>LXOW01222971.1_pt1 | contig 11191 bp, 8 predicted proteins | sample 1368591 | NCBI WGS metagenome assembly LXOW01 (sample SAMN04884650, study PRJNA319009) | bovine gut metagenome | isolation source: Cow rumen | host: Bos taurus | place: Italy: Legnaro (PD) | collected 2014-07-09
GGCATACCAGGAAATAAGGGCAGCGAGCCGAAGATGATACCCAGGAAGATGCCCACGAAGATTGTGGCAATATTGGGTGCGTCAAGGCGCTTCAACGAATTGCCCATCTTGTTGGCCACACGTTCTACTGAGTCCTCCGGACCTACAACCATAATGCGGTCACCTACCTGCAAGGGAAGCGAGGGCGATGCAAACAGCTCCATGCCATGACGAGTGACGCGGGTGACGTTAACGCCATATACACTAGAGAAATGCATCTGTCCGAATGACTTTCCGTTGATGCTGGGGTTAGTGACCACGACGCGACGTGAAACCATAGGCTGGTCTTGCTGTTGCCAATCTACCTCAATGACAGGTCCGATAAACGCCACGATGGCTTCCCAGTCTGCCTCAGTGGTTACGACGCTGAGCTGGTCGCCGAGGTGGAACACCGTGTTGCGGTTGGGTATGCTGACATGCCCCTCATGCAGGATGCGCGTGCAGACGAAGTCGCGGTTCAGGAAATCATGCACCTGCAGCAACGTTCTGCCCTCCAGATATTTGTTGGTCACTTCCAAATGCATCTTGTGTGGCTTCTGAGTGGCCTTAGCTCCCTCCTGTGACGTAAGTTCCTCTTCTTCCTTCTCCAGCTTCACCTTACAGATATAGCGGACAAGGATGATGGCACCGATAATACCCAGCACACCGAGAGGATAAGCACAAGCGTATGAAGAGGCTATCTGTGGAGCCTCATCGCCATAGACAGACGATAGCGCCTCATTAGCAGCACCAAGACCTGGGGTGTTGGTGACAGCGCCATAGAGCGTACCAACCATCATGGGAAGCGCATCCTTATCGTTGGTGTCAAAAAACGCGAAATAGCAACCGAACATCACCAGAATGTTCAGCATGATAGCAGTAGCTGCTAATCCATTAAGCTTAATGCCCGCCGTACCAAAACTCTCAAAAAAACCCGGCCCCACCTGCAATCCTATCATAAAGACGAAAAGAATGAGTCCGAAATCCTGAATGAACGTCAGTATGCTGACAGGCGCGGTAAAACCGATATGCCCAGCCACGATACCGGCAAAAAGCACAAAAGTCACACCCAACGAGATGCCGCAGATCTTTATCTTACCCAAATAAACACCGACAGCAATAACTAGAGCATAGAGCAAAGCTATATGCGCCACCGACTCAGTGTTAGTGAACAGGTTTATTAGCCATTGAAAATCGTGCATTGTTGAAGCTATTTTTTAGGGTTTTGAAGAGCTGCAATACTATCTTTGAGGGCTGCTATTTTCTCCTCAGCATCACTTTTCTTCTTACGTTCCATAGCTACCACAGCCTCTGGGGCATTCTGCACAAAACGCTCGTTTTGAAGTTTCTTCTCCACACCGTTGAGGAAACCTTCAAGGTGCTTCAGTTGAGCCTCCATCTTTTCTATTTCAGCCTTAACATCGATGAGGTTACCCAAAGGCACAGCCATTTCGTCGGTGTCAACCATAAAGGCCGTTGCAGTGGCATCCTTAGTCGCCACGATGGTGATTGCCTTAAGGTTGGCCATCTTTGATATAACGCTGTTGTATTGCTCGAATCGGTTCTGTCCAACACATTGCAACTCAAGCTGTTCCTTGGGTGCAATATTCTTCATACTGCGCACGGTACGCACACCGCCGACAACCTGTTTTACCTGTTCGATGTCGGCAAGAAGTTGTTCTTCCTCGGCCTTCACGGTATCGAGTACAAGCTCGTCTCGCATGATGCTCTCACCATCCTTCCGGTCGTAGAGAGCCTGCCATAGCTCTTCGGTAATGAAGGGCATGAAGGGATGTAGCATCTTCAGCAGCGTCTCAAAGAAACGCAGCGTGGCATCGTATGTCTCTCGGTCGATGGGTTGCTGCTTGCCATCGACATAGACGGGTTTCACCATCTCAAGATACCACTGTGAGAACTCGTCCCAGAAGAGTTTGTAGACAGTCATCAGGGCATCGTTGATACGGTATTTCGAGAAGTGATCCTGCATTTCGGCATTAGCCTGTTTCAGCTTGGCTTCCATCCAGGTAATGGCGGTTTTATTGACGGCAGAACCGTCAACCACAGTATCGGCGACCTGCCAGCCCTTGACCAGGCGGAAGGCATTCCAGATTTTATTGTTAAAGTTACGTCCTTGCTCACAGAGAGCCTCGTCGAAGAGGATGTCATTGCCGGCAGGGGCACTGAGCATCATGCCCATGCGCACGCCATCGGCGCCGAACTTCTCAATCAGTTCGATGGGGTCAGGACTGTTGCCAAGGCTTTTCGACATCTTGCGGCCTAACTTGTCGCGCACAATGCCAGTAAAATAGACATTCTTGAAGGGGAACTTGCCCATATATTCCTCACCGGCCATAATCATGCGGGCCACCCAGAAGAAAATTATGTCGGGGGCTGTGACCAGGTCGCTGGTGGGATAGTAATAGTTGATTTCCTCGTTACCAGGGTGGCGAATGCCATCGAAAAGCGAGACAGGCCACAGCCATGAGGAGAACCATGTATCGAGGGCATCCTCGTCCTGACGCAGGTCGGCATCCGTAATCTTAGGGTCTTTTTGTTGAGCCAGCTCCAGAGCTTCCTCGCGTGTGGCAGCTACCACGTAGTCATCGTTCTCGTTGTAGTAGTAGGCCGGGATGCGGTGTCCCCACCACAGCTGGCGGCTGATGCACCAGTCCTGAATGTTCTCCAGCCAGTTCTTATAGGTGTTGACGTACTTCTGTGGATAGAAGTGCATCTCACCGTTGACTACTGGTGGTAGGGCGATGTCGGCAAAGTGCTGCATCTTGAGGAACCACTGCAGGGAAAGGCGTGGTTCGATGGCTGTGTCAGGATTGCGTTCAGAATAGCCCACTTTATTGGTATAGTCCTCAATCTTCTCCATCAGTCCAGCAGCCTGGAGGTCTTTCACAATCTGCTTACGGCAGTCCATGCGATCCATGCCAACATAGATAGGACTCTGCTCAGAGATGGTGCCGTCGGGGTTGAAAATGTCGATGGTCTCCAGGTTGTGGGTCTTTCCCAGCATATAGTCGTTGGTGTCATGTGCTGGCGTCACTTTCAGACAGCCCGTTCCGAACTCGATGTCAACATAGCGGTCCTCGATGACAGGGATAACACGGTTAACCAGGGGAACAATCACCTTGCGTCCTTTCAGCCACTGGTTCTTGGGATCTTTGGGATTGATGCACATGGCCGTATCGCCCATGATAGTCTCAGGACGGGTTGTAGCTACAACGGCGTAATATCCCTTCTCATCCTGATGAATGATGTTGCCAGCTTTAACAAGTTCTTCTAGATTATCCAGTTCTTTCAGTCCTTCAACGTAGTATTTCAAATGGAAGAGATGACTCTTCTCCTCTTTGTAGACAACTTCCTCAGTAGAGAGGGCCGTGAGAGCCTTTGGGTCCCAATTAACCATGCGCAATCCACGATAGATAAGTCCCTTGTTATAAAGATCAACAAAGACCTTGATGACACTCTCTGAGCGAGTCTCGTCCATCGTAAACGCAGTGCGGTCCCAGTCACACGAGGCACCAAGGCGGCGTAACTGCTTCAGGATGATGCCTCCGTGCTCGTGAGTCCAGTCCCAGGCATGCTCTAGGAATTGTTCACGGGTGAGGTCACGCTTCTTGATGCCCTCTGATGCCAATTTCTTCACCACCTTGGCCTCAGTAGCGATAGAAGCATGGTCTGTACCGGGCACCCAGCAGGCGTTTTTACCCTCCATGCGGGCACGGCGCACCAGGATGTCCTGAATGGTGTTGTTGAGCATGTGTCCCATGTGGAGGACACCTGTCACATTGGGCGGTGGAATAACAATTGTGTATGGCTCACGCCCATCGGGTTTTGAGCTGAAAAGTTTGTGGTCAAGCCAATACTGATACCATTTACCTTCGACCTCGCGAGGGTCGTACTTGCTAGCAATTTCCATACCTACTTAATATAGCTTTCTCATTTGGGGTGCAAAGGTACGAAGAAAAAACGAGAAGAGTATAGTCAGTAGAGTTAATGCGTGTTAAATATACGCATATACTGAACACACATCTCTGCACACCGCTCTCCATCAACACCCGCAGATACAATTCCTCCAGCATAGCCTGCCCCTTCGCCACATGGGAATAATCCCTTGATACGTACATGCTGTAGTGTGTCTGAATTTCTGACAATGCGCACAGGTGAGGAGGTACGCGTCTCCACGCCAATCATCACAGCCTCGTTAGTGAGGAAGCCGTGGGCCTGACGGCCAAAGGTCGTAAAACCTTGCTGCAAACGGGTGACAAGTGTCCCAGGCATCCAGAAATGCAGTGGCGAGGACACCAACCCCGGGGCATACGAGCTACGCGGCAGGTCATAGCTCAACCGACCATTCACAAAGTCGGCCATGCGCTGGGCAGGAGCAGTCTGCTTCATATTCGCTTGCTGCCAGCACATCTTCTCCAATTTCTCTTGATAAGCCATCATGGCTAATGACCCGCGTTCTGAATCCGACGGGTTTTCAATATCTTCAGGGCGTATCTCGACCACCATCCCGCTGTTGCTCCACTGCGTACCACGGTTAGCAGGACTCATTCCATTCACCACCACCTGTTCAGGCCCTGTAGCGGCAGGGATGACGAAACCGCCCGGACACATACAGAAAGAATAGACTCCACGCCCATCAACCTGGGTCACAAAGGAATATTCAGCAGCTGGTAGCCACCGTCCCCTACCCTCCTTACGATGGTACTGGATTTGGTCTATCAACAACGACGGATGCTCCAGACGGACGCCAACGGCAATGCCTTTGGACTCTATTTCTATTTTCTCTTTAGCAAGATAACGGTAAACATCTCTGGCTGAGTGACCTGTAGCTAGAATCACAGGACCGTTGAAAGAACGCTCCCCAGCCTCACAGCCCACCACTTCGTCACCATGCAGAATCAGACGAGTCATTTTCGTCTGGAAATGCACCTCGCCGCCACATCTGATAATTGTGTTGCGCATAGACTCGATGACCTGAGGCAGGCGGTCGGTGCCGATATGAGGATGGGCATCTGCCAGAATAGCCGTTGAAGCCCCGTGCTGACAGAACACGTTCAGGATCTTGTCGGTATTGCCGCGTTTTTTTGACCGGGTATAGAGCTTGCCGTCGCTATATGCCCCGGCCCCACCTTCTCCAAAGCAATAGTTGCTTTCCGCATCTACCTGCTGAGCACGTGAAATCATAGCCAGGTCTTTCTTCCGTTCATGCACGTCTTTGCCACGCTCAAGTACAACAGGTCGCAGCCCTAATTCAATGAGACGTAGGGCAGCAAACAGTCCGCCCGGGCCGGCACCAACGACAATAACCTGCTGTTTTTCAGATACGTCAGGATAGTCGGTATGGACAAATGAGTCATCAGTAGGCTGCTCGTTGATGTAGACACGTACCTTTAGGTTGACAAAGATGGTACGCTGACGTGCATCGACAGAACGTTTGAGGATACGCACACCCTTTAACATATCAGGGGCAATGCCTTTCTCCTCAGAGAGGTACTTCCTCAAAAGGATGGAATCGGCTGCCACCTGCGGCAGCACTCGGAGTTGGTATTCGCTGGTCATGGAATAGTCAGTTTGAATAGTTCTTCGTATGTACCATTAAAGATGTTCATGTCCACATTGCCTTTGATGCCTGGCAGATGACCGACGTCTGAATGTTGCCAGAACGCCCATGAACCTTGATAACGCACACTGTCAACATAATAATGAGCTATCCAATAAGGATAGAGGTTGAACACCGAGTCATTCAGGTATTGCTGCCGGAAAGAGTGATAGGTATAGAGGATGGGGCGCACGCCATAATGTTGTTCAACTCGAACCATCCACTCCAAGATGCCCTGACGGAAGTCCTCCGCACTGACACTGCCAGGCTTCACTTCCACGTCAAGCACAGGAGGCAGGTCGCCAGGCTCCAACTTGACATTCTTTATAAAATGCTCGGCCTGTTGTTTAGCGGAAACAGAAATGCGGTAAAAATGATAGGCTCCGCGCAAAATGCCAAAACGACGCGCACCTGTAAAGTTCTTTGAAAAGCACGGGTCTGTTAGATCACTTCCCTCTGTAGCCTTGACAAACACAAAACTGAGTGGAATACCGTCAATGAAGGCCTGATTACGCAGCAACTCCCAATCGATGTCCCCCTGATAGCGGCTTACGTCAATTCCATGTACGGTATAGCCAACCGGGGGCATATATGGCAAGCTGATCTGTTCCGAGAAGATAGCACGGAAAAGAATCCAACACGTGAGGCCAACAATGGCAGCTCCCAGCCACAACAGCCATACCGGCACATAGGTGCGCCATGCATGCCGGACTTGTTTCTTCTTTCGCGCCGTCTTTTTCCTGACAGTCTCTTTTTTTGTTGTCTTCTTTTTCGCTCCCACATTAATAATTAAGTAACATGTAGAGTTTGTTACCGCCATAGCCTGATACAATATGAGCGGTAGCAAACCCTACACTCCACTATAAGCTATTCGCTAACGAGCCTGCTCCAGAGCCAGTGTCCTGGTGGGCTGGTCGCACACCTCAGAGGGTCCCCAGTACTGGATGGGACCGGGATAGACGTATGCCGTTTTGCGGGCCCATTCGTCACGATGAGCCACGAACTCCTTGAAAGGAGCACCGTCCAGTTCCACGAGAGCCTTACGGATCACGGGTTTCATTTCTCCGTTACGACGCTCCATATTCATCATCATAGTGATGGGAACTCCACCGGCCTTCCATTCTGCTGCAGGAGCTGTGGTATTCTTTACTATAGCCATGTAGCCCGTCTTGCCGGCAGCTATCAGCTGGGCGGCACTGTTACCAAGGGCATAGCAGTAGTCGGCATCGAAGTTCGACGGAGCGGCGCAGCGGCCCTCATAGCCGAAGAAATGGTGCTGAGTACCGAACTTGCCTGTGTACTTGCCTTCCTTCTTCATCTTCTCAAGCTTCTGGGCAACCATCGTTGAGAGCAGTTTCTCCGTTTCGATGAGCGACACCTGGACATTGCCATGAGGATCGCGATCGAGAGCCAGCTGACGGGCCACGCCGGTAGGCAGACTGTTGAACACGGCAAGGTTCTCCTCGGTGAGGTGGCTCTTGGCAAAGTCAATCTGTTCTGAGCGGCCCATGTCTTTCACTTCAGGCAGGGCCAACACATCGTTGAGCTGTGAAATGAGCTTCTTGATGGCAGGGATGAACTCAATGACGCCCTCAGGGATAATCACCGTACCAAAGTTGTTGCCGTCGGAAGCACGCAAAGCCACGGCCTGCGCAATGTAGTCAACGATGTCATCGAGACTCATGGCCTTGGCCTCTACCTCCTCGCTGACAAGGCAGATATTTGGCTGCGTCTGCAGGGCACACTCCAAGGCGATATGGCTGGCCGAGCGGCCCATCACCTTGATGAAATGCCAGTATTTACGGGCAGAGTTGCAGTCGCGCTCAATGTTACCAATCAACTCGCTGTAAGTCTTGCAGGCAGTATCGAAACCAAAAGAGGTCTCAATCTGCGAGTTCTTCAGGTCGCCGTCGATGGTCTTCGGACAACCGATGACCTGCACGCCATACTGCTTGGCAGCATAGTACTCAGCCAGCACACAGGCATTGGTATTTGAGTCATCGCCACCGATGATGACGATGGCCTTGATATTCAGCTCACGGATGATCTCCAGTCCCTTCTCAAACTGCTCCACCTTCTCCAGCTTGGTACGTCCTGAGCCAATCATGTCGAAGCCGCCAGTGTTGCGATAGTCATCCACAATTTCCTTTGTCAGCTCCATGTAGTTGTGGTCAACCAGTCCGCCAGGACCCAGGATGAAACCATAGAGGCGGNNTGACCGCCACTGAGGATGATACCCACGTTCATCTGCTCATGGGCTTTCTCCTCGCCGGGCACAAACTCCACCAGCGGCATACCATAGGTATTCGGGAAGAGTTTCTTGATTTCTTCCTGATTGTCAACACTCTGAGTAGGCTCACCCTCAACAGCCTTCACAGCACCCTGCAGTCCCAGGGGCAGCTTGGGCTGATAAGCAGAGCGAGCAATCTGCAATGCACTTTTTTCCATAATAGAATTTAATTATTAATGACATAATATATTTCGGGGTGCAAAGTTACTAATAAGTAAGGAAAACACCAAGTTTTTTTGAAAAAAACTCAAATTCTTTACTTGGCTAGCATGTATGTCGAGTTTTTTATGTAATTTTGCACACAAATTGGAAAAAGCAATGAGAATACTACTATTGGGCAGTGGCGGCCGCGAGCACGCCTTAGCATGGAAAATCGCACAAAGCGAAAAATGTGAGCAACTCTTTATTGCTCCCGGTAATGCCGGGACAAGTCTCTGTGGACAAAACGTAGCCATTAAAGCTGATGACTTTGATAATATCAAACAGTTTGTCGTCGATATGAAGATTGACATGGTGGTCGTAGGTCCCGAAGACCCGTTGGTGAAAGGTATATATGACGATTTCAAAATGGACGAGCGCACCAGAGCCATTCCCGTCATTGGACCCTCGAAAGCAGGAGCAGTGCTGGAAGGCTCTAAGGACTTCGCCAAGGCCTTCATGCAGCGGCACAACATCCCCACGGCACGCTATCAAACCTTCGACGGCAAGCACCTTGCCGAAGGCATCGCTTTTCTGAAGACGCTAGAACCTCCCTACGTGTTGAAAGCCGACGGCCTATGTGCCGGGAAGGGCGTGCTTATTCTGCCCACTCTGGAAGAAGCCAGGGAAGAGCTGAAGGAAATGCTGGGCGGTATGTTCGGAAATGCCTCTGCCCGTGTAGTCATCGAGGAATTTCTCAGTGGCATCGAGTGCTCTGTTTTTGTTCTGACTGACGGAGAACATTACAAGATTCTGCCCGAGGCAAAAGACTACAAGCGCATCGGCGAGGGAGACACAGGTCTGAACACCGGAGGCATGGGCAGCGTATCTCCCGTACCCTTTGCCACGAAAGAATGGATGCAGAAAGTGGAAGACCGTATTATCCGCCCCACTGTTGAAGGCTTGAAGGAAGAAGGCATTGACTACAAGGGATTCATTTTCTTCGGATTGATTAATGTGAAGGGCGAACCAATGGTCATTGAATACAATTGCCGCATGGGCGACCCTGAGACAGAAAGCGTGATGCTGCGTCTGAAAAGCGACATCGTCGATTTGTTCGAGGGCGTGGCTAAAGGCAATCTCGACCAGCATACAATCTCGTTTGATGAACGGGCTGCCGTATGCGTCATGCTCGTATCGGGTGGCTACCCTCAGGCCTACAAGAAAGGCTATCCCATCACGGGTATCGGGCAGGTTGAGGGCAGCATCGTCTTTCATGCCGGCACTACCGAAAAAGACGGCAAGGTGCTGACTAACGGCGGACGCGTCATTGCCGTCAGCAGCTACGGCAGAGACAAGGCCGAGGCACTGCAGAAGTCGTTCACAGAGGCGCAGAAGATTCAGTTCACCGATAAGTATTTCCGCCGAGACATCGGAGCAGACCTGTAAAGGCCAGGGGAAACAGCCATGAAACAATTACAGAACAGGATAGCAGAAAGCGGGATAACACTGGCAGTGGCATCGGTGTTTGCCATGGGTATATGGCTGCTGAACGGACTTATCGCCAAACAGCTATGGCCACAATTGGCCTTCTTCGTGGCATCTGTCTATCTCTTTGTGGAACTGAGCAACCAAAATGCGTTGCTACGTGTGCGAAGCCGTATGGTGTCGAGCATTTTCATTCTATTGTCGTGCACCGCATGTTTCCTGTTTCCATATTTCGACAGCGGCATTGTGCAACTATGCTTCATGTCCGCATTATTACTGCTTTTCCAGACCTACCAGGACGAACAGGCCATGGGACGCAGTTTCTATGCATTCCTCTGCATCGGCCTTTCAAGCATGGTTTATGTCCATACGCTGTGGTATGTGCCTGTTATATGGATTCTCATGGCCAAACAACTACAGTCCCTGAACTGGCGCACGTGGCTGGCATCCTTTATCGGCCTGCTCACGCCCTATTGGTTCTCTTTGCTCTGGTTTTTGGTTCCCCGCCATTTCGATGACGAGTGGGCCATGGATCTGTCGCCTGTCGGTGAGCATTTCAGTCAATTGTTCGACTTTAATTATGAAGCGCCGTCATTCCGTCTGGGGCATATTCTTGTGATTGTCTTTACCGTAATACTGACAACGACAGGCATCATCCATTTTTGGCGTTACAGTTTTGAGGATAAGATTCGTATCCGTCTTCTCTATGGCTTCTTCGCTGTGTTTGCCATCTTTACACTGGTGTTCATCCTTGTCCAGCCTCAGCATTTCCAGGTATTCATGCCCCTCTTCTTCATTGGTGCCAGCCCACTTATCGCACACGTACTGACGCTCACCAGTTCGCGTCTGAGCAACATTCTGTTCTTTGTCGCCGTTGCCATCTTAATTGCCATTGCCGCATACAACCTGATTGTATTCAACTCCTATATTTTATAGGCACTCATGGACGGTTTCATCGAACTACTTACCAGCTACGGCTACTGGGGTATGCTTCTGGCTGCATTTCTGGCTGGCAGTTTCTTCCCTTTCAGCAGCGAGGCTGTCATGGTAGGCCTGATGGCCGCCGGATTAGACCCTTGGATGCTGATGGCATACGGTACTGTTGGTAATGTCCTCGGCTCTGTGGTGAACTATTGTGTCGGTCGTATGGGCAAGACGGAATGGTTTGAGAAATATCTGCATGTCAGTCCTGAAAACATGAACCGTGCCAAGCGTTTCATGCACGGTCATGGTGCCTGGATGGGTTTTTTTGCTTTCATCCCCATCCTCGGCAGTGCCATAACCATTTTGCTCGGCCTGATGCGAGCCAATCCCGTCATCACCTTCATCGCCATCACCCTGGGCAAGATATTCCGCTACGTAGTCCTTATCTGTGTTTTCCATCCCTTCATGTAAAAAACTGCCATGCTTTAACTCCCTTTAACAACATTGACTTCTCCAACTCCCTAAAAAGTAGTATCTTTGCAGACTGAATAAGATTTTTAACGTTAAACAGAATAAAGATGAAACATTTTCGTCTCGTGGACAACATCGTCGGCTGGCTGACATTCTTCATTGCCGCTTTCGTCTATTGCTCCACCATTGAGCCGACAGCCTCGTTCTGGGACTGTCCAGAGTTTATCCTGTCTCTTATACACATC
>LXOW01277374.1_pt1 | contig 11186 bp, 12 predicted proteins | sample 1368591 | NCBI WGS metagenome assembly LXOW01 (sample SAMN04884650, study PRJNA319009) | bovine gut metagenome | isolation source: Cow rumen | host: Bos taurus | place: Italy: Legnaro (PD) | collected 2014-07-09
TGCCCGCCATGGACGACGACGACGTGCGGCGGGGCAAGCCCAGCAGCCACAAGGTTTTCGGGGAGGGGAACGCCATCCTGGCCGGCGATGGACTTCTGACCATGGCCATGAGGCTGCTGTGTGACGTACCGGGGCAGGAAGCGGCTAAAAGGGCCGTTTTTCAGGGCGCCATGGAGATGGCGGCGGGACAGAGCCTGGATCTGAACGTGACTGCTCGGGATCTGACCTCCCTGCAGCGGATACACGATCTGAAGACCGGCGCCCTCTTTCGTTCCGCCTGCCTGTCCGGTGCGTATCGGGGCGGCTGCAGCGAGGAAGAGGCGGGCCGTATCCGCGCCGTTGCGGACAGGCTGGGCCTGCTGTTCCAAATGACTGACGATCTGCTGGACAGGGAGAAGGATGAGGCGGAGGATAAGCTCACCTATGTGACCCTTTTGGGCGCAGAGGAGACGAAGCGGAGGATAGAAGCTCTCTCAAAAGACGTTCGTGAGATCTTGCAGAAGTATAGTGGAGAAGCGGCGGCGTACCTTCTGGCCCTTACGGATCGGATCGCCCACAGAAGCGCATGAAGGAATATACGATCCTGTCACAACTGAATGAGCCCAGGGACCTGCAGGCCCTGCCCGAGGATAAGCTGCCCGCCTTGGCGGCGGAGATCCGGGCGTACATGGTGGACTGCGTGTCCAAAAACGGCGGGCATCTGGCCGCCAGTTTGGGTGCGGTGGACCTGATCATTGCTCTGCATCGGGTCTATACGGACGAGAAGGACAGGCTGCTCTTCGACGTAGGGCATCAGGCCTACGCCCATAAGATATTGACCGGACGAAGGGACGCTTTCGCTACGCTGCGCCAGGAAGGTGGCCTTTCCGGCTTTCCCAAGCGGGAGGAGAGCCCCTATGACGCCTTCAACACCGGTCACGCCAGCACCTCCATATCGGCAGCTTTGGGCATGGTGCGGGCAAAGCGGCTGTTAGGGGAACCGGGCCACGTGGCCGCCGTCATAGGCGACGGCGCTCTGACCGGCGGCCTCGCCTATGAAGCCTTGGACGATGGAGGAGACAGCAGGCTCCCTCTGGTGGTGGTGCTCAACGACAACGAGATGTCCATCTCCAAAAACGTAGGGGCCATGAGCCGGAGCCTCTCCCGCCTGCGGGCCAGCCGGGGCTATAATCGCCTGAAGCGATTCGTGGTCCGGGTGCTGGAAACGGGCGCGGTGGGCCATCGGATGAGCAAGGGCCTGGAGGGATTCAAAAACCGGATCAAGCGGTTCGTGCTCCAGAACACCTTTTTCGAAGAGATGGGCTTCACCTACCTGGGCCCCATCGACGGCCATGACATCCCTCAGATGATCTCCCTGCTTCGGGAGGCCAAGGCGCTGGAGAAGCCCGTGGTGGTCCATGTGATCACCCAGAAGGGCAAGGGGTACAGTCTGTCGGAGAAGAATCCGGAAAAGTTTCACGGCATCGCGCCTTTTTCACCGGAAACGGGCGCTGTGGCTTCCGCCCATGGGCCTTCCTGCTCGGAGGTGTTCGGAAAAACGCTGCTGGAGCTTGCCCGGGAGGACGAGCGCATCGTGACCATCACCGCCGCCATGCGGGACGGCACGGGCCTGCATCCCTTTTTCGACAAATATCCGGAGCGGGCCTTCGATGTGGGCATCGCGGAGGAGCACGCCCTCACCATGGCCGCCGGCATGGCGGCGGAGGGGCTAAGGCCCGTGGCGGCATTGTACTCCTCCTTCCTGCAGCGGGCCGTGGATCAGGTGTATCACGATATCTGCCTGCAAAAGCTGCCGGTGGTCATCGGGGTGGACCGGGCCGGTCTCGTCGGCCAGGATGGGGAGACCCATCAGGGCATCTACGATCCGGCGCTTTTATGCGCCATCCCAAACCTGAGCGTCTATGAGCCGGCCACCCTTTCGGAGCTTCGCGCCATGATCCGTATGGCGGTGGAGCGCAGAGAGCCTGCAGCCGTCCGCTACCCGCGGGGCACCCTGCCCGAGGGACAGGGGGAGGTGCCCGTGACCTACGGAAAGTGGGCTACCCTTCGTCCCGGAAAAGACGTGGTCATCATCGCCGCAGGGCCCCTGGTCGAGATCGCCCGCAAGGCGGCGGAAATCATGGACTGCGGCCTGGTGGAAGCCCGGTTCTATAAGCCATTGGACTATGAACTGCTGGACGGGCTGCGGAAAATCGGGAGCAAGCTGATCGTGGCCGAGGAGAACGCGGCAGCGCTGAGTTTGTACGTGGCGGCCTATTGCCCGGAGTTGATGGTGAGACCCCTGTGCCTCCCCGATGGCCCCATGCCTCAGGCCACCGTGGCCCGGCAGAGGACCCTGGGCGGCATAGACGAGGCGGACATGATCCGGGCGGTGGAAGAATTGAGGGCATCCCATGGATAAGAAACGATTGGACGTGCATATGGTGGAGACGGGGATAGCCCCCTCCCGGGAGAAGGCCCGGGCCATGATCATGGCCGGGGAGGTCTTCGTCAACGGCCGCAAGGCTGAGAAGGCGGGGGAGGAGGTGCGCCTTGATGACGCCGTGACCCTCCAGGAGGACCCCGTTCCCTTCGTGAGCCGCGGAGGGTTGAAGCTCGACAAGGCGCTGAAGGTGTTTCCGCTGACCTTGCAGGACAAGGTCTGTTTGGATGTGGGGGCGTCCACCGGGGGCTTCACGGACTGCATGCTCCAAAACGGCGCGAAGCACGTCTGCGCCCTGGACGTGGGCTACGGGCAGCTGGCCTGGCAGCTCAGGAACGATCCGCGCGTCACGGTCATGGAGCGCCGCAACGCCCGCTTTATGGAGCCCGCCTGGTTTGACGGTCTCTTTGATTTTGCGTCCATTGACGTTTCCTTCATCTCTCTGAAACTGATACTGCCGCCTCTGAAAGTCTGTTTGAAACCGGGTGGACAGGTGGTGGCCCTCATCAAGCCCCAGTTTGAAGCGGGGCGAGGCCAGGTAGGCAAGAACGGCGTGGTCCGGGAAGAGTCTATTCATCGGGATGTATGTATAAACATAATGCGCTTTGCACAGCAGCTTGGATACAGCGTGGAGGACCTTTCTTTCTCACCTATCACGGGCCCCAAAGGAAACATAGAGTTTCTGCTGTTTTTGCGGAATGGTGCCGAGAGCGCGTCGGCTGAAATCGACGGTTTTGAGGAAAAAGCGGCTCAGATTGTTTCAAATAGTCATACTTTTCACATAAATTGTTAAAAAAATATTCATATTTGTATTGAAATTTCGAAAAGCATACTGTATAATACACTTGCAGTATTCATCCGAGGGCAAGGCTTTGTATCTGTTCTTTGCGGCGAATCCTAAAAAAACGGCCACCTTCGACGTCAGAAAGCGCTTGATGGATGCAGCGGCAGGCTGCGGTTTTTTATGCGCTGAGCTGGAGGAGAGGGCGCCGAACGCCGGGGAAGACGGCGTCATCATCGTCATCGGCGGCGATGGCTCCATCATCCGCCAGGTGCCGGTGGCTCTGGCGGCTTCCATGCCGATCCTGGGCGTCCACTTCGGGCGGGTAGGTTTTTTGACAGAGCTGACGGAGGAAGGCTTTCTGAAAGCCCTTCCACGGCTCAAAGCAGGGGACTATCAGCAGGAGCAGCGATGCATGCTGGATTGCCAGGTCAGCACAGGGCGGACGTACCATTGTCTGAACGACGCGGTGCTCTATAAGCTCTCCTTTTCCGGCGTCACGGATATCGACGTCAGGATCGACGGCAGGAGCGCCTGGACGGTGTCGGCGGACGGGGTCATGGTCTCCACGCCCACCGGTTCCACCGGGTACAGTCTTTCCGCCGGAGGCCCCATCGTGCCGGAGGGCCTTGACGCCATGGTCATCACGCCCATCTGCCCCCATAAGCTTCACGTGCGGCCCATCGTGGTCCGAAGCGACAGTCTGGTGGAGCTGGTGGAGCATGACGACGGCATGGCGGCCGTAGACGGGCAGCGGGTGTGCCGGGTGACGAAGGGTGAATCCCTCAGGATCACCGGGTCAAAGGAGAAGGTCTCCTTTATCCGGTTTGGACAGATGGATCTATACAGCCGCATCCAGGATCGGCTGACATAAACCAAAATCGAACGAGGCAGAAGCTATGAAGACGAAACGACATGCCATGATCATCAAGATCATCGCTTCCCGGGACGTAGAGACCCAGGAGGAATTGGCCCGGCTCCTGGGGGAGCAGGGGTTCCAGGTCACCCAGGCCACCGTGTCCAGGGATATAAAGGAACTGCGGCTCATCAAGGTCCTCACCAGCGAGGGGCATTATAAGTATGCCACCGTGGAGAAGGCCGAATCCGATCTGCAGGAGCGGTTCATCCGCCTGTTCTCCAACTGCGTGGTGTCCATCACCAACGCGGGGAACATCGTGGTCATCAAGACCATTTCCGGCAGCGCGTCCGTGGCCGGGGAAGCCATCGACTCCTTGAAGTGGCCGGAGATCGCCGGCTCCATAGCCGGGGACAACACGATCTTCGTGGCGATCCGGGAAGGCAAGAACACCGCTGATATCATCAAGCGGTTCCAAAAGATGATGAAATAAAAGGAGCACAGGCGATGCTCAGGCATCTCGTCATAACCAATATCGCATTGATCGATAAGCTCTCCCTGGACTTCGAGGAGGGCTTTTCTGCACTGACAGGCGAGACCGGCGCCGGCAAGTCCATCCTCATCGAGGCGGTGGGCCTGGCCCTCGGCGAGCGGGCCTATCGGGAGAGCATCCGCACCGGCGCCCAGAAGGGGGCGGTGGAAGCCCTGTTCACCGTGAAGGAGGGGACCCCCGCGGCGGAATATCTGCTCGATCAGGAGCTGTACGACGGCGAGGAGGTGGTCCTCTACCGGGAGCTGTACGCAAGCGGCAAGAGCGTCTGCCGGATCAACGGCACGTTGGTCAGCGCTGCGGAGCTGAAAACCGTAGGGGATATGCTGGTGGACATGCACGGTCAGCACGCCCATCAGTCCCTGCTCAACGAAAAGACCCACCTGGGATTGCTGGACGCCTTCGCAAACAGCGATGGGGATGGCCTGCTCACCCGTATGCTGGAAGCACGCCGGGCGGCCCTGGAGGCTCGAAACGCCCGGGAGAAGCTCCAATCCAGCCTGAAGGAGCGGGCACGGCGTCTGGACGTGATCGCCTATGAACTCAAGGAGATCGACGGCGCATCACTGGAGCCCGGCGAGGAGGAGCAGCTGGAGCTGAAAAAGAAGCAGCTGCAGAATTTCGCCGCCATCGAGGAGAACCTGCAGGCGGCTTACGACGCCCTCTACGAGGAACAGGGGGCCCTGGGGAAGGTGGCGGACGCCAAGCGCTGTCTTTCCGCTTTGGGCGAATACGGGGAGGAATATGAGGCGGCGGCCCGGCAGACCGAGGAGGCCTACTACACTTTGGAGGACGTGTCCTACACCCTGCGGGACGCTCTGAACGGCCTTACCTTCGATCCCGAGAGCCTTACCGAGATCGAGAGCCGCCTGTACCTCATCGAGCAGCTCAAGCGCAAGTACGGCGCGAATATAGAGGAGATACTTGCCTACGCCGACGCCCTGCGATCGGAGCAGGCAGAGCTTATGGGCGGCGAGGACAGGATGGCGGAGCTGGAACAGGCGGAGAAAAAAGCCGTCGCTGCCTTTACCGCCGACGCTATGGCCCTGTCAGAGCGCCGCAAGGAGGCCGCAGAGCGGTTGAAAGGGGCCATCGAATCCAATCTGAAGGATATGGGCATGCCCTTCGCCTCCTTCTCCGCCGGTTTTGCACCCGTTGAAGCGGAGGCCCTGTCGGAAAACGGTGTGGACGAGGTGGCTTTTCGCTTCTCCGCCAACAAGGGCGAGCCCGAGAAGCCTCTGGTGCGGGTGGCCTCCGGCGGCGAGATCTCCCGGGTCATGCTGTCCTTCAAGGCGGCATTGTCCCACGCCGACGCCATCGACACCCTGATCTTCGACGAGATCGACACGGGTATCTCCGGCCTCATCGCCAACGCCGTAGCCAAGAAGATGCAGGAGCTCTCGAGGACCCATCAGCTCCTCTGCGTCACCCACCTGGCTCAGATCGCTGCCCGGGCGGACAAGCAGTATTACATCTACAAGGAGACTCTGGGGGAGAACACCCGGTCCGCGGTGAAGCCTCTTTCGGAGGCGGAGCGTCCGGCGGAGCTTGCCCGCATCATGGGCAGCGTCAACGATCCCCTGGCCGTCCAGCACGCCAGGAACCTTTTGAGAAGCGCCCGGGAGAGCTGAGCCTCCATGGCGAACCTCATCACTGGCATCCGAATATTAGCGAGCGTCGGGCTGCTGTTCTGCCCGACGCTTTCTTCGTCCTTCTATGGACTGTATCTGCTCGCCGGTCTCTCCGACATGATCGACGGCCCCGTGGCCCGGAGGACGGGGACTGCCGACGCTTTCGGCGCGAAGCTGGACACGCTGGCGGACCTCCTATTCGCTGCGGCGTGCCTGTACAAGCTCCTGCCCGTTTTGGATATCCCCGTATGGCTGTATATCTGGATCGGCCTCATCGCCCTCGTCAAGATCGCCAACGTGGTCTTCGGGTTCGCCGTCCAAAAGCGGTTCGTATCCTTGCATACGCACATGAACAAAGCGACGGGAGCGATCCTGTTTCTCCTGCCGCTGACGATCTCCTTCATCGACCTCAGATATACGGCGCCGCTTGCCTGCGCTATCGCCACCTTCGCCGCCGTGCAGGAGGGGCACTTTATCCGAACGGGCCGGGCAGAATGAGCTTTTTTCTGTTGCGCAGCGTGGGATAGCTATGTATAATAGGGAAGAATATTGCTTAGAGGTGCGTTTTGAAAACAAGCGACTTTTTCTATGACCTGCCAAAGGAGCTCATCGCTCAGACTCCGGCCCCCGTCCGGAGCCAGTCACGGCTGCTCATATATAACAGGAAGGACGGTTCCGTTACGGACGGAGTGTTCACGGACGTGCTGGAGCATCTGCATCCCGGGGACGTGCTGGTGCGGAACAACACCCGGGTCATCCCCGCCCGGCTGGTGGGCCATCGGCCCGAGACCGGCGGCACCATGGAGTTTCTGCTGCTGAGCCGCCTGGAGGGTGACGTTTGGGAATGCCTCTGCAAGCCCGCCAAAAGAGCCAAACCGGGCACGGTCTATGAGGTCACGCCGGAGCTCAAAGTGAAGGTCCTGGGGGACGCCCCCATGGACGGCGGCAAGCGGGTGGAGCTCCTCTACGACGGCATCTTCGAGGAGGTGCTGGATCGGGCCGGGCAGATGCCTCTGCCGCCCTATATCACGGAGCGCCTTGAAGACAAGGAGCGGTATCAGACCGTCTACGCCGTGACCCGGGGCAGCGCCGCCGCCCCCACCGCGGGCCTGCACTTTACGCCGGAGCTGCTGGAACAGATCGCTGACAAGGGCGTGAAGATCGTGGACGTTCTTTTGCACGTGGGCCTCGGCACCTTCCGCCCCGTCAGCGAGGAGAACGTGGAGGACCACAAGATGCATGAGGAGTTCTACCGGGTCACCGAGGAAGCGGCCAGGGCTATCAACGACGCCCGGGCCGCGGGAGGCCGCATCGTCTGCGTGGGCACCACCTCCGTCCGCACGTTGGAGAGCGTCTCCACCGACGACGGGGTGGTCCATCCCGGCAGCGGTTACACCGGCATCTACATCACCCCCGGCTACCGCTACAAGGCCGTGGACGCCCTCATCACCAACTTCCACCTGCCGGAGAGTACCCTCCTTATGCTGGTCTCCGCCTTTGCGGGCCGGGAGGAGGTCTTGCGGGTCTATGAGCATGCGGTGAAGGAAAAGTACCGTTTCTTCTCCTTCGGCGACGCCTGTTTGTTTGAATAGGAAAACCATATGAACGAGAATTTCAAGTTTGAAGTGCTGCACGTGGACAAGCAGACCGGGGCTCGCCTGGGCCGCCTCCACACCCCCCACGGGGACATCGACACCCCCGTGTATATGCCCGTGGGCACCCAGGCCACGGTGAAGGCCATGACGCCCCGGGACGTGGAGGAGACGGGGGCGTCCATCCTGCTCTCCAACACCTATCACCTGTACCTGCGTCCCGGCCATAAGCTGGTGGAGCAGGCGGGGGGTCTGCACAAATTTATGCACTGGGACAAGCCCATCCTGACGGACAGCGGCGGCTTCCAGGTCTTTTCCCTGGCCAAGAAGGGCGACATCCATGAGGACGGAGTCCTGTTCCGCTCCCATATCGACGGCAGCAAGCACCTGTTCACCCCCGAGAGCGTTATGACCGTGGAGCAGGCCCTGGGCGCGGACATCGCCATGTGCTTTGACGAGTGCGCCCCCGGCACCGCGGACTACCGTTACGCCGTGAAGGCCATGGACAGGACCCATCGCTGGGCGGAGCGCTGCCGGGAGGTACATGATCGGCCCGACCAGGCCCTCTTCGGCATCGTCCAGGGCTGCGTCTATGAGGATCTCAGGATCGAAAGCGCCAAGACGTTGGCGTCCATGGACTTCCCCGGCTACGGCATCGGCGGCCTTTCCGTAGGCGAGCCTAAGGAGAAGATGTACGCCATGCTGGACGCCATTCGGCCCTACATGCCGGAGAACAAGCCCCGGTATCTCATGGGCGTAGGCAGCCCCGACTGCCTTATCGAGGGGGTGCTCCGGGGCGTGGATATGTTCGACTGCGTGCTGCAGACCCGGGCGGCCCGCAACGGCCTGGCGCTGACTCGCAAGGGCCGGATCATGCTCAGGAACCAGACCTACGCCGAGGACTTCTCCCCCATCGAGGAGGGGTGCGACTGCTACGCCTGCCGCAATTTCTCCCGGGCCTACATCCGTCATCTCATCAAGGCGGAGGAGATATTGTCCGGCACCCTCATCACCATGCACAACATCCGCTTCTCCGTGCGGCTCATGGCGGACATCCGCCGGGCCATCGCGGAGGATCGGTTCGGCGATTTCGCTAAAGAGCTGTTGGAGGTCAAGCTGTTCTGATGGAACGGACGCTGACGCTGACAACCGAACGGGATATGGAGGCCCTGGGGGAGCGTATGGCCCGGGCTCTGCCCCAAGGCGGCTTCGTGGCTCTGGTGGGCGATCTTGGCGCGGGGAAGACGGTCCTCTGCCGGGGCGCGGGGAAGTCTCTGGGGCTCGATCATCTCAGCAGCCCCACCTTCACCATCGTCCAGGAATACCCCACCGTGCCGCCCCTCTTCCATTTTGACGCCTATCGCCTGGCGGACGAGGACGAGCTGTACGCCATGGGCTTTGAAGACTATCTCGACAGGGGCGGCCTAATCCTCATGGAGTGGGCGGATCGGGTGCCGGGCGCTTTGCCCCGGGACCGGCTGGATATTGAAATCATGGGCAGCGGCGCCGATATGCGTACCGTGCGGCTGCTGCCCCATGGGGCAGACTATGAAGGACTGGTGAGAGAACTATGAATATCCTTGCCCTGGAAACCACGGATAGGGTGGCATCCGTAGCCCTGCTGACGGGGAACGGCTGCCGGGTGAAACGGATCGAAAGCCCCCTTCGGCACGAGGAGACCGTCATGCCGGCGGTGGACGAGCTTTTATCTGAAGCGGGTCTTGCCCCGGCCGATCTTTCCGCCCTGGCGGTGGACGTGGGCCCCGGCTCCTTCACGGGGGTCCGCATCGGCGTCTGCCACGGCAACGCCATGGCCCTGGCGTTGGGGCTGCCCGTGGTGTCCGTGAACGCTCTCGAAGCCCTGGCCTTCCCGCTGCTGGGCGGCGGCGTTCCGGTGGCCGCCGTCATCGACGCTCGCAACGGCAACGGGTACGGGGCCCTCTACGCTCCCGACGGCACGGCGTTGATCCCGCCCTGCGCCATGGAGATCGCTCTCTTTTTGGAAAACATCCCCAAAGACTCCGTCCTCACCGGCACCGGCTTTGCGGGAGCGGACGGGGCTCTGCCATCGGCGGGAAACATCGCCCGCATCGCCGTGCAGAGGGCGGGGGAGCTGGCGGCCAGCCCCCTGTATCTTCGCCCTTCCCAGGCGGAAAGGAAGCAGAAAGCATGATGCTGGTGCGGCCCATGACCAAAAGGGACGTTTCCCGGGTCCACGAGATCGAGGTGCAGAGCTTTCGGACCCCCTGGTCCAAGCTTTCTCTGCTGGGGGAACTGCACAACGACCTGGCCCACTACTACGTGGCCGAGGAGGCGGGGCGGGTCATCGGCTACGGCGGCATGTGGCTGCTGTTCGACGAAGCCCACGTCACCAACGTCGCCGTCGCTCCGGAGAAGCGGGGGGAGCATCTTGGACGGTATCTCCTGTACGGCATGATGAAGGCGGCCCATGAGAGGGGGGCAGACCGCATGACGCTGGAGGTCCGGGAGACCAACACGGTGGCTCAGAACCTGTATTACAGCTTCGATTTTGAGAAGCAGGGGTATCGTCGCCGGTACTACGACGACACGGGGGAAGGAGCCCTTCTTCTTTGGAACGAGGATCTTTCGGCCACGTTGGAGAAAAACGCTTGCCTGAAAGACAAATTTGTTTTACAATAAACCGATTTTGAAAAAGGAGTCGAAACATGAGTCTGTACAGCGATTGGAAAGAACGGGCGGAGAACCTGCAGAGCGACGCCGCCTATCAGCAGTATTGGAACAACTATTTCTCCCAGGAGACCGAGGTCTATAAGCAGGTCCTTCTGCGCCATGACAAGCCCTTCACCGGCACGGTGAAAGCCCTGGCCCAGGAAGTGGGCATGGACCCCGTGGCCTTCGTGGGGTATCTGGACGGCGCCAACACCTCCTTTGCCGACGGGGAGAAGGACTTGGACGCTCTCACGGAGGACAGCGAAGTCACCCTGAACTTCGACTTTGAGAAGCTGTATTTCAACATGCACGATGCCAAGGCCGACTGGCTGTTCAACCTGCCGGAATGGAACGGCGTCCTTTCCGAGGAAAAGCGCCATGAGATCACCAAGGCCTATCGTGCCTCCAAGATCTTCGTTAACCCCGTCCAGGTGGGGCGCAACGATCCCTGTCCCTGCGGCAGCGGCAAGAAATACAAGAACTGCTGCGGCAAGAATAAATAAGAAAAATTCTTTTTGGAATCTTTGAAAAGCAATTGACAGGAGCGCCGATCCTTGTTACAATATGTGACCGGAACTCCTGAATGCGCCTGTAGCTCAGCAGGATAGAGCAACGGCCTTCTAAGCCGTAGGTCCCGGGTTCGAATCCCTGCAGGCGCGCCAA
>LXOW01298502.1_pt1 | contig 11184 bp, 7 predicted proteins | sample 1368591 | NCBI WGS metagenome assembly LXOW01 (sample SAMN04884650, study PRJNA319009) | bovine gut metagenome | isolation source: Cow rumen | host: Bos taurus | place: Italy: Legnaro (PD) | collected 2014-07-09
AAGTTCAATGCATCCACCATATCCTGCTCAGAGATTTCCTTCATCTCACCTTCCACCATCATGATGTTGTCCATAGAGGCAGCCACAATCATGTCGATGTCAGAGTTCTCCATCTGTTCCACGGTGGGGTTGATCATCATCTCACCATTCACGCGGCCCACTCTCACTTCGGAGATAGGACCCTCGAAGGGAATATTGGAAACGGCCAATGCGGAAGAAGCGGCCAAGCAGGCCAATGCATCGGGCAAGTTGTTGGTGTCGCCTGAAATCAGGGTTACCAGCACCTGGGTTTCAGCATGGAAATTGCTGGGGAACAAAGGTCTGAGAGCGCGGTCAACGAGACGTGCAATCAAAATTTCATATTCTGAGGGACGAGCCTCACGTTTGAAGAAACCGCCGGGGAAACGACCCACGGCTCCGTATTTTTCCTGATATTCGACTTGCAGCGGCATGAAATCCACATTCTCGGCGGCGTCTTTCTTGCAGCAAACGGTAGCCAACAGCATGGTATTGCCCATTTTTACGACAGCGGCGCCGTCGGCTTGCTTGGCTAACTTGCCGGTCTCAATCGTCACCTGACGGCCGTCACCCAAGTCAAAAGTTGTATTTATTCCTAACATTTTTTTCTTTCTTTAAAATGATAAAACTGAGCATAAAATAATAGCAAGAAAGGCAATTTGGAAGAAATTGCCTTTCATTTTTACATTATGCGGTGCAAATTATTTTCTTAAACCTAACTTCTTGATGATTGCTCTGTAGCGTTCGATGTCCTGTTCTTTCAGGTATTCGAGCATTCTTTTTCTTTTACCCACGAGTGCAATCAAGGAACGTTTGGTAACAAGGTCTTTCTTGTTGATTTTCATGTGTTCCGTAAGGTGTTTGATACGGTGGGTGAAAAGAGCGATCTGGCTTTCAGGTGAGCCGGTATCAACTTGGCTTTGTCCGTAATCTGCAAAAATCTTCTGTTTAACTTCTGTTGATAAGTACATAATAAAAATCTCTTTTTTAAACTATTTTGATACAATTCTTTTTCGGGGTGCAAAAGTACGATTTTTTTCTTTATATTCAACACTTATTTTAAGAGAAATTTTTTTGTCTCCTTTTTCGTAAAAAAATAGTATTTTTGCGGTATGAACAAACACTTCCTGCCGATTACCAAAAAAGAGCTCGACTACTTGGGTTGGGACTATGTGGATGTGGTGCTGATTTCGGGTGATGCCTACGTGGATCATCCCTCATTTGCCGCCGCGGTTATTGGGCGAACGCTGGAAGGTTGCGGCTATAGGGTGGCCATTCTTCCGCAACCCAATTGGCAGGACGACCTTCGTGATTTCAAGAAATTGGGGAAGCCCCGACTCTTTTTTGCCATCACCGCTGGCAATATGGATTCGATGGTCAACCACTATACTGCTTTCAAAAGGCTGCGCAGCGACGATGCCTATACCCCTGGCGGACAGGCAGGTTTCCGGCCCGATTATGCCACTGTTGTGTATTCGAAGATTGTACGGCAACTGTTTCCCGATGTGCCCATTGTTATTGGTGGGGTAGAGGCTTCCATGAGGCGACTGGCCCATTACGATTATTGGAGCGACAGTTTCAAGCCTTCCATTTTGGCGGAAAGTGGTGCCGACATATTGATATATGGTATGGGTGAGCGTCCCGTTACATCGGTGGCGAAGGCGATAGAGCAGGGCGACTGGCGTCAACAATTGGAGGAGATTCCGCAAATCGGCTTTATCAATGATAATATTGATAATTACAAGGAGCGGAAAGATACGATTATGCTGCATTCTTTCGAGGAAGAGAAAAAGGATAAACGCAAGTATGCCGAGGATTTTGTACTGTTCGAGCGTGAAAGCAACAAACGCAAGCAGCGTACCCTTGTTCAACAGCATGGCAGTCGGTTTGTGATTGTCAATCCTCCTTTCGATACTCCTACAGAGGAAGAAATGGACCATTTTGCCTTTTTTGACCGCATGATGAACGCTCCGCATCCTAAATATTTGAAAAGGGGAGCGATTCCCGCTTTCGAGATGATTAAGAATTCGATTACCATCCATCGTGGTTGTTTCGGGGGCTGCAGTTTCTGTGCTATTGCTGCGCATCAGGGCAAATATATCGCTTCCCGCTCCGAAAAGTCAGTGTTGGCGGAGTTGGAGGACCTGTCGCAGCGTGACTATTTCAAGGGACATGTTTCCGATTTGGGTGGCCCCTCGGCCAATATGTATCGCATGCATGGGAAGAATACTGAGTTATGCGAGCGTTGTCCCCGTCCTTCCTGTATCTTTCCCCAGGTGTGTAAGAATCTGAATATAGACCATAAACCCATCATAGAACTCTATCGCAAAGCTATGAAGACTAAGGGTGTCAAGCATATCACCATAGGTAGTGGTATCCGCTATGATATGCTACTGAGTGATGCACAGACCGACCGAGAAAATGGGCTTAGCAACTATATTCGGGAGGTGGTGAACCATCATGTGTCGGGAAGATTGAAGGTGGCTCCCGAACATACCGCCTCGCATGTGCTGCAGAAGATGCGTAAGCCTGACTTCGACAAATTCCAGCGCTTTTTGACTAAGTTTAACGAGGCCAACCGGCAGTCGGGTAAAAATCAGCAGCTGATACCTTATTTTATCTCCTCCCATCCGGGTTGCACTTTGCAGGATATGAAAGAGTTGTCGAAACTTTCTCACCAAAACCACCTGATGACTGAGCAGGTGCAGGACTTTACGCCTACGCCCATGACCTATTCCACCGCCATGTATTACCTCGGTTTCGACCCTTATACCGGCGAGAAAATTCACGTGGCTCGCGACCTCCGTGAGAAGCGCGAACAGAATGGCTGGTTCTTTACCTCCAAGAAACCTTCCGCTCCTCCTCGCAAGGGTAAATAGATACTGCACTCACAGTCTTCTCTGATAATTGTCAATTATCAACTGTCAATTGTCTAAAGCTTTGCAGATGTCGGCGAAGACTTCGTCGATGGTTTGCATACCGTTGATTTCTACGAGCTTGCCTTGCTTCTGGTAGTATTCGATAAGCGGGTGGGTAAGCTTAAAATACTGGGCGGTGCGGTTCTTGGCTACCTCTGGGGTGTCGTCGGTGCGGCCCAGCTCTGCGGCGCGTTTCAAGATGCGCTTGATAATCTCCTCTTCCTCAATTTTGATGTATATGACTTTCGAGATGCTGATGGGCTTGTTGTAGTTGATGCCATCCATCATGTGGGCCTGCTCAAGTGTGCGGGGCACGCCGTCGAGAATGTAGCCTTTGCAGTCGTCCAGCTTTGACAGGAAGCTGTTCAGCATGTCGAGGGTCACGTCGTCGGGACATAGCTCGCCGCGTTCGATGATGCTTTTGGCCTTAAGGCCGATGGGGGATTGGGAGGCGATTTCCTTGCGGAACATGTCACCGGTAGAGATGTGGAAAAGTCCATACTTCTCCATGAGTTTGGGAGCCTGGGTCCCTTTGCCGCTGCCAGGAGCGCCCAGCAGCACGATGTTTGTTTGTAGGGTATTCATAATCTATTGTGTTTTTTTATTCGCTCAGTTGGTAAATGTCGCCCAAATTGCGTCCCCAGCCGTCGTAGTCGAGTCCGTGGCCCACAACAAACTTGTTGGGGATGGGCAGTGCCACGTAATGCACGGGCAGATCCTTCTTGTAGGCATCGGGCTTGAAAGCCATCGTGGCCATGCGCACATCTTTCGCGTGGGCATCCATCAGCATCTTGTGCATGTGTTCGTAGGTTAAGCCAGTATCTACAATATCTTCGATAATAATCACCCGCTTGTCAGTCAGGTCTTCGTTCAGTCCCACCAGTTCCTTCACCTGGTTTGTGGTGGAGGTTCCACTGTATGACGACAGTTTCACGCAAGATATTTTACATGGCATCGTCAGTTTTTTCATTAATTCGACGGCAAAAATAATAGCCCCGTTCAGGGTAACCAGCAGTATAGGCTGGTCGTCCTTGTAGTCCTCGTTAATCTGTTGGGCTATGCGGTTGGTGGCCTCTTCTATTTCTTGTTCTGAAATGAACTTGACAAAAGTCTTATCCAAAAGAGTAACTTTATCCATAAGTGACAATATCTAAAGAGGTGCAAAGATACAAAAAATAATCGTTGATTGTCAATTATCATTTATCAATTGTCAATTATCATAAAATTCACTATCTTTGCAAAAAATATGGAACAATGAAAAGAACATTTGTTTTGCTGGCATTAGTGGCTGTTTTTTTGACGGGTTGCCGCTATAAAGAGGGCCCCGGTATCAGCTTTGTGGCTCCCGAGTACCGCATGATGGGGACTTGGAATTTGGAGAAAGTCTTTCTGAATGGAAACCAGATTACTGAAACAGATTACTTGGCCAATGTCCCCAACACCTATTACACATTCGACATCGACGGTATCGTGGATGTGATTTATTTCTACAACAACACCATGAATTCAGCGGTGTATGGAAGGTGGCACTTCGAAAACAACTGTAAGGTGCTGGTGATGGATTTTCAGCTGAAGACTCAGAAATATTACTACGAGGCCACCATTAAAAAACTGACCAAGAAAGAGCTGTTTTACGAGTATGACGACCTCCACGGCGACCACTGGCGCTTGGAGTTGGCGTGTATTTCGCGAGTCAACTAGTCTTGTTTTCTGTCTGTGCCTTTAGTCGCCCATCGACATTCCTATCCGCCGTGCGGTATGCACCAGGTAGTCAGTGTCTGGATTTACTAAGTGGGGTTTTCTCAGAGCTTCCTCAATAGGCACATACAGGATGTCGGGGTGACGGTAGGTCACCATGTTGCCGAATTTCCCCTCTTTCACCAGTTCGAAGGCCTTCACACCGAATTCGGTGGCCAGTATGCGGTCGAAGGCTATGGGGGTTCCGCCGCGTTGCAGGTGGCCCAAAACGGTCACACGGATGTCGTGTTCCACACCCAGCTCCATCAGTTCCTGTTTCAGTTTTTCGCCCACGCCGCCCAACTTGATGTGGCGGTCGCCCACAGCGGTGGGGTTGGTGCCGGTCACTTTGCCGTCGAGGGCCTTTGCCCCTTCGGCAATCACGATGTTGCAGAATTCCTTCCCCTCTTGATAGCAGCTTTCTATTTTCTCAATGATTTTGCGGGGGTCGTAGGGTATTTCGGGAATGATACACACATCGGCGCCGCCGGCAACGGCGGTATGCAGGGCTATCCAGCCCGCATCGCGGCCCATCACCTCCATGATGAACACGCGGCTGTGGCTTGCGGCTGTAGTCAATATTTTGTCGAAACACTCGGTGGCTATCTGCACCGCTGTCTGAAAGCCGAAGGTGAAGTCGGTTGACGAGAGGTCGTTGTCGATGGTTTTGGGTACGCCCACCACGTTGATGCCGATTTTGCTCAACGCCAGCGATATGGCCTGAGAGCCGTCGCCACCGATGTTAATCACGGCGTCGATGCCCATGTTGTCGAGTCTCTTTTTCATCAGCTCAGAGCGGTCTTCGGTCACCCAGCTGCCGTCGTCCTGTTTCACGGGAAAGTGGAATGGGCCTCCCTTGTTGGTGGTTTTGAGGATGGTGCCGCCCAACACATGCATGTAGTTCATGCCTTTCTCGGTCAGCTCCACAATCTCCACGGTGTCTTTCAGTATTCCGTTAAACGAAACGAGGCTTCCAAACACCTGCCAGCCCTCCTCGCGGGCCGCGCTTTTCACAATGCCTCTTATCACGGCATTCAGTCCTGGGCAGTCGCCGCCGCCCGTGGCTATCAATATTTTCTTCGACATAGCGGTTTTAATTAATGGGGCAAAGATACGGAAATTTTCTCAGATTTTCTCTCCCGAAGAGCAAAAAAAAGCCTGATGCTGCAGCGCATCAGGCTTTGGTAGTTATGAGGTCTTAGTGAAGATTACTTCACAATAACCACTTTCTTGTAGAGAACGTTGCTTACTCTCACCACGTAGATGCCAGCGGCTGACATGCTGATAGACTCAGTGTCATTGGCGTTGGCTTGTTGGTAGATGCAGCGGCCGTTCATATCGTAAACGTAGATATCCTGACCTTCGGCACCGCGAACGTTGATGGTGCTGTTGGCGGTGTAGATAAGGATGCTGGAAGCGTCGATATCATTGATACCGTCGATAAGCTCAAAGTTGGCGATGAGGGTTACATCGGAGGTAACAGTGAAGGTGTAGGGGTTAGCGGTGCTCACTACAACACCTGCGTCATTGGTCCAATTTACGAAGCGATAACCATCGAGAGGAGTAGCGGTGGCAGTTACTTCAGTACCTTCAGCAACAGAGCCGCTGGCGGTGCTGCTTACAGTACCCATGGAAGTGTTAGCGCTGGTCACAGAAACGTTGTAGAAATCACCAGGCTGGTTAGCTTCGAAGTAGGCTGTGATGTGTAATACCACACCGGCCATCATCTGAGAAACAGTCACACTAAGAGTATCGGCGTAAAGCGTATCAGATACTGTCATACCGCTTATTGTTATGGATTCAATCCAGTAGAGGTTGTGATAACCCTCGTTGGGAATAGCGGCAAGAATAGATTGTGAACCTACTGCATAGTTATAGGTGCCAGGAGCAGGGTTGGTAGTACCCATGGTAGCATCGGCGGTGTTGATTACGACAGTCAGACTGTCGGGAACGCTGGTACTGTCGCTGAATATGGCTACAATAGACACTTGGCCAAAAGAAATAGCCTCTGCTGTGACAGGGAAAGTGGCGGGGTTTGCCGGGAGAGTACCAACAGTTTGACCGGCGATTATCAGTCTCCAACCTTCGAAGTTGGCACCTGCATTAGGTGTGGCAGAGAGTACCAAAGAGTCATTCAGGGGTAAAACGTAAGTGCCTGGAGCGGGAGTGATGTTACCAAGGGTGGGATCGTTGATGGAGAGATATATGGTCAGTGAGTCAGTTGTTGTACCATCAGCCTCGAAGAGGGCAGTGAAGGACATGCTGCTAATACCGTAATTTATGAAGCTGCTAACGGGGAAAATAGCAGAGATATAGTTGGCACCCAAAGTGTCAACTTCGTTGTCAATAATCCATTCCCAACCCACGAAATGATAGCCGGCATTGGGGGTGGCGCTGAAGGTTACAGTGTCGCCAGTGATATACTGGTAGGTGCCGGGAACGGGTGTTGTAGTACCCATAGTGGCATCATTAACAGCGAAGGTCACGGTCAAAGTGTCAGGTGTGGGAGGTACATAGCCGCCTACAGACATGTTGACATCATCGATAAGCAGGTAGTTGGCATTGTAATCCACATGGTGGAAAGCGATGTAGATGTTCTGGCCAGCGTATGCTGACAAGTCAACGTACTTTTGTGTCCAATCGCCAGCGGCTTGGGTATAAGGATATATAACAGTAGTGAATGCGGCGGTGTCGTTAGTGGTAGTGGAAAGAACCACACTGTAGCTGTCTGGATATCCGCTATTGGTGATTTCCCACCAAGTGAGTGTGAGGCCTTCTGTTGTGTTTGGAAGGATGAACTTAGGTGAAATCAACCAAGCGTTAGCATGCATAGCGCTGCTGCTCCAGCTCCATGAGGAGGCGACATAGCTTCCACTGTGAGGATTGACTCCAGTGATACCTGCGCAGTTGTTTACTGTCCAAGGCTGACCATCGCTGCTGCCGTTAACGGTGTTCCAACAGCCGAGACCGTCCTCAAAGCTCTCGTCGTAAGGCAGAGAAGTAATATCAGGACATTCGGTACTGGTGGTTACAGTAATCATACTTGATTGTTCGCTAGCTGAGCAGTTGGCGATTACACCAAGGGTGTAGCTGGTAGCGGCAGTCAAACCTGTGAAGGTGTAGCTGGTGGTGGTTACGTTGGCTTCGAGGTTTTCACCATTATATACATCATAGCTGGCGGCATTGCCCACCCAACTGATGGTGATGGTGTTCTCAGTAACAGCGTCAATATACAAAGCGGAAACGGGCAGACAGCTTGGGCAAGCCTCATTTAAGGTGAAGAACACACTGTCATTAAGGGAGCTGCCATTGGCGCATGTGTAAACGGGAGCGTTGCCACCGTCACGAATTATAAAGCTAGTCTCGCTGGCAAAGCTGCCGGTTTCCCAGCTGAAGCTCACAGGAATACCACTGCAGACATTCACGTGGAAAGTGTCATAGACAGTTGTACTATACTGACTTTGGTCGGGCATGCTATAGGAAGCCACTATGATGCCATTTTGAATAATGTGGATGGTGTTACCGTTCCAGCCGTCACCATAGCTATCCTCGGCACAGATGCTGATGGAGCATTGATATTCCGGCATGCAAACGTCAGTGGTGAAGCTGACGGGGAAGGTCCAGTCGCTGATGGAGATGGGATCACATACGGCTTGTACAGACACTGTATAGGTGGTTGCGAGACTAAGACCTGTCAAAGTATAAGGACTGGTGACATTGTTGGTCTCAGTGCCATTCACGCTGATATTGAAAGATGCCGCATCGGAATTCCAAGTCACTACAGCTTCATCGCCACCATTGTAAGCAACATTAACGCCAGTGGGTCTCAAACAACCTTCAAGATTGCCCTTGGCAATACGAATCTGGTTTTTGACATTCATTACAGTGCCATTATAAGTGGGAGAGGTCACTTCATAGTTGGTGCCGTCGCTGTAAATGCGGAGAGCCTGTTGATTGGCAGCGAAAGTTTTGAAAGGAACGCTACTTACATAGCTTCCGGAATTGTCGTCAACGATGATGGCGATATTGCTCAAGCCGTCATAGGCGAAGCCGATGAGAGGAATAGTTGTCCAGGCCTGGGCGTCGAAAGTTATGGAGCCGCTGTACTGGAGGTCAGCTGCGGTAACGCTGATCCAGTCGGTGGCACTTGCGAAAGTGTCTTTTGGAGTGCTGACCACATATACGGAAAGGTTACGGGTTGCGCTAGAGCTGGAGTTATTGTAGAAATCGATGCTTTCAATAAGACCTGCATCGCCCAGTTCGGCAGCGGTGTAAATCTGTTGGGTCAGAGAATAGTTGTAGAAACAATACGTGGGGAGGTAAGGACTTGTAGTATTGCCAGAACCAATAACGAGTTTGGTGGTGGGCTCGAAGCTAGTTGTGCTGCTCCATGCGCTCTGGTCGTCTGCACTGCAGTATGCGCGCACCTTAGCGGTGTATATTGAGTCGGGGGTGAGACCTGTGAGAGTGTAAGTGGTGTCATTAGCATTGATAAGGTTGTTTTCATCGCCATTGATGCAAATCTGCCAATCGGTGGCAGTGCCATTTTCAATCCAGTTCAGAGTCGCTTCAGTGGGATCGTTGGGATTGAGGGCTACGGTGACTCCAGTAGGAGCAGGACAAGAAATCAGGGTCTGGAAACTTACGGCAACCATATTGCTGCTGCTACTAGTGCAGTTGGCAACCACTCCGTAGCTATGTTGACTGTCGGAAGTAAGTCCAGAGAGGCTGTAGGTGAGATCTGTAACGTTGGCCACCAAAGAAGTGTCAGTCAAATCGTAGATGCTGTAGCTGTTGGCATCACCATTCCATGTCAAAGTGGCTTCGTGGGCGGTAATATTGCTTGCGGTCAGATTGTTGGCAGGAAAGCAGTAATCAGCAGTGCTCTCGGTGATGGTTATGCTGTCAATCCACGCATACCATGCATAGCTGCCATAGTAGTTGATGGCTAATTGTGTGGCGGTTGCGGGGATGACTATAGTTGCGGTTTCCCAATTAATGGTTGAGACATCGCTATTGGTGTTGTATGGAGTAGAATTCCATACGGTGTCGGTAGCAGTGACATAGCCAAAATAAAGGAAATCGTTTTCACGAGTGCCATAAACCACGCTTACATTTAAGTTGATGGCGCTGCTGCTTACATCCAATAAAGGTGAGAAACCATACTGATTGTAGTCGGAAGCAGTACTGTAGGAGCTGAAACGCAGCACTTCACGGTTGTCAACGGTGACAAAGCCCATGCCGTTGCTACCGCCAATGTTTTCAGTGTTATTGCTGACCAGGGTCCAGCAGTTACGTGAGCCACTGGTTGCGTCGAAGGTTTCAGTGTAGGGTAATGTGAAGATGTCGCAAGCAGTGATGAAATCGGCAGTTCTGTAGTTGCTTTCCAAATTGTTGCTGCAGATGGCTTTCACACGGGTATTATAAATAGTGCTTGACTGTAGGTTGGTCAGTGTGTATGTATTATCGGTGAGGGTGATTTCATTCCAAACAGCGTCGGCATCAGCCTTGTATTCGAATTGGTAGCTGCCAGCTGGGGTGCTAGCCCAAGTGAGAGTAGCTTCGTTGGCAGTAATTCCAGAAGCTTCAAGTGTGGCAGGCCTTGCGCAGGTTTGACCACCAGAGGGAATAATACTGAGAATAATTTGATTTTTAACGGTGGCTAAAGAGCCACTAACATTAGGGTTGCTGATATCATAAGCACTAGCGTCTCTGTATGCATAGATGGCTTGGCTTGTGGCATCGAAAACCAAACAGGACATGTTGGGAGATGCTGTCCAGCTACCGGTAACATCAGCCACGGAAACTATCAGGTTGGAAGTGCCGTCATAGGTGAATGGAACATCAAGATCTATCGTAGTCCAATCACCGACTGTAAATGTTAATGTGCCTGTATAAACAAGGTCGTTTGCGCTCATGGCTACCCAGTCGCTACCACCATCGAAGGTCTGTTTCGATGTGTGAGCCATGTAAATGTTGTAGCTACGGGTCTTTTCAGCTCCAGTGTTTTTGAAGGCAATGCTGGAGATAGTTCCAGCCATGCCTATCTCAGTATCTGTGTAAATCTGCTGAGTGTAGCTGTAGTTGTAGTAGTTGTACCCTGGCAGGTACTGGTTGTTGGTAGTACCTCCATCGCCAATAGATACATCTGTCTGCGCCTGTAATGCGAACGGCAGGAATAGTGCCGCAAGCATCAAAATTCGTAGAAACTTTTGCATAGGTTTTAATTTTGGTTGGTTAATAATAATGATTAATTGTTGGTTGTTTGTTGTTTAGTGTCTTTCTTTACATTTTAAAAATTGGGTGCAAATATACATATTTTTTTAATACGAAATGCCTCCAAAATGTTTTATGCCTCTATTTTTGGCTTTCCCTCCCCCTTTTTGGGCAGGCGTCGCGGGTTTGTCTTACGCTGAAAAAAGTTGACACAAAAGTCAACAAAAATGGGGAAAAAAGAGACCAAGTCCAAACGAAAAAGAACGATTTTTCGAGTATCTGAAGAAATGAAGCT
>LXOW01131861.1_pt1 | contig 11182 bp, 9 predicted proteins | sample 1368591 | NCBI WGS metagenome assembly LXOW01 (sample SAMN04884650, study PRJNA319009) | bovine gut metagenome | isolation source: Cow rumen | host: Bos taurus | place: Italy: Legnaro (PD) | collected 2014-07-09
CTTCTGATCAGCAAGGGCGTCAAGATCGACACCGGGCTCTATGTCCGCAACGGCGACTTCACGCTCACGATCTCCAACCTCAGCCAGAACAAGTACCAGAACGTCGTCACCGTCATCACCTACCGCGTCAACGGAGAGGAGAAGACGCNNCCCTTATAGGGTCTGAGCAAACCACCAGTTCACTGGTGGTTATGATTTTGCAAGCTTCCCGAGCGCCTCCTGCTCGCGCCGCAGGCGCTCCTCCCGCTGCTCGGGAGACTCCGGGAATTGCCGGAGGCCGTGCCGTTTCTCCCCAGCTCATCGGCAGCGCCGCCTCGCGGCTTCAGCACGGCGGAAGCGCAGTCGTTGTCCGCCTGATACACATTGCCGTTTTGCGCCATCTTCTCCGCTTTTCCGGCAGATCCTGAGGAAAGAGCGGCCGCCGATCCTTTTTCTCAAAATGCGGAGCATCATTCTCTGCCATCCAGGCACCCCTGTATCTCTGCCGCAGCAGCGCCTCCAAAGCGCAGGCGTCGGCCTGCCTGCAAGCGTTCAGTTCGACATAATAACGCGGAAGAGACATGCGCATAAGTGAAACTGCGGCAGTACTTGTATAAAGGGAAGTTTTTGGGACTGGATTTGCGGTAGGATAGACGTGAAGGGAGAAAGAGGGGGGAGGGGCGGGATCGCCGTGTTTTGAATTCAAAACCTTTCTTATTCAGGATTATGTGTTATACTATCTCTATCGCATATTGCTTTGCCTATTAAAAAGCATAAAAAAGAAACCAGCAAGAACGACTCAAGGAGGCGAGTATGATTACACACTATCTGGCTCACAGCGCAACAGACACCAACCTTGAAGGACAGCCGCTTAAAGAACACCTCGAAAACGTGGCAAAGCTATGTACAGCTTTTTGCAAGGCATTTCGTGCGGAAAATGACGGGCGCTTGTGCGGGCTGTATCACGACATCGGGAAATACAGTCTCGCTTTTCAAAAACGGCTGAATGGCGTCAAAATTCAGGTAGACCATTCCTCCGCCGGGGCGCTGCTGCTGTTTGATAAGAAAAACTTCCCCGCCGCCATGTGCATCGCCGGACACCATGCGGGGCTTGCGGATCGCGGCACCAGAAACGACCTCGCGGATACCTTTAGGGCAAGGATCAACCGTGCGCGAAACGATGGGATCGAGGACTACGGAGCATGGCGCGGCGAACTGCCGACCGAAATCCCGGAGGGATACCGTAGCTTCCCGGAATTGGGCAATTACTTTTATATCAAGATGTTGTTTTCCGCTCTGACCGACGCGGACTGGCTGGACACGCAAGCGTATTTCGACAATACCCCGGTTGTGGTACAGGAAACCGATCTCAGTCTGTTATCCGCAAAGCTTGATGCTTTCACAGCCCGGTGGGGCGCACCGACGACAGACGTAAACCGCCGCCGCAGCGAAATCCTGAAAGCGGCGATCGCCCACGGCGGCGACGAGCCCGGACTGTTCACCATGACCGTGCCGACGGGCGGCGGAAAGACGGTCTCCTCCCTCGCGTTTGCGCTGCACCATGCGGCGCAACACGGGAAGCGCCGTATCATCTATGTGATCCCGTATTGCTCCATTCTGGAGCAGACGCAGCAGGTGTTTGAAGCCATTTTTGACCCGGAGTGCATCACCGCCCACTATTCCGGCGCGGAGTATTCAGCGCCGGAAAACCGTGAGGACACGCGCGTCTTCTCGACGGAAAACTGGGAAGCCCCGATTATCCTGACCACAGCCGTGCAATTCTTTGAGTCGCTGTTCTCAAACAAGCCGGGAAAGAATCGAAAGCTGCACAACATCGCCGAGAGCGTGATTATTTTTGATGAGGCTCAAATGCTGCCGGTTCCGTTTCTCAGGCCCTGCGTGGCCGCGATCTGTGAGATGGTAAACCATTACGGATGCTCTGTGGTGCTCTGCACCGCAACACAGCCCTCGCTCGGGCGCTTGCTGGACGAATACTTACCCGGCTGGCCTCTGCGCGAGCTATGCCCGGAGCCGCAGCAGATGTACGAGGCGTTTCGCAGGGTACGCTATGTGGACGAAGGAGAACTGACAGACGGGGAGCTGATCGAACAACTGCGGCAGCGTAAACAGGTGCTGTGCGTGGTGAACAGCCGCCGTCAGGCACAGGCTTTGTTTGCCGCGCTCAGCGAGACGGAAGGGAGCTTTCATCTGTCTACCCTGTTGACACCATACGACAGAAAGCGTATTCTGAATGTGATCAGAGAACGTCTGCGGAAGGGGCAGGACTGCCGGGTGATCTCCACAAGCCTGATTGAAGCGGGCGTGGACGTGGATTTCCCGGAGGTATACCGCGCGCTCGCGGGGCTGGATTCCATCATTCAGTCCGGGGGTCGCTGCAACCGCGAGGGGAAGCGAAGCCCGAAGGAGAGCGTGGTTCACATCTTTAGGGCTGAGGCCAAAGCGCCGCGCATGCTGGCACAGAATATCAGCGCGGCGGAATGGACGCTCCAGCGCTTCGAGCAGGCGGACTCTCCGGAGGCGATCCGTTCCTATTTCGAGTTTCTTTTGTATACGCTCAAGGACAAGAAGCAATTGGACTTGAAGGAGATCGTAGACGATGCCACAAAGCTGAATTTCAAGACGGTTTCCGAGCGCTTCAAGCTGATCGAGGGCGCGGACTGCACGGTTTATATCCCGGAGGGCGAGGGCGCAGAGCTGATACGGGAGCTGCGTCAGGTCGGGCCGAGCCGCGGCCTGATGAGAAAGCTCGGCCTGTACGGGGTGAGCGTGTACCGGGGGTATTTTAACAAGCTCTGTGACGGCGGCGCGCTGGATATCGTATCGGAAAACGCCGGGATACTGGTGAGGCCGGAGCTGTATTCGGCTGAGACGGGTCTGCCGTATGAGGGATTTGAACAGGGTCAGGCGATATTTATATAAAGGAGAGGAAGTGAGTTTGTTTGTCTGTAAAAGTGGAAGTCTGGGGCGACTATGCGCTGTTCACACGCCCCGAAATGAAGGTGGAGCGCGTCAGTTATGACGTGATGACGCCTTCCGCCGCGCGGGGATTGCTGGAAGCCATATTTTGGCATCCGGGTTTGCAGTGGGTAGTTGACAGAATCTATGTCCTGAACCCAATCCGCTTTACCAACATCCGGCGGAATGAGGTCTCAGAAAAGATTTTAAAGAAAAAAGTTGAGTCTGCAATGTCTGGAAAGCGCGTGGAGCTCTATATCAACACACAGGACTGCATCCAGCAGCGCGCTGCGATGGTCTTACAGGATGTACACTATGTGATCGAGGCGCATTTTGTCATGACAGATAAAGCCGCGCCAAGTGACAACGCCGGGAAATTCTGCGAGATCATGCGGCGCAGGCTGGAAAAGGGTCAGTGCTATCATCAGCCCTGCTTCGGGACGCGCGAGTTCCCCGCGCATTTCCGGGCGTGGCAGGGAGGTGCGCCGGTCACGGCCTACCCAGACACGGATCGGGAGCTGGGCTTCATGCTGTATGATATGGATTATTCCGATCCGGAGAACATTCAGCCGCAGTTTTTCCGCGCGTCGCTGCGCCGGGGCGTTCTGGATGTGCGGGATTGCGAGGTGTTCACATGATCCTACAGGCTTTGGTTGATTATTACGAGGCTTTGGCGGCAAAAAGGACAATCGAGCGTCCGGGCTGGTCTAAAGCGGATGTGTTTTGGGCGCTCGAAATCGACGAGAATGGAACTCTACTCAATGTATTGCCGTTATGGAGTCTCAGCGAGGACGGCAAAAAGCGGAAGCCACGTCCTTCAATGGACGTTCCCATACAAATGAAGCGGTCAGGAAAAGGTGCTCCTTCGTACTTCTTGTGCGATAACACAAAGTATTTCTTCGGGATTGAGAATGGAAAAATAACCGAAAAATCCAGAAGAGCGTTTCAACAATTCAAATCTCTTCATACGAATCGGCTTTCAGGTCTCAATACTGAGATAGCGCGATCAATCGTGGCATATGTAAACAGGTACACTCCGGAAGACTTCCTTTCGTTGGATATTGTCAAACAGAATCCTGCATTACTCAAGGGTAATGAGAATTGTGTATTTATCTCCCGCTCGGGGGAGTATGCACAATCGGTTACGGAGATAAAGACTGTCATTGATGATTTTTGTGATTCCGATGTGAAGGATGAAAAAGAACCTCGTGTTTATGGAACTTGTATGGTGACGGGGAAAGACGATGAAATCGCACGAATTCATAATAGCGTAAAAGGCCTTCCAGGGAATTCCCCGAACGGGTGGACACTTATCTCATTTGACAAAGATAGTCCTGCATATGACTCTTTCGGGAAGAAACAGGGATATAACGCGCCTGTTGGTAAATACGCTGCTTTTGCTTATGTCAGCGCATTGAACCATCTACTGATAGACAATAAGCATAAAAAAGTGATTGGCGATACAACAGTCGTTTATTGGGCAAAAAACGCCGAGGAGCAGTATCAAGATTCCTATAGTGATTTGTTTGAGGGGAACACTGTAAGCGATACCGATCTTGATGCTCTGATGGATTCTATCGCAGCAGGGAAGCCCTATGATTACAATGGGCTGCCACTTGATCCGGAAAACGATTTTTACATTCTTGGTCTCTCGACTAACGCAACGCGGCTGTCAGTGCGCTTCTTTTATCAACGCAGTTACAGGGAGATTGTACGTAATCAGAAACAGCATTACGAGGATATTCAGATCGTCTCAGATGGGTTCAACAAACGAGACAGAATGTCGTTGCGAGAACTCCTGAGGGAAACAACAAGGTACAAGAACAGCGACGGTTCTTTTGTTGTAAAGCCTCCTTCACCACTCCCTCAGCTTGCAGGCGATGTGATGAAGAGCATGATGGACGGCGGTAGATACCCGGAAACGCTGATGAATCAGACCTTGATGCGTATTCGTACAGAACGTGATATCACCCGTGGAAAGGCGGGTATAATCAAAGCGTATTTGATTAGGAATACAAAGAACCTGCCCGAAAGGGATGCAATTTTGGAGGTGACTCAGGTGTCATTGAACACAGAAAGCAACTATACGCCCTACGTCCTCGGTCGTCTTTTTGCCGTGCTGGAGGGCATACAAAAAGCAGCTAATCGCGGTTCTCGTGAAATCAATGTGGCAGTCAAAGAATCGCAAGAGCAAGAGGCGGATGAAGCGGTTAAACGTCGTTCCCAAGGAATCAACGCGACGATCAAAGATCGGTTCTTCAGCTCCGCTTGCGCGACCCCGGCGGCTGTCTTTCCCTTCCTCATGAAGCTCTCCAACAGTCATCAGAAAAAGCTGCCCACAGTAGATAATATTTACTGGACAAAGCAGATCGGTGAATTGACTGAAAAACTGGGCTTGGAATTCCCGGCTCATTTGTCCACGCAGGAACAGGGCGCATTTATCCTCGGATACTACCATCAGAGACAGAAACAGTTTGAAAAGAAAACCAATACTGACAAGGAGGCAGAATAAACATGTCCGAATCAATCAAAAACAGATACGAATTTGTGGTGCTCTTTGATGTAGAGAACGGCAATCCCAACGGCGACCCGGACGCGGGCAATATGCCGCGCATTGACCCGGAGACAGGCTATGGCATTGTGACGGACGTCTGTCTCAAGCGCAAAATCCGCAATTATGTGGAGACGGTCAAGGAAGATGCAGTTGACGCAAATCAATATGGTATCTATATCAAAGCAGGCGTTCCCCTCAATCATACCGACGCAAGCGCAGGGGATGCGCTTGGAGTAGGTGATGAAATCCGAAAGATTCAAAAGGCGGATACAAAAGCAGCAAAAGGAATCGGAGCCCAATTAAAAAAGAAGAAGCCTGACATTGAACTGGAAATCAAAAACTATTTATGCGAACACTATTATGATATCCGGACATTTGGGGCTGTTATTACATCCTTAACAAAAGGTTCTTTGAATTTTGGTCAGGTTCGTGGCCCTGTACAGCTTGCTTTCGCAAGAAGCGTAGATCCGATAACGTACAGTGAAGTATCCATTGCCCGCGTAACACAAGCAAAACCTGAAGACATGGAAGAAAAAGGGACAAATACTTTTGGGGATAAATTTATCGTCCCCTATGGCCTCTACCGCGCCGAGGGTTACATCTCCGCAAACCTCGCCCGCAAGGTGACGGGCTTCTCCGAGGAGGATTTGGAGCTTCTGTGGCAGGCGATCCTGAACATGTTTGAGACCGACCACTCTGCGGCCAGAGGCAAGATGGCTGTGCGCAAGCTCATCATCTTCAAGCACGATTCCGAGCTGGGCAACGCCCCGGCGCACAAGCTCTTTGACGCCGTCACTGTCCGCCGTCTGGATGAGACCGCGCCCGCGCGCTGCTTTGCCGATTATTCCGTTCAGGTGGATGAATCCGCTATTCCCGCCGGTGTGACCGTGGAGTACCGGGAGTGACCTACCGCGACTCTGACTACCTCCAGCTCTCAGGCTTGCAGCATTTTGCGTTCTGTCGGCGGCAGTGGGCTTTGATCCATATTGAACAGCAGTGGGAGGAGAACGCGCGCACGGTGGAGGGCGGCATCCTGCACGAGCGGGCGCATGATGAGACGATCCGGGAGCGCGGGCGGGACAAGCTCACCATGCGCGGCCTGCGCGTCGCCTCGGCGGCGCTCGGGATCAGCGGGGCGTGCGACGTGGTGGAGTTCTACCGCCGCAGCGACGGCGCGAAGCTCAGCGGGGAGGAGGGCTTCTGGCGGCCCTACCCGGTCGAGTATAAGCGCGGCAGCAGCAAGGTCAGCGACGCCGACAGGCTCCAGCTCTGCGCGCAGGCGATGTGCCTTGAGGAGATGCTGGGCTGCCCGGTGCCGGAGGGCGCGCTCTACTACGGTGAGACCCGCCGCCGCGAGCGCGTCAGTCTGAACGGGGAACTGCGCGAGCAGGTCAGGGCCATGCTCGCCGAGATGCACGAATACTACCGCAGAGGCCATACGCCGAAGGTCAAAACCGGCAAGCACTGCAACGCCTGTTCGCTGAAGGAGCGCTGCCTGCCTGTACTGTGCCGCGCAAGCTCGGCGCGCGCTTACCTGCATGACCGCATCGGGGAGGAGGAAGCATGAGACACCTGCTGAACACGCTCTATGTGATGACAGAGGAGGCCTGGCTCGCGCTGGACGGCGAAAACGTCGTGATCCAGGTCGGCGAGCGGGAGATGGGGCGTTTCCCGCTCCACGGGCTGGAGGGCGTCGTCACCTTCAGCTACCGTGGCGCAAGTCCCGCGCTGATGGGCGAGTGCGCCGAGCGCGGGATCGACCTCTGCTTTTTCCGCCCGAGCGGGCGCTTTCTCGCCCGCGTCAGCGGCGGGGTGCGGGGGAACGTCCTCCTTCGCAAGACGCAGTTTCGCGTCTCGGAGAACGCCGCCGCATCGCTGGACATCGGCAAGAGCATGATGATCGGCAAGCTCTACAACGCCCGCTGGGTGCTGGAGCGCGCGACCCGCGATCACGCGCTGTCCGTGGACGCCGAGAAGCTGAAGGCGGCCTCCGCCATGCTCAAGGGCGCGATCTCGCGCGTGGAGCAGGCCGAGAGCGCCGACAGCCTGCGCGGTATCGAGGGCGACGCCGCGGCGGAATACTTCGGGGTGTTCAACGAGCTGATCCTGAACGCGGACGAGGCCTTCGTCTTTCACGGGCGGAGCCGCCGCCCGCCGCTGGACTGCGTCAACGCCATGCTGTCGTTTTCGTATGCGCTGCTCGCGAAAAACTGCGCCGCCGCGCTGGAGAGCGTCGGGCTCGACCCCTATGTGGGCTTCGTACACACGGATCGGCCGGGGCGGGAATCGCTCGCGCTCGATCTGATGGAGGAGCTGCGCCCCGCGTTTGCCGACCGCTTTGTGCTCTCGTGCATCAACAATCGCGTCGTGAACGCGCAGATGTTCGAGCGGGAGGACAGCGGCGCGGTTCTGCTGAACGAGGCGGGGCGCAAGGCCTTCCTCAAGGCGTGGCAGGAGCGGAAGAAGGATACCCTGACGCACCCCTTCCTCAAGGAGAAGCTGCCCTGGGGCCTCGTGCCCTTTGTGCAGGCGCTGCTGCTCGCGCGCTTCTTGCGCGGGGATCTCGACGCCTATCCGCCGTTTCTGTGGAAGTGAGGGCTGTATGCTGGTGTTGATTACCTACGATGTGAACACGGAGGACGCGGCCGGTCGGCGGCGACTGCGGAAGGTCGCGAAGGAGTGCGTCAACTACGGGCAGCGCGTGCAGAACAGCGTCTTCGAGTGCAATCTGGACGCGGCGAAGCTCGAGCTTGTCAAGCACAAACTCGAAAAGCTCATCGACCCCAAGCGCGACTCCCTGCGCTTTTACAATCTCGGCAACAAGTATGCGACGAAGATCCTGCACATCGGCGTCAAACCGTCCTACGACGCGGAGGATGTGCTGATGGTTTGAGGTTTACAGTCGGTGCGAAGCGGAAGCAATACAGAAAGCCCGCGCGCTTCGCACCGGAAAACGAGGGATAACGGAGCCTTTTCGGGGGTCGCGGCTCCGTCGTCCTGAATGAACCCAGCAAAACGCGACCCCTTATTGTCAAAAACGCACGAAGGAGAATAAGTAGATTTGTGCGCTTTTGCTGTCTCGCCCCCCACGGGGGCGAGTGGATTGAAATAGGCCGCCGCCGTGCTGGACAACTCCACAGCCGCCCGTCTCGCCCCCCACGGGGGCGAGTGGATTGAAATATATCAGCCAGGTCGTAATTCGTGGTGACGATCAGCGTCTCGCCCCCCACGGGGGCGAGTGGATTGAAATCTGCCCGACGAGGGAGCAGACAAGGATCTGCTGGAGTCTCGCCCCCCGCGGGGGCGAGTGGATTGAAATGCTTTTTTCCAGCAGGCGGGGTCTGTCCACTCGCTGTCTCGCCCCCCGCGGGGGCGAGTGGATTGAAATATCTACAGCTACAACGCGGGCGGCACGGACAACTGGCGTCTCGCCCCCCGCGGGGGCGAGTGGATTGAAATCGGGCGGAAAGGAGTGCGCGAGCGTGGCGACTAAGGTCTCGCCCCCCGCGGGGGCGAGTGGATTGAAATGGGGTGTTGCGCATGAGGTAGATCGTCGTGGAGGTCTCGCCCCCCGCGGGGGCGAGTGGATTGAAATCAGCAAATAATCCGTGGAGCAGTGCAGCGCGTCGGCAGTCTCGCCCCCCGCGGGGGCGAGTGGATTGAAATCAAAAAATGAACAGGGGCGCGCTCAAATGTCGGCGTCTCGCCCCCCGCGGGGGCGAGTGGATTGAAATTTGCGGGACTGCTGTTGGTGGATTCCTTGGTTTCCGTCTCGCCCCCCGCGGGGGCGAGTGGATTGAAATCGGCAGTGCACCGGAAGGCCGCTGGCCTGAGTGTCGTCTCGCCCCCCGCGGGGGCGAGTGGATTGAAATGTTTCAGCCATTGTCCGTCGCCTCCTCTCCGTAGGGGTCTCGCCCCCCGCGGGGGCGAGTGGATTGAAATCGTCGCGGGGACGGCTGCGCACGGCAAAGCCGCGAGTCTCGCCCCCCGCGGGGGCGAGTGGATTGAAATCGCGACCAGGCGCTCCAGACCAGCGTCTCCGCGCGTCTCGCCCCCCGCGGGGGCGAGTGGATTGAAATGCAAGAGCAAAAAGATCGCGCCGGGGACGCGAAGTCTCGCCCCCCGCGGGGGCGAGTGGATTGAAATGAGGCGTACCCGCTCGGTCAGGCCGACCGGGTCGCGCCGTCTCGCCCCCCGCGGGGGCGAGTGGATTGAAATTAACCCCCTCGCTGACGGCGAGGCCGTGCTCTACGTCTCGCCCCCCGCGGGGGCGAGTGGATTGAAATCACAGCTTGAGCGGGCGTGATAGCGGTAGGCGGTTGTCTCGCCCCCCGCGGGGGCGAGTGGATTGAAATGTGGGCCAGCAGCGGGGCGAGGACAAGGCGGCGGGTCTCGCCCCCCGCGGGGGCGAGTGGATTGAAATATTGTCAAACCTCCTTGATCCTGATTCCATAGCGCCGTCTCGCCCCCCACGGGGGCGAGTGGATTGAAATTTCTGAATCGGAGGGTTAATCTTATGAGCTACTGGGCAGGTCTCGCCCCCCACGGGGGCGAGTGGATTGAAATCTCCTTCCCGGCTTTGCCGGAACGATGCTTGCGGAGTCTCGCCCCCCACGGGGGCGAGTGGATTGAAATGTGCGGAAATTTCGCACGGAGTACAAGCGGGAGACAGTCTCGCCCCCCACGGGGGCGAGTGGATTGAAATGGCGCGATGAGCAAGGCGGATTTCGCCCAGGGCGCGGCGAGTCTCGCCCCCCACGGGGGCGAGTGGATTGAAATCGGCTGCTCATCCCGCCGGGCGCGTGCCCGGACAGTCTCGCCCCCCCACGGGGGCGAGTGGATTGAAATTTGATTCTCTCGTTTTTTTGTTGTTTTGTGTACTGTCTCGCCCCCCACGGGGGCGAGTGGATTGAAATCTTCCCGGCTGGGCGCTGCCGTGTAGTCCATCTTGCGTCTCGCCCCCCACGGGGGCGAGTGGATTGAAATGACCATCACACGGGATATGTAAGTTTTTGGATTTGGTGTCTCGCCCCCCCACGGGGGCGAGTGGATTGAAATAAAACACGCGCCGCAAAATCCCGCGCATCGAGCGGTCTCGCCCCCCACGGGGGCGAGTGGATTGAAATGCGTCCAGCGCCGTCGGGTCAAAATCGCCCGCCCAGGGTCTCGCCCCCCACGGGGGCGAGTGGATTGAAATCAGCGTAATCCCTGCGCTGTTCAGGGGCCAGCAGTCTCGCCCCCCACGGGGGCGAGTGGATTGAAATTCCTTGTCGTAGCCGTGCGCGCTCTTCCACGTCCGCGCGTCTCGCCCCCCGCGGGGGCGAGTGGATTGAAATAACAAGGCCATTGAGGTACTGCCGGAGATCGGCGAGTCTCGCCCCCCCACGGGGGCGAGTGGATTGAAATGACTGGCTGGTCTATAACTTCAAGCGCCTCGCGCTGGTCTCGCCCCCCACGGGGGCGAGTGGATTGGAATTCCACGACAGTTTCCCACCGCTTGCCGAGCTTTGCGTCTCGCCCCCCCCACGGAGGCGAGTGGATCACGACAAACGCATGAATTAAAAAAATGTAAACGAAACCTCTTTTCAAGAGATTACATTTATGTTAATGTAGTTATGTAATCCAACGAAAAGAGGTTGAACGCATGGACACATTGCTGGAATGGTTGGAATA
>LXOW01260420.1_pt1 | contig 11178 bp, 6 predicted proteins | sample 1368591 | NCBI WGS metagenome assembly LXOW01 (sample SAMN04884650, study PRJNA319009) | bovine gut metagenome | isolation source: Cow rumen | host: Bos taurus | place: Italy: Legnaro (PD) | collected 2014-07-09
GCTACAACCCATCAGGAGGAGAAAAAGGGTCGCGAGGGAGAAAATTTTCTTCATAAATTCATCTTTGATGTTATAATTGGCGGCAAAAGTACACTTAATTTGGGAATTTCGCAAATTTCTCGCAAAAAAAACGTAATTTTGCACCCAAATAAGTGTAATTATGCAAGAAAGGCAACTGAAAGCAGCGTTATTCGACCTGGATGGTGTGGTGTTTGACACCGAACCTCAGTATACGGTGTTTTGGGGTTCGCAATGCCGATTGTACCATCCTGAGCATCCTGGACTGGAGCAGGAAATCAAGGGCTCTACACTGACGCAGATCTATGACTGTTGGTTCAGCGGCCCACTCGAGAAAGAGCAGCCCGTAATCACAGAAAGGCTGAATGCCTACGAGCAGCAGATGAGCTATGATTATATCGAGGGCTTTATCGCCTTCGTGGATGATCTGCACCGTCATGGCGTGAAGACGGCTGTGGTGACGAGTTCGAACCTGCCCAAGATGGAGAGCGTCTATCGGAAACAGCCGGGATTCAGACAACTCTTCGATGCCATTCTGACCTCTGAGGATTTCGAACGCAGCAAACCTGATCCTGACTGTTATCTGAAAGCTGCCCAGAAACTGGACGTGAATCCCGATGAGTGTGTGGTCTTTGAAGACAGTGTGAACGGTCTGCGCTCTGGGCTGGATGCCAAGATGAAGGTGGTGGGACTGCTGACAACCAATCCGATGGCTGTCGTGGAGCCGCTCTCAGATGTGCAGGTTTCAAACTATGTCGGTATGACGTTTGATACAATTTCTCAAGCTCTTAATTTCCTAACCGAACGATGAATACTCAGAATACACCAGTACATATCCGTTTGTGGCACCGCGACTTCTGGCTGATGGCAATAGCCAATCTGCTGTTGACGATTGCGGTCTACCTGCTGATTCCCGTCATGCCCAAGTGGCTGATGCAGACGGAGAATCTCACCATTCAGGAAACGGGAATGATCATGGGGGCGTTTGGAGTCGGCATCTTCCTGTTTGGCTGCTTTACCTCGTATCTGGTTCAGCGTTTCCGGAGGAATATGGCTTGTATCTGGGCCATTATGTTGATGGCAGCATTCCTGGGATGGCTCTATTATCTGGACCTGCAGAAGTCGCAGTTCTTTGATTTCCGGGTTCTGTTGGTTCAGCGCTTGGCACTTGGCGCAGCCTTCGGCGTGGCCCAGATGATTCTGTCGAGCACGCTGATTATTGACACCTGTGAGTCGTTCCAACGTACGGAGGCGAACCATTCTGCCTCGTGGTTCTCACGTTTTGCCTTGTCGATAGGTCCGCTGATGGGTATTCTCGTCGATCGTCTGGCTGGTTTTGACAAGGTATTGCTGGTGGCTATCGGCTGTACGTTGGTTGCCGTCATCTTTATCCTGATGGTTCATTTCCCCTTCCGGACACCCGAAGAGAACGTACGGGTGGTGAGTCTCGACCGTTTCTTCCTGCCACAGGGCTGGCCGTTGATCATCAATCTGATTCTTGTAACCTTTGTTATGGGACTGCTGTTGTCGACGACGTTTTCTGAACTGTTTTTTGTGATGGTGATGGTAGGCTTCCTGGTGGCCTTGTTGGCTCAGCTCTTCGTGTTCCGTGATGCGGAGATCGAGAGTGAGGTTATCACGGGATTGATGCTGATCGGTGTCGCTGTCCTGATGATGCTGACACGCCAGCAGACCGTCGTCTTTTTTGCAGCACCGATGTTTATTGGCTTCGGACTGGGTATGATCGGCTCCCGCTTCCTGTTGTTCTTTATCAAGCTGAGCCGTCATTGTCAGCGTGGTACGGCACAGAGCACCTATTTCCTGGCTTGGGAGTTCGGACTGGCATTAGGCATCGGACTGGGCTATGCCGTATTGGAGCAGCAAATGGGCCTGGCTTTACAGGTTGCGCTTTGTACGACGGTGGTTGCCCTTCTGCTCTATCATTTCTTCACACACGGCTGGTATATCCGACACAAGAACCGTTAGGCAATACCACAAAGGTGGGCATACGGACAGGTCTGACAGGGTCTCCGTTCATCGGTAGGCGTAAAGCTGATGGCGGGATTGAAGATGTCGCTGATGATGCTTTCCAGATGTTTCATATAGGGTTCTGAAACGTTGGCGATGTCGTTGACGGGTTCTTTGCCCAGACAGAGCGTAGGGTCGTAATCGTCACTGCCTATATGCTGGATAAAGAGCAGGGCAGGAACTACAGGAATAGCCTCGGACTTGAGCCTGACAATGAGGCTATAAAGGAAGGCTTGCAGGTAATAGTCGCTATGGTATTTCTGATTCTCCTGGGCAAAGATGGCATCCACATCAGTTAAGGGTTTGAGGCGTTTGCTGCCAGTCTTATAATCTATCACGCGGATCTGGTCAGAGCCATCGGGGAGCGTGATGCTGTCCAGACGGTCGACTTTACCTCCAAGCGTAAGTGTCATCGTGTCGTTGCCAACAGGAATGTCACACTTTATCTTCACGAGTTTCTCGAGTCCAAGAATGGTGAAGGGTGTCAGGCGGCGGTCAATCTCAAGTAGTTGTTTGATGTATTTGATGATAACCTCGCGGTTGATGATCTGCAGACCGTCGAGTGGCGGCAAGGGTCGGGTCGCATCCTTAATATGGAATAATTCCTCTTTGATGGCTTCGTCTACCGCCCGATGAATGTCCACCTCTGTCTTGAGTAGGTATTCAATGTCTTCGGCTACAATCACGCGGCTCTTCTCCATGAGTTTCTTATACAGAAGCTGCGCAGCCAGATGGAAGATGTTTCCGAAAATGCGGTTATCGATGGCGTCTTCATCATCATTCATGGGTTCGACGATACCGCTCACGTATTTGTAGAAAAACTGTAGCTGACAGCGCAGATAGATGTTGATGGCCGTCGGACTGAGGATGTCATGCTCAAACCGCTGACGTAAGAGTTGCATGATGGCATCGTTCTTTTCGATAGGCTGGCATGTCGGAAGTAGCGGTGATTGTTTTGCCTGAAGGGTCTGGAACTGAATCTGTTGTCCGCTTTCCACCATCATCTGCAACATGAATCGTGACATCTCGCCCCTCTGCCCGTCGTTGGTGGAATTGTTATAGACCAACGTGATGTCGCTGGCGCGTTGCAGGAGCCGATGGAAGTAATAGGCATAGATGGCCACCTTATGGTCGATGGTGGTGAGACCATAGGCTTTTCGGATGCTATAGGGGATAAACGATGTGTCGCTGAGACCCTTTGGCAGGTTCCCTTCATTACAGGAGAGCAGCAGCACATGTTCGAAATCGATGTTACGCGTTTCCAGCACACCCATCATCTGGATGCCTTCGACAGGTTCCCCGTGGAAGGGGATGCTGGTGGAAGAGACAATCTGAGTGATGAGTCGTTGCAAAGTGATGATATCCACCTTCAGGCTACCGCTTTCAACGAGGTCGCTCAAACGGTTCAGAAGGGTGTACATCTTAAACAGACTCTCCTGAGTGAGGGGCGAGAGCGCTGCTTCGTCCTTGCTGATAGCCTTCGCTATGTGGCGGATGACGGACATCAGCCAGCTTAGTAAGGTGCTGTTAAATTGTTCTGTGCCGTCATGCACCATTGAGAAGAGCAACTGCAGGCCTTCGTCTTTTGAGAACAGGGACGCGTCGGGGTAGTAGATCTTCTGCGTGTTCAGTTCTTCGAATAGACTGTGGCAGGCCGTAGAGACATAGTGGGCATAAGGGTGTCGGAGCACCTGGTTGACATGACGCAGGCGATAGTGGCCAGTCTCTGTCACATAGCCATTGGTCTGAAGATTGACCAGCAGATTCACCAGCGAAGTGATAGGTGTCTGCGAAAGCGGATAACCAGTCGTGATGTTCACCTTCTCTACTTCGGAAGGAATGCAGTGGATGGCGGTCTGCAGGAGGTTCTCATTGCAGAGCACGACGGCTGTACGTCTGTTGTCTTCGATGCGGTTCTGTTGTCGCAGCCAAGTACTGATATAGCGTGCCTGGATATTCTCCGTCGGTGCGGAGATATAGGTGATGGACTTCTTCTGGGTGAAGTTGCGGTAGATGGTATCGTCGTGATGATCCAGCTCGTTCGGAAAATCATTCAGATACTGGGCAATGTAGTAGCCGGCCTCGTTGGTGTTGAGGTAATAATGATCGTAGTCCCAATAGAAACGGGCCTTCCCTTGTTGCTTCATACGACGGAAGAGCGTTTGCTCCACCTGTTGCAGCATATTGAAGCCGATGAAGAGATAGAGGTCGTATTCGAAATCAATGTCTTCACGCTCGGCCACTTCACGGTAAAGGGCGCCTTCATAAGCGAGTCCTTGTTTAGCTAGCTTGTCGTTGAACCTTTGGTAGATATCGAGGATATGACTCCATAACTGGAGGAAACGCTGTTTCAGTTCACTGTTATGATCTGTATTAAAGNNATAATCAGCTGTTCTTCAGTTAGATATGATATGTCATCGTATTCATGGATATCGCGCAGATTAGCGAATACATGCTTTGCTGAAGCCATGTTTTTATCGAGGTCGTCGAAGTCGGAGAGCAGCAACTGTCCCCAGCCGTAGAAATGATCCAAGGTCTCGTCGATACCGGTACATTGTGTAAAGCACTCGTGGAGCTCGCACACCAGCTGGATGGGGTCGGCTACCTGTCGCTGGCTATGACTGCGGAAGAGGTCGCTGATGGTGATATAGGCCGGACTCCAGAGCGGTTTACCTGCCAGACGTGCCAGATGTTCGTTGAGGAACAGCGCGGCTCGTTTGTTGGGGAAGACCACTGCGATGCGCGACAGGTTGGTGCCGTATTTCTGGAGCAGGTCGGCTGCTACGTATTCAAGAAAACTCTTCATGTTTCTATCCTTTCTTCTANNACTATAGACAAACCAGAGATAGCCCCTGATGTTCGTATGGCCCATGTCGGCCAGCAACTGCATATATTCTCGCACCTGGTCGTGGTACTCATCCTTCGGGCTTCCGAACTTAAAGTCGACCACCACCCATTCCTTTCCGTTTGTCATCACGCGGTCAGGCCGTCTTTCTACGACATTGCCGTCTTCTACCGTGAGGATGGTACATTCGTTGAAGAGTGTCCAACGGTCGGAGAACCAATCGGCCACCCGTGCGTTCTGCAGACGTTTACGGAGCATGTCGGCTACCTTTTCAGCCGTCACCTGTTCATCGTAGAGGACACCCTCAAGCTGCAGACGCTTCAAGGCACCGTCGATATCGGCAGCGGTGCGGATGGTGGAGAATATCTGATGGAGGATACTGCCCATCTGGATGTACTGCCGCTGTTGTTGTTCGTCTGACTCCTCGTCCTGTGATGCGATAAAGTCCTTGCTGCGGTTGCTCTGACGGAAGGAGAGGGGATTGTCAAACGTCTGGATGTCGATATCGACAGGCGTTATCTTCTGCAGGAAAGGATTGGGCGAGTCCTTATGTGCTTTGGCCTTTTGGGGTATCAGCGTGCCATAGGTAAACACGATGGTGTCGTTTTCGTTGTCGATGCCGGAAAGGGTTGCCTCAGCCTTCTCGTGCGCGATGAGTGGCAACACCTGTTCGATGAGCACGCAACGGCTTTTGGGGGCATTACGCTTGCCAATGACGAAAAGACTCTGACTGGCGCGTGTAAAGGCGACATAGAGCAGATTGAGGTTGTCGACCCTATTCTGCAAATGTTCGCGCTGGTAATCGTCTTCGTAGATTGTGCCCATCAACTGTTTGGGAGCGCTATCCACGGGAACGATGGGGAGTTCATCAAAGGGGGCTTCATCAGGCCTGCACCAAATGATATTGCCTTGCATTCTCTCCAGTTGCCAGTCGCAGAAGGGGATGATGACGTGGGCAAACTCCAGTCCCTTCGACTTATGGATCGACAACAGGCGGATACCGTTGATCTCGTCACTCTGAATGGTTTTTCCACAGAGATCCTCTTCCCATTCGGAAACAAAGGCGTCAATCCCTGTCGCATTCTCGCTGGTGAAATTGAGCAATTGATCGTAGAAGGCACACAGATAGGCACTCTGCCCCTCCAGGCGATGGAGCTCGAAGATCGTATAAAGACGTTCTGTCAGCTCATACAATGATAAGTTCTTCAGTTCCTCAAAATGTTGGATATAAGCCTCTGGTAATAATTCGTCGAGTGGATGGTTGCTGAGTAGCAACTCGTTGTCGGCGATCTGGGTGTTGAGCACGTAGCTCTGATAGAGCTTGACGATATTGGCTTTGGCGAGGATATCCTGAGGATGGGTGATGAGGTGAAGGGCCTCGATGAGCAGATTGACGGCTACAGAGGCATCCAGACGGAACGCTTCGTCGGAAACGACACGGATGTCGGGCAGATGTTTGGCGAAATAGTCGGCAATCAGTGGGATATGGACATTTGTCCTCACCAGGATGGCCATCTCGGAGGGTTTTACCCCTTTGTCGCGTAGCTCGCAGACAATGTCAGCAATTCTCGCAAAGGTATTGTTCTGATAATCATCTGCAGGTAATAGCTGTATGTTGATCAGTCCGTTGTTTTCCAGTTCGTCAGGCACGGTCTGTTCCACATCCCCATAGGCACGCTGAAGGGCCGAGGCCTCAGGATTATCCTTCAACTCAAGGTATTCGAGCTTTGCGGCCGTGCGGAAGAAGGCATTGTTGAATTCAATGATGTTGCGCTGTGAACGGTAATTGGTACCAAGGGTACGGATGTCGAGTTGTGCCTCAGAGTCAAGGAATTGTGCCTGGATATCATTCAAGAGACGCCAGTCGCCTGAACGCCAGCGGTATATGCTCTGCTTCACATCACCCACAATCAGGTTTTCTGTACCTTCCTGACTCATAGTCTCTGAGAGCAATACCTTGAAGTTCTGCCACTGCACTGTCGACGTATCCTGGAACTCGTCGATCATGATATGTTGCAATTGGGTGCCGATCTTCTCAAAGATAAAAGGCGTATCGCTGCCGTCGATCAGGGCATGGAGCAACTGTTGGGTGTCGCTCAGCAGGAAACGGTTGGCGCCCTCATTCAACTCACGCACTTTCTTCTCAATACTGTCCAAGAGTCGTAGCTGACTGAGGTAGCGCAGGGTGATATCAGCCGACTGGTAGAGCCGCCACTGACGGGGGCGCTCTTCCATCGCTGTGCGGAAGATGTTGCCAAGGGTGGTGTCGGCCAGCATATAGATCTGCTCCTTGCGGGGGTGTGACTTCTTGCACCATTTCTCCGGGTCGCCCAGACTGTCGGTTACGCGTTTGCCAACGATGCTCTCATCAAACAGACCGTCCCGCAGTTTCATGAAAAATCCGCAGAATCCGGCTTTGCCATACATGAAATCGTCGATGGTGAGCCGTTCGTTTTTGAGGGTCTCGAAGAATTGTCGGCCCAGGTCCTTCATGCGTTCTTCTGCCGCCTTCCGGATCTCTTTCAGACGGGTGGTATATTTGTCGAAGAATCCGGGTTCTTCCAGCTTCTGGTGAAGCTGACTGCTGACTTTCTTGTATTCATCCTTGAAGATGTACCGGCCAAAAAACTTGATATTCACAATCACATTCCACGACTTATCGTCGGAGATAGTCTCCATGATGTATTTCAACAGCCATTGGAGGAGGACATCCGTTGTTTTGAGGTCTTCAATCAGCTGGTCCACGGCGAGTTCCTCTACCTGATAGTCGTTGAGTCCGATTCGCAGGTTCGCAGTCAGGTCGAGTTCCCGTGCAAGGTTACGGAGCACGCCTTGGAAGAAGGTATCAATCGTCTCTACACGGAAGTAATTATAGTTGTGAAGGAGATTTTTCAGGGCCATGCCGGCACGCTCACTGACAAAGGTTTCGCTCTGTCCCGTCTTCTCGCAGATCACCTGCAGGTATTTCTCGGAATCGGGCAGTTGCTTCCAGATGCCGTACAGCTGACTGAGAATACGCATCTTCATCTCTTCTGTAGCCTTATTGGTAAAGGTCACAGCCAGGATGTTACGGTAGGATTGCGGATTCTCAACCACCAGCTTGATATATTCCGTGGCGAGCGTAAATGTTTTTCCGCTCCCTGCACTCGCTTTATATACTGTCAAGGGTTTTACCATCGTCTGAAGATTTCGAAATCAAACTTAAAGCCCACACGCTGGAAATGATTGCATTTGAAACTGGCAAAGGCCGCTACAGAGATATATCTGTTGGTGAAACCATAGCCAAATTCGTAATAAGGGCGTGAACGTTCCAACAGAACGGAATTGAGGTAGAACCTCTCCTTCTCGATGTATTTACCCACATACGGTAGCCAGGTGGCAAACACCAAAGGCGATTCGTACGAGGCATTGGCACGGATATAGTAGTTGGAACGGTTAAACTCGCTGCCATTCAACAGCTGGAAGTCGCCTGTCCAGTCATCGTCCCAGCCATCGGGCAGGTTGGTTTCCTGGAAATTGTCGAAGTCAACGAAATAGTTCTGTTCCCGATGGGAATAGGTACCATAGCCGGCTCGCAGATTCAACAGTCTGAGTCCCGGTATGCGGATCTTCCATTGTGCATCGGTTTCCCAACGTTCATAGCTGATGTTCGACGAAGCGATGCCTTTGAAGCTGCGTTCCCACGTGGTGGTAAACAATGGTCCTTTCTCCCACGGCAGGATCTTGATGCCAATCATCGGTGCAAAGCTGGTGTAGACGATCGGCATGTGGTATCTTCTCATCATTTCCTCGTTGACGGCATGTCGCCTGTGGAAAACAAGACCCGACTCAATGTCTAACCAATCGAAGACCATGATATTGTTATAGGCACGGATATAGGCATTCTTGAACTTGTTCATCTCCATATTTGTGAAGTCGAGCGTATCGCCGAATTCCTCCTTGATCATCTCTGCGACCGTCGAATTGCTGATGCGATTACCATTACCGAAAGTCAGTTCCGCATATCCGTTACGCTTCGGGTTGTAGATCATACGCAACGGCGCATCAAAGAAAAACTGCTTGATCTTGAAGTTATAGCCGAAATACGGATTCAGCGTCAGATAGCGGTGCTTGGAGAATGTGTACTGAAAGCGCAGTTTCATCTTATAGGAGAAACCTCTGCTGTCGCTGTACCTGATGGCGAGGGGGTCGATGATGGGCGACAGCCTGAAATAGGCCTGTTCCGATTCGGCTCGGATGGGAGTGACGAGCGTCTCGCCAATCGTGTCCCAGAAGATTTTCTTCAGAATGTTGGGCTTCTTGGCAACGCTGTCCTCGGGCGACGGTGGGGCGGGGAAGTAGTCCTCGGTCTTTTCGTAGAGTTCTTCTTCCTCCACGGTCAGTGGGACGGGACGTAAGGTGTCCATCGTGGCTTTGCCTTCTGCCCACTGGATACTGTCGGGCAGTTCTGACCTGCAGTGGTGGACCGATAAGATATTGGTTGAGATGCGGTTGCCGACGAAGTTGAAGGTGGCTGCTGTCGACGACCGCCAGGGCAGGATAAACCATCCGCCCTTGTTGCTGTAGTTGAGTTCCGTACGGAAGTTGATCATGTCAAACTCACCGTTGAGGACCGATTTCAGGATGCGGCCCGTCTCTGTCTCCACGATGGCATAGCCGTTCAGCAACTGCGTGTTGTAGAGTTTCGGTTTGAAGTCGATACGGGTAGTGCCTTCAGCGGCGTTGGTTGTCTGACGGTATTTGTATAACCGCTTGTTTGCTCGGTTGAAGGGTGAAAGCACATAGCCGTCGTATAAGGCCTCGTCGTAGATCTTCGGGGTGATCAGATCCATCAGGGTCGGCATGGCATTGCGATTATGCCTGATGGTACCTGCTTTCACCTGACCGATAATATCATAGTCGTGTATGTTCGTGTATTCTATTTTATTATAGGTCTCACGGAGATACTGCCGTTCACCTTTCGCCAAGGAATACATCGACGGGATGATCCATAGGGTGGGGTTGCGGCGCTCCACATTGAAGCGAAGCTTCAGGTAAACATTGTCAACGAGGGTGTCTGAATACGGCTGATGATATTTGGAATAGGCATAGATGCGGGGGAGTATCAGAGAGTCCTTCTTCTCCTTGCCAAAAATACTGCTGGGCATACTTGTGAGTATGCCCAGCACTACTAAGTATATCAGCGTTTTGCATTTCACAGCCCCAAAGGTACAAATATTTTTGGAGCTGCAAAAATTTTAGCCTAAATATTTCATTAAAATTTTCGCATTACCCGAGTCACGGAGCTTTGCGATGCTCTTTTCACGGATCTGACGCACGCGTTCACGGGTCAGACCGAGCTGGTCACCGATCTCCTCAAGACCCTTCTCGTGACAGCCGATACCGAAGCACTCACGGATAATCGTGATCTCACGCTCCTTCAGCACCTTGTTCAGTACATTGTTCAGCTCAAGGGCCATCGACTCATGGTCTACCTGACGGTCTGTACGGCTGTCATCACCGCTGGCCATCACGTCGAGCATACAGTTGTCCTCGCCATCCTGGAAGGGGGCGTCGATACTCACGTGGTGACTGTCAGCCTGCATAGACTGGCCGATCTTCTCCTCGTCGATGGAAGTAGCCTCTGCCAGCTCCGATACGGAGGGATGACGCTGGTGCTCCTGCTCGAACTTGTTGATCTCATGATTGATCTTGTTCAGTGAACCAACCTGATTCAAGGGAAGACGCACAATGCGGCTCTGCTCAGCAATGGCCTGGAGAATGCTCTGACGAATCCACCATACAGCGTAGGAAATGAACTTGAATCCACGAGTCTCATCAAACTTCTGAGCGGCCTTGATCAGTCCGATGTTACCTTCGTCGATCAGGTCTGTCAGGGTCAGGCCCTGATGCTGATACTGCTTGGCAACGGATACGACAAAACGCAGGTTGGCAGTCACCAACTTCTCTTTTGCACGTTCTCCATCGGGACCTCCCTTGCGGATTTTCTGGGCCAGCTCAATTTCCTCATCAATGGAAATCAACGGTGCGCGACCAATTTCTACAAGGTATTTGTCGAGTGCCTCACTCGAGCGGTTTGTGATACTTTTCTGAATCTTTAATTGCCTCATCTTCTTACCTTAAATTCTTTCTAACTGATTGATTCTCAAACTAATATCCTAAAACTATCTTCTAAAGCGGTGCAAAGTTACAAAAAATATCAATACGTTGTTCTCTTTTTAACAATTATTTTAATTTTTCGCGAAGATATTGACCTGTGATACTTTCTGCACAATCTGCTACTTCTT
>LXOW01025176.1_pt1 | contig 11162 bp, 7 predicted proteins | sample 1368591 | NCBI WGS metagenome assembly LXOW01 (sample SAMN04884650, study PRJNA319009) | bovine gut metagenome | isolation source: Cow rumen | host: Bos taurus | place: Italy: Legnaro (PD) | collected 2014-07-09
GCAGGCTCGGCAAGCGTCACGTTCCTCCCGCTCATCGACGGAAGCGAGGGACTCTTCAAGAGATGCATCGCGCAGAGCGCCAACATCGCATATTGCGACACGATGGAGCACGGCATCCACGTCACGCAGAACTTCCTGACAGCAACGGGCTGCCAGACCATGGACGAGCTCATGGCACTCACAACCGAGCAGCTGGTAGATGCCTATCTGAAAGCAGGCATGATTGACAAGAACAGCCTTCTCGGATTTGCCAACTTCCCGCTCCTCGACGGCATCACGCTGCCTGAGGACAGGGCAGATATGTACAGGATGTGGGGAGACGAAAAGAGGTCCAAGATTGATTTGATGATTGGGTCTAACTTGGACGAAATCAGGTACTTCGTTCCGTCAGAGGGCGGCGAAGAAGGCTTCGCGAATACACTGAGATGGATTGCAAAGCGGGATCGGGCGCTGCTCAACGACCAGGAAAAGGCGATGTACGACGAGTTTATGGCCACAATGTCAAACGAAAGCGAGCTGAGCAGGCTGGAGCAATACTGCAACGACATCAACTTCCGCGCCGGTAACACCAATATGGCCATCAGGCACTCTGCCGGAGGCGGCAACACCTATATGTACTTCATCAAGAAGCCGGTGACAACATCTTATCTTGGTGCGATACACGCAACCGAGATTCCGTACCTCTTCGACAATCCATCAGTAGATCCGATGGATATCGAAAAGATAGTTTCGACCGAAGAATGCGAGTTCCGCCACGTTGCAAAGGAGATGTGGACCAACTTCGCCCGGACGGGCAATCCCTCCACCGACAAATACGAGTGGAAGAAGTTCTCGGGAGACGACCGCCAGACGATGGTCTTCGACGATGCCATCGACATGCAGAAGGATCTGTTCGGAAAGCGTGAGGACCTGATGATGTCATGGGCAGAGCGCCTCGGGAACGGGTCGTCAAAAAGAGTCTGCTAATGCAGGCATGTTATATATGAAAAGAATTATAATAAACTGATATTATGGAGAAAAAAACTATTGCCGACCTTGTGGTCTATGGAAAAATCTTCACATCAGAAGATAATAAGATTGTAGAAGCTTTTGCCGTGAAAGACGGCAAGTATGTCTATGTAGGCGACAAGAAAGGCGCCCAAGCTTTTATTGAAGCAGGCAAGACCGAAGTACTGGATTACAGCGAAAAGGGCCTTGTGATGCCTTCCTGCGGCAACGGACACGCCCATTATTCGACTGGTGTCGCCTTGCCAATCATCGGAACGGTAGCCGTTGGGAAAACCCCGGAAGAGTTCCTGAATGAAGTTGTCCCTGCTGCCGTCAAAAAAGCTCGCGAAGCTAATGCGACGGCCATCTTCGGCTTCGGTTGGAACTACTTTACTTTTACGGATCATATTCCTACCCGTCAACAATTGGATTCCATCTGTAATGATATTCCCATGTACTTTGCGGATGACGAGGGACACAAGGGTGTGGCGAATACCCTGATGTTGGTCAACGCCGGCATTATGGCAGCCGACGGCACTGTGCTCAAAAAGGACAAGGACATCCGCGGCGGCGAGATTGTTATGGGTCTTGATGGCACTCCTACCGGCTTCCTGAAAGAACAGGCCGGCACATATACCCGTTCCTTCCTGGACAATGAAAACCTCTATCCCGTTGATGTAGCCAAAGTAGTAGTGGGGAAGATCCAGGAACACCTGCTGTCAGAAGGTTACACCATGTACATAGACGGTTGGGGTAACTATTTCAACAACAATAACTTCTTCAAGGCTGCCCAACAGTTAGACCAGGCTGGCGACATGAACATGGTGCTGGGCTTGACCTACGAAGTGGAAAGCTGGATGAATGTGGACGAGGCTTTAAAACATTCCGTCGAAGTTCAGAAATACGCCACTACGCATGTCAAGACCAACTGGCTCAAACTATTCATGGACGGCACGGTGGAGGGCGGCACAGGCTATGTGGAGCCGCTCTATCCTGACGGACACCAAGGCCTCGCCAACTGGACGGAAGAGGAACTGACAGATATCACCCGCAAGACAAATGCGAATGGTATCACCATGCATATCCACTGCATGGGCAACAAGGCTGTCAACACCGTGGTCAGTGCCTACGCCAATGGCGGAAAGGATGAGCTGCGCAACACGCTGGTACACGTGCGCAACGTCAATCCGAAGGATTACAAGCGCATGGCTGACCATAATATGTATGTCACTTCGGGCATGCTTTGGCATAATATGCCGACTGGAGCGTCTGAGATACTGAAAACCTTGGTTCCCGCTGGCATGGAGGACAAGTCGTATCCAATGAAATCCTATTTCGACAATGGCATCCCAGTAACCTCCCACTCCGACTTTCCTGCCTTGAGCGGTTGCCCTGACGATCCGTTCGGCATTATGGAGATTGCGGTTACATGCGTACACCCGACTGTGAAAGGTGAGCCCTGGTGGCCTGAAGAGTGCTTGACCCGCGAGCAGGCAATAACCTCTCTGACCATCAATGTCGCCAAACAGATGCTCATCGAAAACGAAAGAGGCAGCATCAGCGAAGGCAAATATGCCGACTTCCTCCTAGTGGACAAGGACGTGCTCTCATGCCCGGAGACAGTGATTCACGAAGCCAAGCCAGAAGCGACTTACTTCGAGGGAAAGAAAGTTTATTCTATTAAGTAGATGAACGGAAATTTATTTTATAATGGAAAACCAAGAGACACATACTAGAATAACACCGGCATCAGTTGCTGATGCCGGTGCCCTTGCCGACCTTTTCATCGGCCATATAACCGCACACCCAGAATATATCTCCCACGGAGAAATCCAAATTGGCGTTGGTGAAATATTGGTCGAGGATGGCTGTTTCATTACCCGTCCTACCTCAGACGCCCGTGAAAAATGGATAAAGTCTATTTTGGAACAGATGAATAACGAGGCAATTGCGCGTGTTTGGAAAGCCGTTGATGACCAAGGGACCATTTTGGGATTCTGCGCTGCCGATATCGAAGAGGCAGGAGGCGCTCCCTTCGGCATGGTGGGCGATGTCCTGGTGAATCCTCAATGCCGGGGCGCTAGTGTAGGCAACACCCTACTGCAGACCGCCATTGACTGGTTGCACTCCAAAGGAATCCGGGACATTTTTCTGGAGTCCGGAAAGGACAACCACGCCGCCCACCGTTACTTTGAGAAACGCGGCTTCGTCCATGTCAGCGAGATTTATAAATTAAACAATTGAGAACCAATGCGTAATTATTAATCAACAAACATGAAAAAACTATTCATCATTTTGGCAGCCGTGGCAATGGTGTTTGTCTCGTGTAAAAAAGAAACCAACACAAACAACCCGATTCCGGACAGCAGCCCAAAGAAAGCTCTTTTGGTCATTCTCGACGGCTGGGGCATAGGCGACCAAAGCGAGAGTGACGTGATAGCACAGACCCCAACGCCATATTTCGACTATCTGAAAGCCACTTATCCTCACTCCGAACTGCAAGCTTCTGGCGAGTATGTAGGTCTTCCTGAAGGACAAATGGGAAATTCAGAAACCGGACACCTCAACATCGGTGCCGGACGCGTTGTTTATCAGGATCTGGTGATGATAAACCATGCATGTGCCGACAACTCCATACTTCAGAACCCTGAAATAGTGTCGGCTTACAGCTGTGCACAGACCACCGGCAAAAGCCTTCATCTCATGGGTCTAACCTCCGACGGTGGCGTCCACTCTTCAATAGACCACCTCTTTAAGCTCATCGATATCGCCGCACAGTATAACATTGAGAACTGCTACGTGCACTGCTTCATGGACGGTCGCGACACCGACCCTATGTCGGGCAAAGGCTTCGTCATCGACCTGCAGCAGCACATGGCAGAGGCAGGCACAGGCGTTGTGGCATCTGTCATCGGCCGTTACTACGCCATGGACCGCGACAACAACTGGGACCGTATCAAGCTGGGTTACGACCTGCTCGTACACGGCATCGGTCGTGAGGTTACCGACATGGTCGAAGGCATACAGTCGTGCTACGACTCACACACGCCGGAGCACAAAAACACCGACGAGTTTATGGAACCCCTCGTCAACAGCAACGTCGACGGACGTATCAAAGATGGCGACGTGGTAATCTTCTTCAACTTCCGCAGCGACCGCGCCAAAGAAATGACCATAGCGCTCACTCAGCATGACATCCCGGAACATGACATGCAGACAATTCCAAATCTCCAGTACTACTGCATGACACCATACGACGACTCTTTCACAGGCATACACGTCATCTTCCCTAAAGGAAATGTTGAGAATACCCTTGGCGAATACATAGCAAGCAAAGGCTTGAAGCAGCTGCATGCTGCCGAAACCGAGAAATATGCCCACGTGACATCATTCATCAACGGCGGGCGAGAAGAGCCGTTCGAGGGAGAAGACCGCATCCTGGTGAACTCTCCAGCGGTCGCAACCTACGACCTCCAGCCTGAGATGTCGGCCTACGAATTGAAAGACCGTCTCATCGAGGCGCTCAACACCAACCGCTACGACTGGATTGTGGTGAATTTCGCCAACGCCGACATGGTGGGACACACAGGGGTTTACTCCGCCATCCAAACGGCGGTGCAGACTATCGACCAGTGTCTGAGCGAGCTGGTGGAGGCAGCCAAAGCGAAAGGCTATGAAGTCGTCATCACCGCCGACCACGGCAATGCCGACCATGCCATCAACGACGACGGCACACCCAACACCGCACACTCCACCAACCCTGTCCCTTTCATCTACGTGACAGAGAACCTTAACGCGAGGGTGCAAAACGGCGTCCTGGCCGACGTGGCTCCTACCATCCTCCACATCATGGGACTGCAACAGCCACAGGAAATGACAGGCCAGTGCCTCATCAACGAATAAAGTCCGACAACTTTTGTTGCTTTCAAAAAAGTAGTCACTACATTCAAAATCGTAAAAAATAGTTTCAAAATTTACAAAATTTGCTATCCGTATCTTCAAGACCTTGTTTATTTGAAAAAGTCTTATTAATTTTGCAAGTCGTTTTAATCAAAATTACTAACTAATAAGTAACCTTTATGGAAATAAGATTCAAAACTAAAAAAGAGGTTTTTAATGTATTGCTTACCATTGTAGCCGCTGTCGTCTCTGTGGCGATGATGTTCTACGGCGTATGGAATTTCGGTCTGAAAGAAACATGGCCGGAACTGGTGCTCAACCTATTCTACATCGCCAGTATTGTGATGATCTTGATGTTTTTCTTCAATCGTCTCAAGCCTGATCAGTTCAACTACGGTTGTTCCTTGTTAGTTGGTATCACGGTGCTGCTGCGCGATATCCTTTTTGCCCCTCCTTTGGCCTATTACTCAATCCACCTTGCAAGCCTCACCCTCTCGGTGCTGTTGATAATCGTGCTCACCTACTTCTATGCCCGCAAGGATTGGAAGACCTACTCCAAGCGCAATCTATGGACAATTAACACCATCGACACGCTTCTTGCGGTACTCTATAACATCGACATCTTTCTGGAACCCAGCGATCAATACACCGACTATATGCTCACTGAGATATGGATTCGTCCCGTTATCACCTATGGGCTGGTGGCCTGTTTCGTGAAAGGAACTGAAAAAGAAGAAACAACAGAGAATCAATCTAAATAATGAAAGGAATAATTATATGGAAGCTGACTACATTATCAGAAACGCAAAGATTTTCACCTCCGACAAGAACAACCCAATAGCAACCACCCTTGTGGTGAAGGACGGCAAATTCGTCTATGTGGGCGACGAAGCCGGCCTCCCGAATTACGAAGGCAAGGTCACCGACCTCAGCGGCAAGTTCATTATGCCAGGCATCATAGACAGCCATGTTCATATAACCATTCCAGTGGGTTTTGAGTACGCACCGATTGGAGAACGACTAGAGCCGAACGGCAAGCAGGAAGCATTGGAAATCATGGCAAAATATATCAAAGAGCATCCTGGGGAGAAGCGGTACAGATTTCTTTTGGAGAAAGTGTACCTTAACGGAGAGGACATAGTAAAAGAGGATCTCGATGCGATATGTCCTGATGCCGAACTTCAGATCCAGGAAGGTGAAGGACACAGCATCTGGGTTAACTCAAAGATACTTGAAAGACATGGTATTACCGACAACAGTCTGGATCCCATACCGGGACTTGCCCAGTACGTTCGTAAAGATGGTCATGTGACCGGAAATTGCATTGAAGGCGCTGCGGAAATTCCGATAATTCTCGACAGCTCAATGGAGCTGACCGACGAGCAGGTTGACGCAACGCTTCAACGTTGGATTGATTTTTCCGTAGAATTTGGAGTTTCAGCGGTATTTGATGCCGGACTTCCGGGAGATATGAAGTTCCATGAGAAAGTCTATAAGCGTCTGTGCGAACTGGACAGGCAGGGAAAGCTGCCTGTTTATGTTGACGGCTGCCTTGTGGTCAACGCGGAGCGGGATGCAGAGGAAGGCCTGAAACAGCTGAAGCGCATGCAGCGTATGTATAACACAGAGCACGTGAAGGTCCATACCATGAAGATTTTTATGGACGGTACCCAAAAAATCCACACCGCAGCCATGGTCACTCCGTACGTGGATGTCCATACGACGGGAGCCACAGCTTTCTCCGCAGAAGGCATTGCGAAGCTTTTGAAGGAGCTCAATGAGGCAAATCTGGACCTTCACCTTCACACCGTGGGTGAGCGCGCTTCACGTAACGTACTTGACGGCGTGGAGATGGCCAGAAAGGAGATGGGAGATGACTTACATGTGAGAGTCACCTGCGCCCATCTGGAGATTCAGGATGATGCCGATCTGGACCGTTTCGCAAAGCTGGGCGTATTCGCCAACTTTACACCTCACTGGCATTCAGGAGACACGGCTGAATCGGCAACATGGCTTGGCGAGGAACGCTCCAAGAAGCAGTTCCGATGCAAAACAGTTTGGGACAGCGGTGCCACAGTAGCATGGTCAAGTGACAATATCGTTTTTATGGATTTCATGACCTGGAACCCTTATCTGGGCATGGAGGTAGGCATGACCCGCTGGATTAACGAAAAGACCAGGAACTACCCGTTCACCGTAGCTGCCAAAGTATTCCCGCCGGAGAATGAGAGAATGAACATTGACCAGATGATCATCGGCTACACCATCAACGGTGCCAAACAACTCGGCATCGAGGCCCAAAAAGGCTCCATCGAGGCTGGCAAAGACGCAGACTTCCTGGTATTCGACAAGGACCTTTTGACAGCAGAGCACGAGGGCTTCAGTTACAACAAGCCGGCTCAGGTATTTTTTGGTGGAAAGAAAATGAATTAACGTTATGAAAAAGAAAGCAGACAAAGTCATTTTTGGTAATATCTACACCGTAGATAAGAACCAGCCCAAGGCTCAGTCTGTAGCCATTGCAGGCGGCAAGTTAGTATATGTCGGTGATGAAGCCGGCGTAAAAGAGTATATAGGCCAATGCACGGAAGTGCTGCGGTATGAAAAGGGCATCATCATGCCAGGCTTTGGCGAAGGACACGGCCATATTGCTCCCGGAGCCACAGAGACGCTGTTTACGGTGCACCTGAACCTTTATGGAAGCCTGGAAGAGCATCTGAAAACCATAAGAGAGTTTGCCCACCAGCATCCGGAACTGGAGGTTATCCNNATCACGGACAGGCCTATTGTGCTGGCTGACATCGGTCACCACTCCTACTGGGTGAACCATGCCGCAATGGACCGTCTGGGCATTGATAAGAACACGCCTGACGTGAGTGACGGCATCATCGTCAGGGATGCAGAAGGGAACCCCGCAGGCTATTTCCGCGAAGGCGCCATGGACCTTATGAAACCGCTTACCGTCTTTTCCGTTGAACAGTACAAGGAAGCCGTTCTTTATTTCCAGGAAGAATACCTCGCCCATGGAGAGACCCTGATTCTGGATCCTATCATAAACTGGGACTCCACCGACAACGCGGCGGAAGCATGTCACCAGCTGGACATGGAAGGGAAACTGCACATGCACATCTATGCCGCCTATCAGGTTTTCCAGGCCCAAGGGCATGATACCATGGCCGAAATTGAACATGCGGCCCAGTTACGCGACCGTACCATGGGGCCCATGTTTAAGCTTACTAATATCAAGGTTCAGGTGGACGGAACCATCGGCATGCCGCCCGCCACAGCCTATGCAAAGGAGCCTTACAGCGATCCCTGGTCCCAGGAACATCAGCACCGCGGACAGCTTCGCTTTGACTTGGAAACCCTCACAGCCGTGTTCAGAAGATCTCACGAGCTAGGTTTCACCGTGCATGCCCATACCATGGCCGACGGAGCGCTGGCCTTCACCTTGGATGCTATGGAGAAAGCACTGGAACAAACAGGACCACATGATTATCGTGACGCCGTCACGCATCTGCAGATTGTGGATCCTGTAGATATTCCCCGTATGGCTAAACTGGGAGTGATTGCCGTCACTGACCCGCACTGGTTTGGTATGGATAAAGGCTACGAGGATATGATGGTGGCGATACTGGGAAAAGAACGTACCGAGAACCAATTGCCTATGAAATCATTCTTCGACGCCGGTGTCGTGGTGACATCGGCAAGTGACTATCCCGTGGAGAATCCCGCCTATCCTCTCACAGGAATGCAGAAAGGCGTCACTCGCCATATTCCCGGCCAGCCGGAAACCATGCATTGGCCCGCCGAACGGGTTACAGTAAAACAGATGATTGAAGCCACCACCCTGAACGAGGCCTATCAGTTGCGGTGTGAAGACCGCCTGGGTAGCATCACAGTTGGCAAGGAGGCCGATCTGGTGGTGCTGGAAGAGGACATCACCACCTGCGATCCCGAAAAAATTGCCGATATCAAAGTCTTGCGTACTATGGAAGGCGGCGAGTGGGTTTATATCAGTTAATAATAATGAAAGGAGAACAATACAATGAATGACAAGAAAAGAGAATTCAAAGATTTAGTAAGATTCGATCAATACGATTACTTGAACAGCGAAATCACGGGAGGCTATGACGAGGCTCATGCCGTGAAGTGTGTGAACGGCACCTTCGTCGGAACCGAGGAATACGGGGTCGCGTCGTGGCTGGGCATACCCTACGCGAAGGCACCCGTGGGCGAGCGCCGCTTCAAGGCGCCGGAATACGTGGACGCAAGCGACCATGTCTTCGAGGCAAAGTACTACGGAAAAGGTGCTTACGGTTCATTAGGCTACCCAGATTGCGTGCAGAAGCTGGAATCTGAGGACTGCCTCTACCTGAACATCTGGGTCAACACCGACGACAAAACCGAGAAGAAGCCGGTGATGTTCTGGATCCACGGCGGGGCGTACGTTGTCGGCTCTGGCTCGGAGGCCTCCTACAGCGGAGCCAACCTCGTCCAGGCGCATAGCGACATCATCATGGTGAACATCAACTATCGCCTTAATATGTACGGCTTCATGGACTTCTCGTCGGTGCCAGGAGGCGAAAACTTCAAGACTGCGCCCTGCAACGGCCTGCTCGACCAGGCTATGGCACTCAGGTGGGTGCACGAGAACATCGCCGCTTTTGGTGGCGACCCCGATAACGTGACCATCTTCGGGCAAAGCGCCGGCGGCGGCTCTGTCTCCATTCTGCCTGTCATGAAGGAGGCGAACCAGTATTTCCAGAAGGTCATCGCCCAGAGCGGCTCCACCACATTGGCCTTCCCGGTCGGATGCAAATCCGCGCAGGGCAAGACTAAAGCGCTGCTCGAGTACACCGGCTGCAAGACCATGGACGACATCATGGCACTGAGCGAAGAAAAGCTACAAGAGGCTTATGTCAATGCGGTCGGACAGTTCACATCCTGCCCCTACTACGGAACCGAAGTGCTTCCCGAAGCGCCCATCGAGTTGTACAAGAAAGGTTACGCAAAGCACATATCCATCATGGCTGGCAGCACGGCCGACGAGGCCAGACTGTTCATGGGTGAGGGCGTGAATCTGAGCATGGAAGAACAGAAGTTATTCGCACAGCGCGCCGTGGGCGACGCAGCCAATTGCCTGAAGGAAGAGGACAAGAAGTATTACGAGCAGTTCAAGCGGGTCTGCAGGACCCCAGAGCCGGGACTTGTCGAGACGGAGTTCATAAATGAGCTCATGTTCAGGGTCCCTATGCTCCAACAGCTCGACGTGCAGAGCGCGTTCAACAAGACGTTCTGCTACTATTGGTCATACCCGGGCAGCAACCCGGATGTGGGAGCAGCACATTCCGTGGAACTCATTTTTGTGTTCAACCTTCGCGGCATAGGGACGAACAGCCCCTTCAACGGCACAAACATCTCCGATGAGATCTTCACGACAGTTCTACAGATGTGGACCAATTTCGCACGCTGCGGCAACCCGTCAACAGACAAGATTGAATGGAAGGCATACTCGGCCGACGACCAGAACGTCATGATCATCGCCGGACCTGGTGACATACGTATCGAACAGGGCCTGCTAGCCGAACAGTACAAAGCCGTGACCCCTTTGGTAGGCTACTACCAGTTCATGGACAACTACTTTACCCCTCACTACCTTTTGGATATTGTTGGCGCGCGCGAGACAAGAAAGGAGGAAAAACATGGAAACTAAAGTCAAGTGCAACAACGGCACCTTCGTCGGCAAGAAGACCGACGAGCTAATTATTTGGAAGGGCATCCCCTACGCGACACAACCAGTGGGGAAACTTCGTTGGAAAAAGGCACTACCTGCCGCAGACGATGACGGCGTGTACGACGCGACAAAGCCCGGCCACGTTCCTGTCGGGCCAATGAACGATTCGTTTGGAACGGCGGAGTTCGGTGAGGACTGCCTCGTGCTGAACATATATTGCAACACCAGCTGCACAGAAATCAAGAAGCCGGTCATGGTATGGATTCACGGCGGAGGATTCTGCTCCGAATCGCAGGCCTCTCCCCTCTACGACCTCACCAACATCGCTAAACAATGCCCCGACATCCTGTTCGTGTCCATCGACTACAGGCTCGGCTTCCTGGGATTCATGAACTTCGAACGCGTTCCCGGCGGAGAGAACTTCAAGGAGGCAGGCAACCTCGGCCTGCTCGACCAGCTTGAGGCACTAAGATGGGTACAGAAAAACATCGCCGGGTTCGGCGGCGATCCTGGCAACGTAACGATTTTCGGCGAGTCA
>LXOW01390859.1_pt1 | contig 11158 bp, 1 predicted proteins | sample 1368591 | NCBI WGS metagenome assembly LXOW01 (sample SAMN04884650, study PRJNA319009) | bovine gut metagenome | isolation source: Cow rumen | host: Bos taurus | place: Italy: Legnaro (PD) | collected 2014-07-09
CCTTGTCGTAGCTGCTGAACACCAGGTCGGGGCTGCCGGCGCCACCACCGCAGGATGCCAGCAGCACTACGGCTGCCAGCATCAGGAATTGGTGTATTCTTTTCATTTACTTCTTTTCTTTGATGGTTATTGTTTTGCCGTTATGGATATAGACTCCGGCCTTTGTGGGCTTGCGACCAATCTTGTAGCCTTGGAGGGTGAAGTAGTCGCCGTCCTCGCTGTCGTCGTCGGAGAGGTTGGTGATGCCGGTGCTTGATCCGATGTTCAGCACGTAGGCCTCTTCCAGGGTACCGTAGGCTGCATCGCTGACGAAGCGCTTCTCGTTCTCCACGACATGCTCCTCGCCGTCGTGCCATACGCGCAGTTCGACGGTGGCGTTACGGTCTTCTTCGGCTGAGCCCATGATGGTGAGGAAGTAATATCCGTTTTTGTATCTTACCGAGCCACGGCATTCTCCACGTATGAAGGCAGCCACCTCGGCATTATCGACGAGCTGTCCGTCTTTCTCCACCACGGCAATCATAATCATGTTGTCGGGGAAGCGGCTGTCGTCGGCAGAGGTGTAGTGTGGCGCAGAGGGTGAGGCACTGCCCTTGGCGAACGAGACGCCTGCGTTACCCTTGGAGAACGTGGTAGTGTTGACCTTCGGATAATGGAACGTCTTGCTTGCCGCAGCCTTTGAATGATAGACGTAGCCCTCTCCCGGCACGATGCTCTCCAGCAGGCCTTCCCATGTGCCGCGGCTGCCATAGATGGCGTAGGCCTTGCGGCTCTTCACCATGTCGCCCACCTCGGGCTGGAGTCCGGCAAAGGCCTCGTCGGGGGTCATCACCTTGCCTGACAGGGTTCCTATCCAGTTGTATCCGCTGCGTATGGTCTGCTCGCGCTGCGTGACGTCGATGGGCTTGCCGTAGATGTCGAGGGTGGTGGCTGAAGACACCTGTATCTTATACATCTGTCCCGGCTCCATCGTCTCCAGGGTGCCGTTGGTGCTTACCTGCCCGTTGCTCTTATATGCAGAGGCAAAGGAGGTCTTGTTCTTCACGTACTGATACTTCAGCAGTTCGGATGACTTCTTCGGCAGGACGTCGGTGATGGCGGTCGATTGCGGCTGTACGTACATCGACATCCATGTCCAGCCCCTCGTCAGCGGCACGCTCTGCAGTATGTCGTCGGTGGAGCGGAACTCCACAGGGCTGTCGTATGAGCCTATCATCGCATCGGGGGTGTACATGAGTTCATTCTGCTTGGTTCCGTCGGGCAGGGTGAGCCCTACTATCGGGTGGATGATACCCGTTGAGGCATCATACATCTTGAACGTCAGCCTGCTTTCGCCCGAGCTGATGTCGGTTTCGGAACTGCCGTAGATTATCATGTCGGCATAGTATGCATCGCGTGTGGAAACATAGCGCGGGCTGCACACTCCCACGCACTGGCCCATATCGTCGAAGGCAGCGAGCATGGACTGCTCCTGTTCGCATATCTTGTCTTCGAGATATATCTGTCCCGTCATGGTCATGGTGCTCTCGTAGAGGCTGGGGTTGACGCTCCATTCGGGCGCGTCGCCGCTCACGGTGAGGTCGAACTGCAGTGTGCGTCGTATGCCAAGGCGGTCGGTGACGTACAGATATTCCTTATGGTGGCCTATCGGCACGTTCTTGCCCAGGTGTATCTCGATGAATCCCCAGTCGCCGTCAATCGTTCCGATGGTCCTGTCAACGGTCATCCAGCTTGGCAGGCCGCTTAATTCGAAGCTCTGAGGCTTGCCGGTGTTGTTCATGATGCTGAGGAGTATGTCCATGTCTTCATCCCATTCCTTAAAGAACTCCCGGCGGTAGTCGCCCGATGATTCGGCCCAGCTGACGCTGGCGAAGTCGGCATGGAACTGCCATGATACGGGCTGCGAGATGTTGCCGTGCTCATCCTTGATGTTGCTGACGGTGACGGTGAAGTCGTTGCCGTCCATCTTGGGCAGCGAGGACTCAGGGAAGGAGAAGTAGATCTCGTCGTCGGAGGCGGTGAAGTCGAACTCCGAGTCGTCCAGGCGCAGCCTCTTAGAGCCGGGCTTGAGGGCCGGAGAATTGGCGGCCTGCGTTATAGCCGGTACTTTCTGCCCGTCAACGATGAGGGAATCCCTTATCAGGCTCAGGCGCGACGTGCTCTCTCCGAAATTGTCCAGGGAGAACTCTGTGATGACGTTGCTCTGCTGGGTGCGGTGGATGCTCTCCATGGGGAAGTAGCCTCTCAGGCCGGGATAGCTGTTGTCCATGCGCTCATACATGCGTTCGCCGATGAGCTGTCCGTCGAGGGCTGCATTCCAGATGCGTATCTCGTCAACATCGCCGACGAAGTGGCCGGTGGTGGCATCGCCGCCCTGCAGCCTGCCGCCCACGGCGAGGTAGCGTGAGCTGATGCCCGGCACGCTGGCCTCGGGCAGCACCTTCACCGCTTCGCCGTCAATATATACCACGGCGCTGGTGCCGCGACGCACATTAAAGGCTATGTGATGCCAGTTGCCGTCGAGGTAGTTGTTGTTGCTCAGAGTAATGCTGCTCCTAACGGTGTCTGACTTCGTTTCTGAATAGGCATCCTCATAGTGCTCCCTGCCTTCTTTCTTTACATAGTCTGTGAGTTTCAGTTTCAGCTTACCGCTGTCAAAGCCGATGGATGTACCGGTTTCGGTAGTGGTGGTCATGTAACAGTAATCCTTGATTATCTTTGTTGTTGTTTCCCTGTCCGGAGTTAAGGGGAATACAAAAGTTTGTACTTTTATTTCGGTAGAGTCAGTCTTTTCCTTTACCTTCGTCGAACCGTTCATGACCGAGAAGAGCGTGGTCTGTCCCTCGTTGTCGCTTTCCGTGCCCTTGAACCACATCTCGTAGGCGAAGTCGTCGGTCTTGGAGGGCTGGAAGGTGGAGATGTCCACCAGCATTGGCTTCTTGCCGTTGAGGTGGGCTGCGCGGTTCTCGTTGTTGATGTACCAGCTCTCCGTTGGCATATACATGTTTCGCGAGCGTGCCACGTCGGTAATCTGTGTGCCGTGACCTTCGTCCATGCGCCAGTAGCCCACCAGTCCGGGCGTGTAGGATGCCCGCAGGTTCAGGCGTGTGTTGTATAGCTGCTGTGCCGTGACGTCGCTGTTCCAGATGCTCAGTCCGCTGACCATGCCCGTCATGCCGTTGCCGCCAATGCTCAGTTTGCCGTGGCCGCTGAGGTCGTTGGCCGGAACGTCCTTGCCGACATAGTGTGGTGTGTCATCGTCGGCGGTGACGTAGAGCATGGAGATGGTGCTCTTCGGGTTGTCTGCCGACTTGTGCCTGTAGTTCAGCGCCATATACATCCATTTGTCCTCTGGCAGCTTCTCGCCGGTATCGAAGACGGCCTCCTCTGTGCCCACACGGGCCTGCAGCTTGCCGCCGTCCGTCGTGGCCAGCGACAGAAGGTTGTCCTCCGTGCCGAGGCTTATGATGGTGCCGTCGCTCTTACGGCAGAACCACAGGTCGCAGGCGAAGTCGCTGCTCGAAAGGTCGTAGAGCGCATCGGTAGAAATGCGGTTGCCGTTCAGCTGTACCGCCACGTCGGGATAGGCACGCTTTTTATCGTCCACCACATTGTTCAAGCCGCCCTCAATGCGGAAGTTGCCGCTGTGGGAGAGGGCGTTGCCGTTGAACGACTCGTTGAAGCGCAGATGCATGTTGTTGAAGTTGGCTATCGTCAGATTGCCGTCCTCGGGGCTTACCATGCCGAGAAGCTTCGGGCCGTGAGTGTCCTGAATGACCTCTACGATGTTGCTCTCGTAGGTCACTTCCTCTGCGCCGTAGAGGCCGAAGGTCTGGGCCTGCAGCTCATAGACGCCGTCGGCAGGGAACGTCACCTTGCGAGTGATATAGCTGCTGTCGGGCATGGCTATGTAGTCGTCGCCGATAAGTTTTTCAAGAGTGGTCCATTGCTTGTCGCCATAGGGCGTCCAGGTGTCGGTGCCCTTGCGGCGGTAGCGCAGACGAAGGCCCTGCAGGCCTGCATCCTGACGGTTCAGGTTGAACATCTTGGCTGTGATGCCGTTGTTCTTAAGGAAGTAATCCTCGTTGAGCACGGTGTGATCGACAGACAGGTCAACGGGCGAGGATGACGGTACGAAGTGTACGCGCAGTTTCACGGGGTCGCTTACGGCGGTCAGGTCTTCCTGCGACTTGAGCACGAGCTCGATGTCTTCGTAGTCGATAATGCTCCTGTCGCTCTGCGTTACGATGAGCGTCTTGTTTATCGTCTCGCCGCCATTCATCTTGACGGCGCGTCCATTCTTGCCGTTACTCAGGAAGCTGCCGTCGATGGTCAGTATGGCTCCGTTGGGGTTCGACCCCTCCTTAACAGCGAGCGCGTAGGTACATATATCTTTGGTCTCGCTCTGGTTAGAGAGTACCAGCGTGAACTCTGCCTGCGTGCCCGTTGGCACGTCGGTAATCTCCGTAGAGCCCTTCACCTTCAGCTGCGGAACCTCCACGCGCATGGTGGCCTCATTAAGCTTCGTTCCCTTTTCGTAGAACATGGTCTGCGTCTCGCCCTCGTAGGGGTTGGCAGTCTGTCCGCCGCGGGTGATGAAGATTGGTCCCCATCCTGATTTTGACTCATAGACATCCACGCTAAGGGCTGTGCGGTAGTCGGCATCGCTCATCGTCCATGTCACGGTTCGCGACGTGGTGATGGTGGTGTCATTCTGGAGGGCATCATTATTGCCTTCGGAAAGATTGTGGATGATGTATGCGCCGGCTTCGTTGAACAGAGCCCCGAAGCGTGATTCGCCGTTCAGCACGTAGTTCGTAGAGTGGGTCTTGCCGCCGATGTTAGCAGTAGATACCGAGGTGGAGCGGCTGACCCTTGTGCTGCTGAAGGAGAAATTTTCCAACAGCGTGGCACCGCCGCTGATGGCATCCACCTTCTCGCGCTCGTTGTCGGCAATGCGCTCGCGCCATATCTTGATTTGGTTGATGGCGCTCTGAACCTCGTCTTCTGCCTTGTTGCCCGTGCCATTGACCATGCGGTAGCTGGGGCAGCCGCCCGCAGCCAGAATCTCTGAGGCCTTCCAGAATGACATGTCGGCATTGCCCTTGGCATACTGCGGGTCGCCGGGCTTATACCTTGTATAGTATCTTACCTCGCCATCTACCCTCGGACAGTTGGTCGAGTCGGTATGGTCGGCATCAATATATCCTGCCGACAGATGGGCATCGATAATCTTCTGCCAGTTGGGAATGAGCACATTGAGGATGTAAGCCTGCGGATAGACAAAGGCTGTGCTGAACCGCTGACCCACCGTGATGCCGTCCTGTTCGTCAATGGCATAGCCATCGCTGGTCTTGAAGATGTCGAGCAGGCGTCCTTGGCTGAAGAGCAGGTTGGTGGAGCGGCCTATGTAGGTGTCGCCGCCTTCGGGTTCGTAGGCCTCATGCTCGTCGATATACTGCATCTCGTCGGGCGTGGTCATCTCCGTGGAAACGGTGTAGGTGGTGTCGGTGCCGTTCACCCAGGAGTCAGACCATGAGTTGTCACCCACAATCTTCTGGTCGAGAACCGTCTTGATGGTGGAATTTGTCAGGACGGCAATACCCATCACCGAGCCTTTGGTGAACTCGAACGATGGCGCCTCGCTGATGTAGGCTCCTGTCTCGCTGCCGTTGCTCACACCGTTGGTGTGGGTCTTCACATACGACCTGATGGTCTTTTCCTCCATCGATGCCACCGACGTAGAGCCAGGCGGGCGACGCAGTATCATATCGACGGTGCCGGGACCCTCGGTGACGAAGTTTGTGCCCGTAGTGATGCTGCCAAGCACTATCATGTCGAGGGCGTTACGGTTCTTGCGGGGCTTCCACAGCGTGGTGCGTCCGTCGATAGAGGCCGAGACAGACATGTTGAGCAGATGGCCGTCGGCAAAGTTGGGCACGCCGGCCTCAAAGGTGTAATCCACATGGCCATACTTGTCGGGTGTCACCTCGATGATGTAGGTCTTGTAAGGCATACCAATAGCAACCTCCTCGCCGTTTATTTCGCTCTTCTCGCCGAAGACGGTGGTCATGCTGCTGGCATCGTTGACGATGTGCACACGGGCATCGCGCGGAATTTCCGTGAATTCCTCGCCCGTGTCGTAGTTGGTATATTTCTCGGCCACGTCGATGCCCATATTATAGCTGTTGCCCTGACGGAAGATGGGGTGTCCGAAGCGGTAGATGCAGCTGTCGGGGGTCAGCGTGAGCACCTCTAAGGTGTCGTTGCTCAGGTCGTTGTTGGCCACTACCACCGTGCTCTCGCCGAAGGCTTTCTCGTCCATACCCGTCTGCTCAACGTGGATAGAGGGCGTGCTGCGATACTGGCGTATCATCTTCGCGCTATACTCATACTGCTGGCTGTTGCCTGACAGGGTGTCGCTCTTCATCCTCTCCTTCATGGCGTTGGAGGCATTAATCATTGGAAGGTTCTGCGTGAAGACAGTAGCATCGTTGTAGGGGTTCTTGTCGCCGTCGAAGGTGATGCTCTCCACCTTGTACTTCAGCGGGGGCAACATGGCGGAGAACTCGCCCGTCTGCGGGTCGGTCTTTATATATATATAATAGGTGTCGGCATTGTCGGTAGTGCCGTTGGCATTAGGTTTCATGCCAGAACGCCAGGCGGTGCTCTGAATGTTGGCCGAGGCCGAGACTACGGGAATGTCTGTGGTGCCGTATTCGCGGTTGCCCTGGTCGTCGGTAATGTAGTTGAACGAACATTGCGTCTCCTTGCCCAGACTCAGCTTGATGGTGGCCTGGCCTATGCGGTTTACGCTCTGCTTGAAGCCGATGGGCGCATCTTTGTCGGAGAAGCCGCCGTTGACGCGACCGGTGACGTTAACCAGCGTGGAATCGACGAAGTTCACCGTCTCAGACTTGCTGAAGTCCCATGTGCCGCCCTCTAAGGGGAACCCTGTCAGGCGGTGGCCCTGGCGGAATGCCTCTACGCGATGGCTGCCGATGGGCACGGCGATTTCGTATGCACCGTCGCTGTCGGTCATGCGTGGGCCATTGTCGCCCTGTACCAGCGAGCCGTCAATCTTGAACTGTACGCTATCCACGGGGATGTCGGTGTTCAGATAGGTCACATGGCCGCGCATGGGGAACGATGACTCGTCGGAGAAATTGTTGCCTTCGAGCGTCTGTGCGGCGATGTAGCAGGAGAGTGATGTGGGGTTGAACTTATGAATGCCCTTGGTGGGGGTGAGGGTATAGGTGGTACCGTTGCCCACGAAAGGTATGCTGCTAATCTGGTAGATACCGTTTGCGTCGGTCAGGCCGTAGAGCGACAGTTGCTCCTTTGAAGGCCGGATGGTTGACGAGGTGATATTGTTGCCCACCGTAGCATGACGGCCATTGGGCAGGTTGTTGACGTAGGAGGCATCGAAAGCATAGCGGTTAAGACCCTCGTTCAACGGCCAGTAGAGCGCCAGATACGACTCGATGCCGCTCAGCACGCGGTCGTTGTAACCGGCTTTCTCCTTGTCGGTCAGAGCTTTGTTCCATACGCGAACCTCGGTGACGTAGCCCTTGAAGGCATTAGCGGTTTTCACGCTGTCAGCACCGCCAACGGAGAAGGGAGCCAGGTGCTTAAAGTTGGAGGCGGACAGCGTCTTCGCCTCGCCGCCATCCACCTGGAACTGAAGGTTACCTCCCGTCCTGCTGACCGTCAGCAGGGAGTACTTGCTGGAGGGGATTGCCACGTTGGTATTGGTAGCTGTGCCATAGACGTATCTATAGATGTCTTCATAGATGTATTTATATAGTGAGACTGTGTAGGGAGACTGATAAATACCATCTGGATACACCTTTCCACCGATGGTTACTGTACCACAAGTGCTGTTATAACCATTACCAATAGTTCTTGCATCGATGCCAGCTGAGGCGGTTAGTTTTTCGACATAGGTGATGGTTATTGAGCCACAAGACCCTTTATATCCACTGCCAATACCTGCAGCTTCTGCTCCACCAGTAGCCGTGATGGTACCACCTTCTATCACAATATTGCCACAAGAATCTTTAAAACCACCTCCTATACCTGCAGCCTGCTCTCCACCGGTAGCCTCGATGGTACCGCCTTCTATCACTATGTTGCCACAAGAAATATGATAACCACCTCCTATACCTGCTCCATATTTTGAAGAGGCGTTAAGTGAACCGGTGCCTTTGATGGTGAGCGTCTTGCCCTCCGCGATATGGATGCCCGGATAATCTTGATAGAATCCCTTCACCGTGTTGTTGCCTTCCAATACAAGGGTGGCATCGCCTGGGCAGTTGATGCCTGCCCACTTGTAATCTTCGCTATCTATGCCATTGATGGTGACATCTTTAAGAAATACGACAGCACCATTGGCAATGGAAATCTTGTAGTTGCCGCCCAACGTACCGGTGAGGGTTTCGAGGTTTTGCGCCGTGTAGTCGCCGGTAAGGGTAGAAAGATTGGTCGTTTTAGTGGATGCCGGCAATGGTGTTGCTGGCGGCTCATTCATCACAGAATCCACCAGAACAGAATCCACCAGAACATAGTCTGTCACTTTCTGCATCGCCAGGTCATACTCCCCATTATTCATGCTGCCTAAGACAAGCCGTCCCTCTCCGGGAATCTCGCCGAGTACGGCTCCCTCGCTCAATGCAGAGTCGGGACGCACGAACATCTGCACGGTGAAGTTCTTGTCGGGGCCGAAGAGCTTGGCAATGCTTGCGCTATCGGCTTTCCATTGCATACCCGTAGATGCATCATCCACACGCATGGAGTGGCCCATCGCGATGTTGCCCGCGTTCGTGTCGCTGGACTGCAGCGTGATGCGCACATCCTCAACAGGTACGTTCGAGTTGGTTTCTGAGGCGTAGGTGACACGTCCACGTATCCTGCCGCTTGACTGGGTGAAGCCAACGTCATAGAGCGTGTTCTGCAGCACGTCGCCGCTATAAACCTCCAACTTGTACTCATAGTAGTAGCCCGGAAAGGCTTTTTCGTCGTCGAAACTGATTATTGACGACTTTTCGCTGGGGGAGGCTATATGCTGGAATTCGGCACCGCTTTCAGCAATGCGGCGGTAAATACGGTAGGTGTCGTTGCCCGTTCCTGCAAGGTCGGAGCGCCACGTGAGGTTGACGGCTTTCTCGTATGCACCCTTGGAGGCCTCGAAATCCCTGAGCATGGTGCCCCGGAGCAGACCCGCCCTGACCTCGTTGCTCTCGAAGGTGTATTTGTCGTTCTCTATCGACAGGCGCACCATGTAGTCGTAGCGCGTGGTGACATCCTTCAGGTCTTCGTCGAAGACTTCCATGACGGTGCTTGCCGAGGGGTTGGCAGGGGCTTCGATATTGCTCTTCAGCACAGACCAGCCGCTATCCGATGGATTCTTGCGAAGCACTTGGAACTTCACCGTAGAACCATTGACGGGCACACGCGAGTATTTCCACGTGAGCCGGACCTTGTTGGTAACGGTGGTGTCCTGCTTCAGGTTGCTGATTTCAACCTGTGGCTTGGTATCGAGTATGTCGCTTGTCAGACCGCCAAGGCGACTGATGAGCTCATCGCTGACGTCGTTGAGCGTGACGCTGGTGATGCCGTGGTTAATCCAGTCTTTGGGTATGTTGAGAACGAGGTATTTATAGTATTTTCCCAATACTGCGCCCTTGTCGGAATAGGTCAATGCGGCCTTATTCTGGGCATTGGCCAGCGTGCCGCGCTTGCTCCAGGAGTTGCCCGAGAGCGGCTCGCCCTGTTCGTCGGTCTCTATACGGAAGACGTAGGGCGTGGAGTTGAGGTATTCGTCGCCGACGGGCTGTGACCACGTCAGGTCGGCTACTTTGTCAAACTGACGGTAGTCCACACGCAGGTCGGTGGGCTGCGCAACCGTCTTGAAGTATCGCTCTTTTTTGTATTGGCCGGTGGCCTGCCAGAACTCGCCGGTTTTATCCTTCATGCCCTGGCGTGCGCTGACGTACACGTCTATCTGCTTAGGATTGCCCACGGAGAGAGGGATGGTGGTCTCTTTGAATTTCTGCTCGTCCGTCTCACATTCTATGCGCTCGCTGACGGTCTGCCTGTCGCCGTTCTGCTTGGTAAAGGTGTAGATGACGTCGTAGGTGCAGAAACGCCCGCGCTCATCATTGGCCTTTTCGTTGTAGCGAGGCAGCAGGGGGACGGTGAACTTGATTTTGTCAGGGCTGGTGCGCTCGCAGGTGTATTTGCTGACATCGAAGGGCTGGACATTCAGCGAGGCAGGGAAGGTGACGCTGGAGTTCAGGCATATCGTATAGTCATCGCCATTGGAGTGCGTGTATTTGTATTGTATCTTCCACGTCTTGCCCGCCAGGTTGGCTGGATAGTAATAGTCGATGGTGGCGGTAAGGTAGTCGTTGTCGCTGCTCCATTTGCTTAGGGTATATGAAGTGTTGGAGCTGGTAATCTTTTCACCGCCATGGAACCATGCCATTGCTCCCGTATGGGACAAATACGCCTTGACCTTGGCAGTAGGGTTGCTGTCAGAGTCATCGCTGTCGTAGTCGTACTCTATGTAGATGAGGTCGTGGGTCTCACTACCGTTGACGGCCTGGATATAGCCGCCCTTGCTGTAGGTGTTTTTGCCATAGAGGTCGCACAGCAGCACCTCGAACTGCACATAGTCATTGGAGGGCGTGGCATGGAAATAATTGTCGTCGCGTGTCCAGTCGCTGGCCCGCGTGGGCAGTACCGTCATGGACATAAGAACTGTAAAGAGCCATAAGGATGGTCTTAACTCTAACAGATGTGTGTGATAGCTTTTCTGTTTCATAGTGTTATCTTTTATGTGTTAGATGCTGTTTTCAATGTTTAATCTTCTGCCGCTGCTATCTCCTCGGCCATAGCATTGAGGGCGATGCAGTCGGTGCGGCAGATGTGCCGTTTGCCGGCATCGTAGGGCCAGGGGCTGAGGATGAGCACGAGGCCGGCGGCTACATCGGCAAAAAGGTCGCCGCTGGGTTTGTAGTAGTCGCGGAAGCCGTTGTCGGCAAGGACGATGAAGGGGTGTTGCTCCTTCTGGAGGGCTGCTTTCACCGCCTTCTCTTTCTCGGAGATGAAGGGCGATACCATTACCGTGCCCTGACGGGCGGCGATGATGCAGCCG
>LXOW01390301.1_pt1 | contig 11157 bp, 10 predicted proteins | sample 1368591 | NCBI WGS metagenome assembly LXOW01 (sample SAMN04884650, study PRJNA319009) | bovine gut metagenome | isolation source: Cow rumen | host: Bos taurus | place: Italy: Legnaro (PD) | collected 2014-07-09
CCGCTACGACAGTCAGCTGAGACACACAGCGGCCCTCATGCCCAACCGCGACAAGCTGCGTCTGTTCGCCTTGATTGCCAAGCACCGTTGGGAGAGCGAGCCTGAAATCCCGGCCTTGCCTGACGAGATTGTGCCCACCGACAATGTTTCCTCCAACATGGAGGCCGTCGAAACCAAAGAAGAATTGAACAGCGGCATCATCCATGAAAAGGTGTTCATCATCCCCGAAATCGACCTCAGTGGCAGCCAAGAGGAACTTTCTGCCGAGATGGCTTTGCTTGATGAAAAGCGCAAGTCGCTCGACGAACTGAAAGCCATCATCGCCGCACGCCTGAAACAAATCGAGGAAGAAAAGCAGAAGAAGACCGAGCAGCCTGAGCCGAAGAAGTTGTCTCGCAAAGAGCTGATAGACAAGTTCATCCTTGAAAATCCGAGCATTTCTCGACCCAAGGCTGAGTTCTACAATCCCATCTCGGTGGCGCAAAACAGCATCATCGACCAAGAAAATATTGTCAGTGAAACTTTGGCCAAAATATATGAAAAACAAGGGTATTTTGACAAGGCAATATCAATTTATCAAAAATTAGGCTTGAAATATCCAGAAAAAAGTCGTTATTTTGCAGCCCAAATTGAAAGGATACAAGAAAGTCAAACATTAAATCAATAAACATGTACACATTAGTAGTAATTTTAATCCTGATTGTCAGCGTGTTATTGGCATTGATCGTTCTGGTTCAGAACTCAAAAGGTGGCGGTTTGGTCTCCAATTTCGGAAGCGCAAACCAGATGATGGGCGTTCGTCAGACGACCGATTTCCTTGAAAAAGCCACTTGGACACTGGCTGCCGTGCTGGTGGCACTCTGCCTGATTTCGAGCGTTACCCTGCCGAAAAACTCAAAGGAAGGCACCCCGAAGAGCGAAGTCAGTTCGCAAATCGAGACTGTTCTGCCCAGCGCTCCTGCCATGGAGACTCCCGCCGCAACGACGGAGGCTCCCGCTGAACAAGAATAAGACGCTCTAGAAGCAACCAAAAAAAAGCCAAGGTGGAAACGCCTTGGCTTTTTTGGGTTGAAATGACATATATTACACATTATTAAAAAATAAGTTGTATTTTTGCACCTTATTTACAACCAACTAAAATGCACAAAATCTTTCTGCCCCTATACCATTACTTCAGCCGCCATAAGGCGTTGATGTACATAATTCTAGCAGCCACTGCAATTATTTTCGTCTTCTTCGGACTCAAGCTCAAATACGAGGAAGACGTCTCCAAACTCCTTCCCACATCAAGCGTCGAGAGCCAATTGGCTTTCGGTTCCATCGAATTGAAGGACAAAATTTACCTTCAGGTGGCCCCTGCCGGTGAGCCGGTATCACCGGAGATATTGTGTGAACGCACCGATGAATTCATCGAACTGCTGCTTGAGAAAGACGAGTCGAACCATTTCATCTCCAATATCTTGTACAAGCTAGAGCCTGAATTGGCCATCAACGGCTTGGATTTCGTGTTGGAGCATCTGCCTTCTTTTGTCGACACCTCGGCGTATGATGCCTTTGAGAAAGCCTTGCAGCCTGAGGCTGTTGAAGCCCAGATGTGGGTCAACTATGGGCTGATTATGGAGGACGAGACGGGCGACATCACCCAAGCCATTGCCTACGACCCGCTCAACCTGCGCCATGCCGTCATCGGCGATGCCATGGAAGGTGCCCTCGGCAACTTCAATATCATCGACGGGCACTTCTTCTGCCCGGACAGCACCGTGGCCATCGCCTATCTCGCCCCTGCCTTCCGCTCACTTGACTCCAAGGCAGCCACCAGTTTCTGCCGTATGATGAAACGCACCCAAAAAGAATTCGAGGCTTTGCATCCCGACGTAAGGGTGCATGCTCACGGTGCTCCCATCGGCAGCGTGTCGAACTCAAGACGCATCAAATCCGACCTCGCGGTGACAGTGGGCATCTCCATTTTCCTGATTTTGATACTTATCGGATTGTGTTTCAGAAGTTTCCCTTTTATTTGGAAACTGCTTTTACCCATATTCTACGGTGCCGCCTTCTCGCTCGCCTGCATCTATTGGATCAAGGGCGGCATGTCGCTGATGGCCTTGGGATTAGGTGCCGTCGTTTTGGGCGTTGGCATCAGCTACTGCCTGCATGTGCTCATCCACCATTTCTTCGTCGGCGACCCCGAGAAGCTGCTTTTGGACGAGTCAACACCCGTGTTTTTGGGCTGCATCACCACGGTGGGTGCCTTCTGTAGCCTTCTGTTTACCGAAAGCGACCTGCTCCGCGACTTTGGCATGTTTGCCTCGTTCTCCTTGTTGGGCAGCACATTTTTCGCACTCATCTTCCTGCCTCATTTCCTGCCCAAGCACCGTGCCAATGCCGACAGCAAGACTTTCCAGCGCATCTCGCGCATCAACAACCTGCCATTTGACAAAAAACCTTGGTTCCTCGCACTGATAGCGATTATCGTAGTTATAGGCATCATCTTTTCCCCCAAGGTCAAGTTTGACAGCGACTTGCGCAACCTCGACTACGACTCGCCCGCAGAATATAACGCAGAAAAACTCTTCAACGAAAAGAACAACGACGGCTTCTTCCATCTCTATTTCGCCACCGTCAGCACCGACCTTGACGAGGCTTTGGAAGCCGACAAACTGTTGATGGTCAAGTTGGATTCGCTGAAAAAACAAGGTATAGTCCATTCCTATACCGACATGATCCCCAAGCTGTTCGTCACCATGGAAGATCAGGAGCAACGCATTGCCGCATGGAACGAATATTGGACCGAGGAGCGGAAAAACGAGGCCATACGCATGGTGGACAAAGGTGCCTTTGACTTTGGCCTCGACCCGATGATGTTTTACGAATTCAAGGATCTGCTGAATGCCGACTACGAGGCTGCCTCGTTACTGGATAGCGGCTTGGTGCCCGAAAACCTGCTCAGCAACTTCATCGAATGCAACGCCGACAACCAATACATGGTGTTCACTGACGTCTCCATGAACTTCGACGACAAGGATGTCGTCACCGACGCCTTGGTGCTCAACCCCAAGACCTTCGTGCTGGAACCGTTCTATTACTGTAAGAGCATGGTGGAGGTCGTCAACGACGATTTCAACATCGCCGTGTGGATTTCCTCGCTGTTTGTGCTGATTATCCTGCTAGTGTCGTTCCGCAACATCCTCACCGCTCTGCTGTCGTTCCTCCCCATGGTGCTCAGCTGGTTCATGGTGCAGGGTTATATGGCCATCATCGGCTTGGAATTCAACCTCATCAGCATTGTTATCTCCACCTTCATCTTCGGTGTGGGTGTCGACTATAGTATCTTCATCATGGAGGGTCTGCTCGCGCAAGCGCGGACGGGCAATAGCGATATCCTCACCTGGCACAAGGTGGCCATTTTCTTCTCGGCAGCGATCCTCGTCATCGTGGTATCGTCGCTGCTCTTTGCCGTACATCCCTCCATCCGTTCCATCGGTCTCAGCACCCTCATCGGTATGGCTTCAACCATTATGATTTCCTATTCCTTGCAGCCCTTTATCTTCTGGCAACTGATGAAGCTTCCGTGGTACAAGCGGAGTGTTTTGAAAAAGAAATCCAATGAAAATGCTTGAACTCGATAGCCTGACCTTTGCCGCGATGCTACGCCAAGGCGCAGTGTCGTTGGGCAAAGACAAGAAAGTCATCAACGACCTGAACGTCTTCCCTATCCCTGACGGCGACACGGGCGACAATATGTTGATGACCCTCAAAGCGGGCTGTAATGCAGTTAAAGACAACCTTGGCACCTTGTCGGAATTGGCTTCGGCGGCTTCGTCAGGGATGCTGCTGGGCGCCAGAGGCAATTCCGGCGTGATCCTTTCCAGGATTTTTGCAGGTTTGGCCAAAGGTCTGCAAGACGTAATCGTCGCCGATACAAATACCTTTGCAAAGGCTATGGGTTCGGCGGTTGCGGAGGCCTATAAGGCTGTTCCCGTGCCCGTAGAAGGCACCATCATCACCGTGTTGCGCGAAGGTGCGGCAGGAGCCGATGCCAGTCAAGACCTCAACCTTTATTTCGAGACTTTGTTGGAGGCCATGCAGGTCTCCCTTGACCATACCCCTGAGCTGCTGCAAGTGCTGAAAGACGCTGGTGTGGTCGACAGCGGCGGTGCAGGACTCTTGAGCATCTTCCGAGGCATGAACGATGCCTTGAACGGCAAGATTTCCGAGGAGGAGATTGAACCTACGACAGCTGCGCCTGTCCCGACAATCGAGTTGAACAAATTCGACGAAAACAGCAAGCTAGAATTCGGTTATTGCACCGAGTTCCTGCTTCGCTTGATGCGCTCCAAGATAGATGTGGACAGCTTCGACGAAAAGGAAATCATCGACTATCTCAATAAGGTAGGGGAATCGGTGGTGGCGTTCCGCGAGGGAACGATTGTGAAAGTGCATGTGCACACCTTCACCCCTGGCGAGATTCTCAACGAAATGCAGAAATACGGCGAGTTCTTGACCATCAAGATTGAGAACATGGCGCTGCAACACCATCAATCGACCAACCAAAACAACGCCTCGTTCAAGCTGCCGCCCAAGCCTTACGGCGTGGTGACGGTCGCCTCGGGCGAAGGCCTCATCAACGCCTTCCGCGAGTTTGGTGCCGACGAGGTGATTGAAGGCGGTCAGACGATGAACCCTTCCACTCAGGACTTTTTGGATGCCTTCGCCAAAATCAACGCGCAGCACATCCTCGTTTTCCCGAACAACAAGAACATCAAGATGGCTGCCGAACAAGCGGCCGAGATGTATGACAAAGCCAACATCCATGTAATGCCCTCAACCACCATCGGCGAAGGCTATTATGGCATCGGCTATATCGACCGCGACAATCCCAACACCGAGGAAGTCATCGCCAACGTCACCGAGCTCATGCAGTCTGTGGTGACAGGCATGGTCTCCACCGCCATCCGCGATGCCGAAGGCGACCAAGTGACTGTCCACACGGGCGACTATGTAGGCTACAGCGGCAAACAACTCCTATCCGACAGTCCTAACCGCGAGGAAGCCGCCAAAACCTTGATTGAACGTCTTGGAGCCTCCTCACGCGACGTGATGCTGGTCTTTTTCGGCAAGGACGTACCTCAAGACGAAGCGGAAAGCCTTGTCGCCGATCTGCAATCCCAATACAAGAACCTTGAAATTATGTTGAATTACGGCGCACAGCCGGTTTATGATTATATTATTGTGCTATGCTGACATTTTTTAGCGACACCGATTGTGACATCACTCCCAAAGAGTGCGCCGCCTATGGCATCAAAATGATTAGTATGCCTTATACCGTTGGGGATCAAGTGATTTACCCCTACATCGACTTCGAGGAGTTCGACTACCACAAGTTCTACGACATGCTTCGTGCCGGCACCATGCCGACCACCAGCGCCATGAGCGAAGAGGCTTATACCCAGTATTTTGAGCCTGAATTTGCGGCTGGCAACGACATCATCTATGTGCATTTCTCGTCAGCCACATCGAACACCTTCACCATCATGAACCAAGCGGTGGACAAGCTGAAGCAGAAATATCCCGAGCGCAAGTTCTATGAAGTCGACACCTTGGGCATTACGGCATTGTCCTACAACATCGTGCTCGAAGCCGCCGACCTATACAAGGCTGGCAAGAGCGCTGAGGAAATCGTGGAATGGGCCAAGGTGGAAGTGCCGAAATTCCCGATGTACTTCTTCGCCGACGACCTGAAGTTCTTCCGTCGCAGCGGACGTGTGAGTGGACTGGCTGCCACCATGGGTGGCTTTATCGGCATCCGCCCCATCATCTATTTGGACGACAACGGCAATATGGTCTCCATCGGCAAGGAAACGGGCCGTGCCAAAGCCATTGCGCGCTTGGTGCAATATGTCGTAGAGCTCGGCGAGGATGTGAAAGCCCACCGTGTGCTCATCGGCCACAGCGACTGCCTCGACATCGCCGCCGAAGCGGAGCGCCAACTGAAAGAGAAATTCGGACAAGACCTGAACGTCATCACTGTTCCTGTCAATCCGACCATCGGCAGCCACTGCGGTCCCAACGCCATCGGCATCTGCTTCCATGCGAAACACCGTTAATTAACAACTCATGATTACTATCGAAGAGGTACTGACCAAAAAACAGCAGAAGGAATTCCTGGACTTCCCGCTGAGACTCTACAAGGGCAACCCCTACTTCACGCCGCCTTTGTATATGGACGAGAAGAAAATCTTCCGTAAGGACTTTGTTTACAATGACATGTGCGACTCCGTCCATTATAACGCCTACAAAGACGGCAAAATGGTGGGACGTATCTCTGGCATTCTTCAAAGGGCTGCCAACGAAAAAACGGGTAGGAAACAAGTGCGTTTCACCCATTTCGATGTCATCGAAGACGAGGAAGTGGCCAGAGAATTGTTCAATGCGGTTGAGGCTTGGGCCATCAGCAAAGGCATGAATGAAGTCGTGGGGCCTCTCAGCTATTCCGACCTTGAGCGAGAGGGATTGCTGGTTGAGGGCTTCGACTATCCTGCCACCTTTGAGGAGACATACAACTACCCTTATTACCCGACTTTTATCGAGCGTTTCGGCTATAAAAAGGAAGTGGACTGGACAGGAAGCCGCATTCGCATCCCCAAGGACTACGACGGCGAGATTGACAAGTTGGCCAACTTCGTGATGAAACGCTACAACCTGCATATCGGTCCTGCGCGCAACACCAATGAATTCCTCAAGAAATATGCTGACGGCATCTTTGAGCTGTTAGACAAATCCTACGAACTGTTGTATGGCACTGTGCCTTTCACCGAGGGCATGAAGAAGATGGTGATTGAGAACTTCAAGCTGGTCATCGACGTGAAATATGCNNGACCTCTGCCTCATTGGCGTCGACCCCGAATGGCTCAACCGTGGCGTGAGCATCATCGTTTCCTCCGAATTGATGAAGATGCTCAAAAACGTCAAATATGCCGAAACCAACATGAACCTCGAAGACAATTACGCGATACAAAACCAATGGAAACGGTTTGACGAGGAGAAGATTAAACGGCACAGAAGTTACGTTAAACAGTTAACAGTTAAGAGTTGAGAGTTGAGAGTTATGATTAAGATTTTGATAGATTGTTTTGGTGGCGACCACAGCCCTGAGGCCAACGTGGATGGTGCTTTGGCGGCTATGGCCAAGATGCCTGACCTGTACCTCATCCTCACGGGCGACGAGACCACATTGCAAAACTATCTGAAAGGCAAGACCTACGATGCCTCGCGCCTTGAAATCGTTCATGCGCCCGAGGTCATCGGCTGCGACGAACGTCCCATCGACGTCATCCGCCTGAAGAAGGAAAGCTCGATGATCAAGGCCGTGCGCCTGCTCCGCGACCGCGACGACATCAACGCGATGGTGAGCACAGGCTCCACGGGAGCCCTCGTCGCTGCCGCCTTGACCCGCATCGGTCGTGTGAAAGGTGTCATCCGTCCCGCCTTCTGCCCCATCCTGCCCACCATGAATGGCGGCATCGTCGGCATTTGCGACAGCGGCGCCAACGTGGAGGTCACACCCGAACACCTGAGGCAATTCGCCATCATGTCGAGCCTCTATATGGAAAAAGTCTATAACATTGAAAAACCGCGTGTTGCGATGCTCAATGTAGGAAAAGAAGCAGAAAAAGGTGACGAAATACGACAAAAGGCACACATTTTGTTAAGTGAGACTCCAGAAATCCATTTTGTGGGCAACATGGAGAGCCGCGACCTGCTTTCGGGCAACTACGACGTGGTGGTTTGCGACGGCTTTTCGGGCAACGTGCTCGTAAAGACCACCGAAGGCACGGCCTTGGAGCTGTTGAAGAAGCTGAAGAAGGATATCTATTCGAGGCCAATCTACAAGCTGGGTGCCCTGCTGATGAAGCGGATGTTCATGGAGGAAAAGGAATTCATGAACTACCAAAACTACGGCGGCAGCGTACTCCTCGGCACCTCCAAGACGGTGGTGAAAGGCCACGGCTCCAGCAAAGCCATTGCGGTGGAGAAATGCATCGAGCAAGCCTACAAGATGGAAGTCAGCTCATTGTCATCCAAGATGGAAGAGATTATTATGAAGTATGAACACTATGAGTATTAAATAATTGGCCATCAGCTATCAGCTGTCAGCCATCAGCTGGATCTATGTTGCTGATTGCTGATTGCTGAAAGCTGATAGCAAAAACAATCTTGAAATAACAAATTTTGAAATTAGAAATACCTATGTACGAAGTAGTAAAAACCACCCTTGCGCGGCAGCTGCGCATTAATCCAGAGCGGGTCACACTGGATGCCCAAATCAAGCGCGACCTCGGTGCCGATTCCGTCGACATCCTTCAGTTGCTCATGCGTCTTGAAGACGATTATGGCATCACTATCCCCGACCAGGCCCTGGCCAAATTTGAAACCGTTAACGATGTAGTCACTTATTTAGATAACTTACCAAAATGAAACACATTACCATGATTATCCTTGCGGTGCTGTTTTCTGTTTCAGCATTCGCACAACAGACCTTTGACAACGACTTCACCCAAACCAAAGTGATGAAAGTCTCAGGCAAGACCACGGAAAAGGTCGGTCACATCACCTTTGACGGCAAGAACCAGCTTTCCATGATTTACTCCGAGCCTGAAGGCGAGTATTTCATCATCGAAGGCGACCAGGTGAAAATCAACATGGACGGCAAGAAAGCCGACCTCGATGCCAACAAGGTAAAAATGGTCAAACTGCAACGCGCCACGCTGTTGAACTGCCTTTCGGGCAACTGGGAACAAGCCGCAGTAGACAACAACGCTGACAGCACCGTGATCGAAGACAAAGAGTTCCGCAACATCCTCATCAAAGCCAGAGGCAAGGTTCCGAGAGGTGGATATTCCTCCGTGGATCTCACCTATCGCCTCTCCGACGGCGTGATGGTCAAGATGGTGCTAGAAGAGGCCATCGGCATCATCAACACTTACGAAATCAAATAGTTATTTTCAAACACGACAAAACAGGAGAGCGCACCCAATTGGATGCGCTCTCTGTTGTTTTAGTAGAGACGGTGTGCACACCGTCTCTACATTATTCAACCTCCATGTCCGTTTTAGGTTGTGCATCTAAAAGCGATGCCTCCCAAAACAGGTCAACATTAGTAGTGACGGTATTGCCTCCGCCGACGCGGAATGGCTCATACCCCGAGGGAATCAGGTTGACGTAATTGTCACGAATGACATTCTTCACATCGTAGTCTTCCTGATAATACGACAGTTCGCCCCAGCATGAGAACCAGTAAGTATTTTTTGCCATGTAAGCGTAATAATCGTCCACTTTGCTGCTACCTTCACCGAAAGCATAGTGCATCATCATCTTTTTGCCTGCGATGTAATGCTCTCGCATCTCTCTGAGCGACAACGGCGTATCATTCATGTCCGAGACATAATGTCCGCCCATGTCGGTGTCAATCATCGCCCATTTGTTGAGTTCAGGCAACCATACTTCGTTGACCACATGACAATCCTGGTCGTATTCGTCTTGGGGCATACAGGTGATATATCTTGCCTTGATGTTCTCTGCAAGGAGCAATTCAAAGGTCAAAATGCTATGCAAACGACAGTTGAAGGCCGGCGCAACATCCTTTGTGTATTCCCACAATCCGATGGCATTGACATGTTCCGGCCATTTCCTTTGGTTGTCGTGCGGAATGTTTGAGGCTACAAACTTGCCAATTGCCACGGCTTTCTCCCATGTGTCTGCATTTTCAGGAAAGAGCGTGTCTAGCTGGAAATAATCGCGGATTTCCTTTGCCCTTACCGAATCCTGGATGATTTTCATGGCAAACACATTGGTGTCGGCGGCATATTCCCCGGAAGAACGCAAGGCATCAAGCCTCTCTTCGTACAAACCAAGATTGCTCAAGCCATAATCATAATAATAATACGGCCTTGCAATCCTTAATACAATGATAACCAATATGGCAACGAGGCCGATGACGGCAAGAATATTACGAATGATTGAGAATGCTGTTTTCATGATAATTTTTCCTCGTCTTTCTTTTGTGAATCCATAATGTACATATCAATCTCATTTTGAACCACCTTAACAAGTTCTTTCTTAGGCAGTATCAGCTGATAATCGGCAACGCCAATGGGTTTGGTTACGCCTTCAAGGGCAAGTTCTACATCCACATGGCCCTTCTCGGCACACAAAATGATACCTATTGAAGGATTTTCGTCCTCGCGGCGTTCGGTACGGTCAAGAATAGAAAGGTAGTAGTTCATCTTGCCGATATATTCGGGCTTGAATTTCCCGATTTTCAATTCAAAGGCAACGAGACATTTCAACTGACGATGGAAGAAAAGCATATCAATGCGACTCTCTTTACCCTCGTATACAACAGTATATTCATTGCCGATAAATGTAAAACCGTTACCCAATTCGAGAAGAAATAGTTTTATCTTCTCTACCAGTCGTCGCTCCAATTCCAATTCGGCGAGAGGCTCTGTCACGCCAAGAAATCCGAGATTATATCCACTGCAAAACACCTCATTGGCATACATCGCCTGCGTTGCTGGAAGCACTTGTGCGAAGTTATTGTCAACGACCACGGGCTTTTGAGTGAGGTGCATCTCCATCTTTATAGCATTGAGGAGCAAATCGCGATTCCAGCCTTTGGCTACGGTTTCATTGGCGTAATATAGCACAGCCTCGTCATCGAGTTCTTTGCTCATAAGTAACAGAATATGAGACCACGGCAAAACTGCTACGGAGCGTAGCAGTTTTTCGTCACTATCAGAATACCTAAGATAGAAACGTTTCATGTTCCACAATTGACGAGGAGATAAGCCCATTTGTGGGTAACGTTGCTTGAGGTCAACCGACAGTCGCTTGACGATGCCATCGCCATAGCGACCATCCAATTTCTGCTCATGCAGCATCTTTCCAATGCTCCAGTGAGCAAGATTAGCCGCGGTGCAAACGCTCTTTGCCGCTGAGGATCGAGCCTTATCAATTACTGATACAGCTTGTTGCAGAATTTCATTATATGCGGATTCATTGATATGGGAAACTTCTATTGCCATTATGTTTTATATTACGAGATTATTACCGAGAAAGATGTGTACGGCATTAACATTCAATTTTTCCGCAAAG
>LXOW01124255.1_pt1 | contig 11155 bp, 9 predicted proteins | sample 1368591 | NCBI WGS metagenome assembly LXOW01 (sample SAMN04884650, study PRJNA319009) | bovine gut metagenome | isolation source: Cow rumen | host: Bos taurus | place: Italy: Legnaro (PD) | collected 2014-07-09
ATTCAGAACAAATATTCCCTGGTGATGAAACGTAAGATTTTGGATGTCTATATGGGCAAACCGATTACGTTGTGAATGCAGAATGTGGAATGAATTTTGAAATCTTGGAATTAGAAATCTTGAAATCCTAAGATATGAAAAAGAAAACGAAAATATGGCTGATTATTTTGGGCATTCTTGCCCTCGTCATTGCCGTGAGTTGTATCGTAAAGGCAACGAAGTCGGCTAACAAGGAGCTTGTCATCCGTACCCATGTGGTCGGAGAGTACACCGTGGAGAACACCGTTACCGCTACGGGCACCATCGAACCAGTGGAGACCGTTGAAGTCGGTACGCAAGTGTCAGGTAAGGTGGAAAAGATTTACGTCGACTTCAACGACGTGGTGAAGAAAGGCGACCTGCTGGCCGAGTTGGACAAGCAGACCCTCAACCAGAGCGTGAGTCGCGCTAAGGCAAGTCTCACCTCAGCCGAGAGCCAGCTCAACTATTCCAGGCTTACCTATGAGCGCACCAAGCAGCTCTATGAGGCCAATGCCGCCACGCTAGCTGCTTATCAGGATGCACAGAACAGCTACACGCAGGCGCAGATGAGCAAGAAGAACGCGCAGGCTTCCTACGACCAGGCTTTGGTCGATTTGGCCTACGCCGAAATCTATTCGCCCATCGATGGCATCGTTCTTGACCGCGCCGTGGAGGTGGGCCAGACTGTGGCCGCCTCGTTTAGCACGCCGACACTGTTCACCCTCGCCAATGACCTCACCAAGATGCAGGTGGAAGCCGATGTAGACGAGGCCGACATCGGGCAGGTGAAAGTGGGACAGAAGGTAACCTTCACCGTGGATGCTTACATGGAAGATAGCTTTGAGGGCACGGTGAGCCAAATCCGCATGAAACCTACAACCACGAGCAATGTGGTGACCTATACCGTCATTATCGACGCTCCCAACCCTGAACAAAAGCTTTTCCCTGGCATGACGGCCAGCGTGACCATCGTCACGGAGGAACAGACGGGCTTGGCGGTACCTGCCGAGGCTTTCAACTTCACGCCCGTCGAACAGGTGCTGAAGGCCATGCGCAAGCCCGAGAAACCCGAAGGCGAGATGCCGGATCCTCCTCAGATGCAGCCTGGCCAGATGACTGCGTCAAGTCCTAGCATGGTGTGGGTGAAGAAAGGTGACAACATCATGCCGCGTCCAGTGAAAACGGGCATGAGCGACGGTGCCTATCGCATCATTGAGCAAGGTGTGCAGGCTGGCGATTCGGTGGTGCTTTCGGCACAATATGTCGTCAAGGAAAAAACGGTGAAGAAGAGCGAGAACCCCTTTATGCCGGGCCCTCCAGGTAGAAACAGGAAGAATAATCAGCAGAAAAAATAAGATTCTCTTATGGCTGAGTTGCAATCCATCATTAAGGTCGAGAACCTCAAGCGGACCTTCATCGTCGGCAGTGAGGAAGTGCATGCCCTCAAGGGCGTGTCGTTCGAGATATACCAAGGCGAGTTCGTAAGCATCATGGGCTCGTCGGGCAGTGGTAAGTCGACCTTGCTCAATATTCTTGGCTGCCTCGACCAGCCTACCTCAGGGGAGTACCTCATCGATGGCATCTCGGTGCGTGAACGCACGAAAAACGAGCTGTCGGACATCCGCAACCGCAAGATTGGTTTCGTATTCCAGTCCTACAACCTCTTGCCGCGTACCTCTGCCATTGAGAACGTGGAGTTGCCTTTGGTGTATAACCCCGACGTGTCGCATCGTGAGCGTCGTGAGAAGGCACAACATGCCTTGGAATTGGTGGGCCTGAAGGACCGCATGGAACACATGCCCAACCAGCTCTCGGGCGGTCAACAGCAGCGTGTGGCCATCGCCCGCGCCTTGGTGAACGACCCCGTCATCGTGCTTGCCGACGAAGCCACGGGTAACCTCGACACCCGCACATCTTACGAAATCATGAGCCTCTTCCAGAGCCTCCACGAGCAAGGAAAGACTATCGCCTTTGTGACGCATGAGTCTGACATTGCGGTGTTTACAAGTAGAACTATATTCCTCCGCGACGGACACATCCTCCGTGACGAGCCTGTCTCGACCAAATCAGCAGCGGAAGCCTTGGCTGCCCTGCCCAAAGATAACGATTATTGACCATGGATATACTGAACCTCATAAGGATTTCTGCAAAAGCCCTGTTACGCAACAAGACGCGCACGGCCCTTTCCATGCTCGGCATCGTGATCGGTATTGCTGCCGTCATCGCCGTAGTCAACTTGGGCGAGGGACTGAAACAAAGCACCGCCAATCAGCTCTCTGACATGGGCACCAACCTCATCATGGTGATGCGCGCCAACCAAAGGCGTGGTGGCGTCAGTATGGGCTCGAGCAACGTGCAGTCGCTGAAGGTGCACGACTGTGAACTGATAGCGAAAAATGCCAAGAACGTCACTATGGTCAGCCCCGTGGTCAACAGCGGCGGACAGCTGGTGAACGGTTCCAAGAACTGGTCGGGCACCGTGTATGGCGGTTCGCCCGATTACCTCGAAATCAGGAAATACGAAATCGCTACGGGTGTCAATTTCACCGAAGAAGATGTCAAGAAATACGCTAAGGTCGGATTGGTAGGCCAAACTATTGTGGAAAACCTCTTCGACGACGGTGAAGACCCCATCGGCAAGACCATCCGTGTGGGCAATATGCCGTTTAAGGTCATTGGAACTTTGAAGGCAAAGGGACAGAACGGCATGGGCATGGACCAGGACGACCTCGTGGTGATGCCTTACAGCACCGTGCAGAAGCGCATGCTGGGACAAGACTTCATCCAACAGATTGTATGTTCTGCCGCTTCTGAGAATGTGGCCGAGGCCGCCGTGGAGGAGATCGAGACTATTTTGAGGGCCTCGCACAAGATTCCAGAAGGTGGCGAAGACGACTTCGAGGTGCGCACCCAACAAGAAATGTTGGAGATGATGTCGTCGATGACGGGGATGATAACCACCGTACTCGTTGCCATCGCCTTGATTTCGCTGTTGGTGGGCTGCATCGGTATTATGAACATCATGTACGTCACCGTGACGGAGCGCACCAAGGAAATCGGTCTCCGTATGTCGATAGGTGCCAAGAACGCCGCCATTTTGATGCAGTTCCTCACCGAGAGTATCATCCTGAGTCTGATAGGCGGTGTCATCGGTCTGCTGTTGGGCGTTGGGTTGTCTTATATCGTGGCTTTTGCGATGTCGTTGCCGTTTGTGATAAATGCGCTGTGGATGATGATTGCTTTTGTGTCGTGTGCCGTCTTGGGCCTCATTTCGGGCTTCTTCCCCGCCTTGAAGGCCTCGCGCACAGACCCGATCAATGCTTTGCGGTATGAATAGCCTATGAATAGGGCCAATACAAATATTATTGTAGACAAATATTTGTCCATCAGGAGAATAATTCTTCTTTCGATAGCCGTCACAGCAGCCTATTACTTTTTGTTCACCTTGAACCATTATTTCAGCAGGCCTACGTTTGACAACCAGGAGCAAATAATGGACGAGGATGAGGACGATGACAACCCCGATGCGATTCAGTTTCGCGATGCCCGCACCAACGCCAATGAGAGAGAAAGGGAGTTCTTCGAGTCGCCGGAGGCGGCCAGGAAGTATTTCTACAAAAAAATCTTGCTGAACATCCCGCTTACGTTCATCATGGTCTTTGCGGTGATATTGTATTGCAAAATGATTTTTGACAGGAACTACAAGCACAGACTGGATGAATTGATGGTGATTGTCATAGGTGTATTGGTTATTACCTTTTTGTTGAGCACTTTGTGTACGCTGTTGCAATTAGAGGTCTTCCCTGATAGACCGGGTCCCCCGAGGACGACATTCCAATATGTCATGAGAGGCTACTTGGGCGATTGCTCGTTGATGGCCATAGCTGTTATGGCGGTGTATCTGTTGCGTGCACAGTTCCGCGAGAAAGTGGCCGATGTCGAGAACGAGACCCTTCGCGCTGAGAATCTGGCTTCGCGTTATGAAGCCTTGGAAAACCAGATGGATCCCCATTTTCTCTTCAATTCATTGAACACCTTGAAATCGCTCATCGACGTTGATGGTGACAAGGCTGGCGATTTCGTCCACCAGTTGTCGAATGTGTTGCGCTACACCTTGAAAAACGAAGAAGTGGTGACTCTTGCCGAAGAGTTGGAATGTGTGCGTTCCTACTGCCAGATGATGAAGATGCGCTATGGCGACAACCTTCTTTTCGACCATAGCATCGACCATGACAAATACGACAGCTATTATGTCCTGCCGCTATCCATTCAGGGACTAATCGAAAACGCTATCAAGCACAATGTCATCTCCTCGCGACAGCCATTGATGGTGAAAATAACGACAGATGATGACAACCATTTGATAATCAGTAATAAAATTCAGCCAAAAATCGGAAAAGAAGAAGGAACCGGCATCGGATTGGCGAATTTGGCGGAACGATATCGCATCAAATGGAACGAAAATGTTGAAATTTTTAACGACGGAAAGATTTTTAGCGTAACTTTGCCTTTGAAACAAAACGACTAATCACCATGAAAGCACTGATTATTGAAGATGAAATGATGGCTGCGAAGGCTCTTCAGAAGTTGATAGGAGAGGTCAGCCCCGACACCGTAATCGTTGATGTGTTAGAGTCTATCGAGGAAAGTGTGGAATGGCTGGAAAACAACCCTATGCCCGACCTGATGTTTTTGGACATCCATCTGGCGGATGGTTCCTCGTTTGCCATCTTCGAAAGGGTCAATGTCACCTGCCCGGTCATTTTCACTACGGCATACGATGAGTTTGCCCTGAAAGCTTTCGAGGTGAACAGTCTCGACTATCTGCTGAAGCCCATCAGCAGGGAAGCTTTGGAACGCGCCATGAACAAGTTCCAGATGCTGTCGGGTGCCCGTTTTAACGCTGACAAGATTGAAAGGCTGTTGGAGCAGCTGGGCGAGAAGAAGAGATACAGAAGCTATTTCCTGCTGCCTGAGCGCGACAAGCTTGTCCCCCTCTCCACGAAGGACATTGCCTACGCCTACATTGACGCCAAGTCGGTGAAGATTGTGACGCATGAGCATAAGAACTACTACCTGACCCACACCCTTGACGACCTGATGGCGCAACTCGACCCCGTCATGTTTTTCCGCGCTAACCGTCAGTTTATCGTCTCTCGCGAGGCCATCAAGGATGTCTCCATCTGGTTTGGCAACAAGTTGGCCATTAACTTGAATGTCGAAGTGCCCGAGAAGATTATCGTCAGCAAGGCTAAAGTCGCGGAATTCAAGTGCTGGTTCTCTAGTTAAGCATTCTACAAATTATTGATTTACAAACATTTCGCTAACACAAAGAAAAAAAGTTGGCGAAAAACATTCATCGTAAGGAAAAAGGTTGTACTTTTGCACCCACAAACGATGCTTCCGTAGCTCAGTTGGTAGAGCACCTGACTCTTAATCAGGGTGTCCAGGGTTCGACCCCCTGCGGGAGTACTTCAAATCAGAATCCCTAACTTGAAACAACGAGTTAGGGATTTTTCTTTTTTTCCAACTTCCCCTGCGTTGTCAACAGCATGTCAACCGGATTAACAATTCTTGAGGCTAATAAACACTTCTGAGTCATATAGGCTCTTTATTTTAGCGGACCATCAACACCAAGGGTAATAGACCCATTGTCACCCTCTTTGGCGGTCGTGGTGGGAAACTTGTGTCCTGTTTTCTCACATAGGCTTGAATAAACCATATTCTCGTTTTTATCGATATACCCCCAAATACCGTCCGACCACATTTCTGGATCATTAAACATAACAACTATTTTATCGCCTATATACTTCGTTTCTGGCTTTATTTGTTCACTTTTCGAAATATAGACAAGGGCTAAACCATTCTTGAAACCGTATGCTCTTTCATATTTTGGATGTATGACAGTGTTCCCATTTATATCAATATAGCCATATTTTGTGCCTTTTTGCACAACAGCAAGTCCTTCGGAGAACGGTTCTATTCTATCGTATTCAGGCTTTACGATTTCTTTTCCCTTGTTGTCCACAACACCAGTTTTTTCTTGCAATCCGACTATCGCCAACCCTTCTTTAAAAGGACCTCCAGAACTATATTTGTGGCCGATAACCAAATTGCCGTTTTTATTAATATAACCATGTGCTCGGGTGTTTTCATGAACAACATCAGCCAAACCTTCTGAAAAACAGCTTGCAGAGAGATATTGTACTTTAATGACAGGATTGCCTGTTTTATCAATGAATCCCCATCGGTCAAATACTTTGATTGGGGCTAGCCCTTCCTTAAAGTCCTTTGCTCCTTCATATTTACAGTTTATTACCATTTTGCCAGACCTATTAATATATCCCCAACTGTTTTTCAACTTAACAGCGGCCAAACCTTCGCTGAATTCGGATATTTCGTCGAACTGAGGTTCGATGATGACATTACCGTTTGTGTCGATGAACCCGAATTTGTTATCTTTATCGTATTTCAGGAGACCTTCTGAATCAGGGGCAAAGCTTGTTTTGGAAATACCTTGGGCGAACACTTTGCCCTTTCTATTTACATAACCTTTTTCACCATCAAGCGTAGTTATTGGAGCAATTCCACCCTTAAATGGGCCCAACACATTTTGAAATTGATGAGGGATCACAACTTCGCCTTTTGTGTCAATGAAACCATATCCCACATCATCACAAACAGCAGCCAATCCCTCCGAAAAATCTTGAGCACAATTATAATTTGGTTCGATAACCATTTCACCTTTTTGGTTGATGTAACCAAATTGACCCTTTTCGCAGACTCGAAACAAATGTTGTTTGTTACAAGAAGCACAACATAATAGTATTGTTGTGGAAACAACCGCTAGAAAAAAGTTCTTTTTCATTATGATTAAAGATTTAATTGGATGATGGTTGTTTAATGTTAGTCGAAGAGTTTTTCAGTAATTTGATATATTCAAAGATTTGATCAAAATCCAGTTTTGCGAGGCTGTAGTCGAAGAAGCTTCCTTTTTTCAATGTTGATGGATCAAAGATATCCCCTTCCTCCAAAGTGGAATTATCGTAGTATTGTTTGAACACGCTTTCTTCGATTTCATCTGAGTTCTTAAAGTAAACATCATGATGCTCGTTGTAAATATCTTGATATGAAATATGTATCATGTGTATGGTTTGAAAAGTAAAATTATACCTGCTATCAGTAAAGGGATTTTTAGGATGGGATGAATAGAGTTCCATTAGATGTTTCGCTACATCAAGGTTTTCGTGACCTACAGCTATTTCACCTTGTAATCTAATTGTACACTTTAAGTCAAAATAGTCAGTGTAAGGGATGTGAAAGGAATAGTGCTGTTCTTTTTTCGATTGATATTCGGTGTATTTTACATCTAGATAAGTTATTATTTTAGGATCATCGCAATGTGTAAATTTCTCACCTAAATTCGAGATAGATATATTTTCATACTTGATATTAATTGAGTCGTAGAAATGTGAATCCGAAAAACCTACAGTAAATCTGGGCTGGTGCTCGTACATTTGCATTTGGATGGTTTTCTCTTGTAAATCTCGTTGAGAGATTAGGACATATATAGTTGCCGCTCCGATAATGATTGTTGCCAAAGATTCAAGGATCTTTAAAGGTTTTGAAATCTTTCTGTAAATTGTGTCTTGTTGAGCTGGCTTCCCCGAAATGCTTTTGGTTTTATCTGTTGCTTTCATGTGAAGGCTTGCGTTTGTTGATTAGATCAATGTTAAAGGCAATGCAAATTTAGTTGTTTTTTGTAAATAAGCAATAGTTTCATGTTTTTTTTCTATTCTCCGTAATTCGAATGGGTAGCAATAAATTGACCAACAATGTTGGCTTAGCAATTCGACATGAGTGTGAAATTTTTCAGTTCAGTCAACTATCAACCGTTCATACCCTTCCGTGGCGAAGGTCTCAAATTCATTGTCTTCATTCACAAAGATGTAATAGGCTTCCACGCCATCGAGAGTATTGATGATTTCCAAGGATTTTTCCATGCCCATCACCATGCAGATGGAGGCGAGGGCATCGGCCCATATGGAGTTTTTTCGCCAGTATCTTGGTGCTGAGTAGTTGGTTTTCAACGTGATAGCATACCTTTGGTTCAATACATATCCAAATTTTATTGGGCAGATACATGGGTCTGCCCGTACAAATCAATAATGGTGCACCATTTCTACGCAAAATTGTCCTAGACTATGGGAAGGTTATAAGGCCCGTAACGATAGTAAAATCAGTTTTATCGCGCAGAAGTAAAAAAAGGCCAAGTTTTTTTGTAATTTTGCCCAATTAATCTTTAAACTATTGATAAGTATTATGGTGAACCGGCAATGGATTAGCGATTTGGTTGAGCCAGGGAAAGCGGGTGCTCTCTCCCGAGTCTATGATGGTCTGATGCTTGTGGCGATAGCCTTGGGCACGGTGCCCTTGCTGTTCAGGGAATATCGGCCGCTGTTCTGGTATTTTGACATCTTTTCAGGTATCGTCTATATGGCGGACTATCTCTTTCGCTGGATGACTTGCGACCTGCGCTCCGAAAAGCCGAGATGGAAGGCGTTTCTCCTCTATCCGATTACCCCTATGGCCATCTTGGACCTCCTTTCCATCCTGCCCACCTTCGAAGTGATTTCGTCATCCTACAGGCTGGCCAAGTCAGCGCGTCTGCTCAAGATATTCCGCTTCACAAAGATAGTTCATTACCTCGGTCCTCTGGAGATATTTATCACAGTAATCAAGAAGCAGTGGAAACCCCTGGTGGCTGTCCTGCTTGTGGCCTTGTTTGACATTTTTATTACGGCCATCATCATGTTCCAGTCGGAGCAAGAGATTGACCCCGTGACGGGAGAATACATCTTCAAGAACTTTTTTGACGCCTTCTACTGGGCGGCCATCACGCTGACCACTGTGGGCTATGGCGATTTGAGTCCAGTGTCCGACATGGGCAAGACCCTCAGCATCATTTCTTCGCTGCTCGGGATTGGCATCATTGCCCTGCCGTCAAGTATCATCACCGCTGGATATATGCAGGAATTGAACCAACGCATGAAAGAGGAAGAAGAAGCGGAAAAGGCGAACAAGGACGAAGGGGCGCAACCTTAAACATTAAGGATGTATTATTTGTTTGTGACGATATAGCTTTTTTCCCTATTTTTGCACATTAAAACAGTGAGATCCCGATTTTGATAACAATAAAATGTTTTATTTATGAATAAACCGTATCTTTTACTATGCTCAGCGCTATTATTGGCCTGTGGCATGATGGTTTCTTGTGGTGGAAACCAAACACAACAAGAGCTACCTATGGCGAAATACGAGACCAAGGTGCTTCAACCGGAAACCAAAATTTATAACATGACGTTCCCTGCAACGACTTGTGGCATCTCTGAAATCAAGGTGTATCCACAGGTTGAGGGCATTGTCACGAAGAAGAATTATGTTCCAGGCACCATTGTCCAAAAAGGCCAAACACTCTTTGTGATTGACCCGACCGAATACCAACTCAGCGTGCAGTCGGCCGAAGCCGACCTGAAGGTGGCCAAAGCCAATTTGGAGACCACCAGACTGCAGTATGAGTCAAACCAGAAACTGTATGAGAAGCACATCATCAGCGACTATGTGCTCAATACCAGCCTCAACAGCTACAACTCGGCACAGGCCTCGGTTTCGCAGGCCCAGGCCCAGCTCAATATCGCGAGGACCAACCTCGGTTATTGCACAGTCACGTCGCCCGTGACAGGCTACATTGCTGGCAACGAATTCAATGTGGGTGACATGGTTTCCAGAGCCAAATACCTCTGCACAGTGAGCGATATCAGTAAGGTGAAAGCTAACTTCTCCATCACGGAGACTCAGTTGCTGAGCATCGTCATGGAATATCACTTGACTACCGGCAAAAACGGCATGGAAGGTCCCAACGGCTCTCTCGTCAGCGATGTGCTGCCCAAAGTGAAACTCAAGCTGAAGGACGGTTCCATCTATCAACATGATGGCAATTTGACCGTCATCGGTGCCCTCGTCAGCCAGACCACGGGAACAGCGTCATGCGAGGCCGAATTCGACAACCCCGACGGTGTGCTCCGTTCAGGCTTGTCGGCCAATATCATCATCCCTATGGCCATCGAAAACGTGCTAAGCGTGCCGCAGACGGCTGCCGTGCGCCTGCAAGACCAGATGATGTTCTACCGTGTCAAGCAAGACGGAACGGTGGAAGGCATCATCTGTAAGGAAGTGTATTCATCAAATGACGGAACGGAATATTACATTCTCGAAGGCTTGAACGCTGGCGACGAAATAGTCACCAATGGTGCGGGCAAGTTGACGAATGGACAGAAAATTAGATAAGCATGGATAAGCCCGTCAAACAAAAATATTTCGTAAAGCACTGGGTGGCGGCATTGACCGTTGGTGTGCTAGTCTGCCTTCTCGGTATCGTGGGTCTCAACTCGGTCTCGATTGAGCAATATCCCAACATTGCGCCTCCTCAGGTCATTGTCTCGGCCTATTACACGGGCGCCGATGCCGCTTCAATCATGAAATCGGTCATCATGCCCATTGAGCAGCAGGTGAACGGCGTGGAGGACATGATGTATATCTCCTCGACGGCCTACTCCAACGGTAGTGCTCAAATCAACGTATATTTCAAGCAAGGCACCGATGCCGACCAAGCCACCGTGAACGTGCAAAACCGTGTGAGCCAGGCCCAGGGTTTGCTGCCTGCCGCGGTGGTTCAGAATGGTATTACCGTACAAAAGAGCGTCAACTCCATCCTGCAAATCCAGTCGTTGGAGAGTACCGACGATAGGTTTGACCAGAAGTTTATTGGAAACTACTTGGACATCAATGTGATGCCGCGTATCAGCCGTATCACGGGCGTAGGCAGCACCACGCTCCTTGGCGATACCTACGGTGTGCGTATCTGGATTAAGCCTGATGTGATGGCCTCCTACGGCATCACCAGAGAAGAAATCGCGAACGCCATTCTGGAGCAACATCTTGTGTCGCCTGTGGGAAGCATTGAGAGTACGGTAAATAAGATTGACATCGAGTTCAAGGGACAGCTCGAAGAAATGAGCGAGTTTGAGCAAATCATTGTGCGTGCTACCTCCGAAGGTGAGTTTGTGCGCTTGGG
>LXOW01367467.1_pt1 | contig 11155 bp, 8 predicted proteins | sample 1368591 | NCBI WGS metagenome assembly LXOW01 (sample SAMN04884650, study PRJNA319009) | bovine gut metagenome | isolation source: Cow rumen | host: Bos taurus | place: Italy: Legnaro (PD) | collected 2014-07-09
AGAGACAGCCTCTTGGTCGCCAACACTCTGAGTAGCGGCACCCTCCTTCACTTTTACTGCACCCTGAAGCGCCTTTGGCAACTTAGGCTGATAAGCGGCTCTCGCCATCTGCAATGCACTTTTTTCCATGTTTGTTTGTAATTTATTTTAATGAATAACTGAATTTTCGAGGTGCAAAAATAATCTTTTTTCGTGAAAAATAAGAAGAAAAAGGGGTAAAATTACTTTTTTAAGACTTTTTTAAGGAGCAAAGCCTNNGGATTTTCACTATGGCAAAAAGAAGAATTTTAAAGCGTAGCATTACTGAAATTTGTACCGCACTTTTCGCTGAAGGCGTAGCAGCATCATTAGAAAATGAACACCCAGAGAATGCCGAGGCAGTACTGAGCTCCATCATTAAGATGGAGACTGACTATATCTGCCGTATCTCACATGTCGAGCCAGGCATGAAGCCCAAACTCTATTTCAAGGACCTCATCGAGAAATTCAATGCGCAGGTCATTGAGATGGTTGACCAAATCAATAATGCCAGATAACGGATGAAGAAACTCTGTAGCTGGCTGTTATATAAGAAAATGGGATGGAAGCTTAACATTACCGAGCCCCATCCCGATAAAAGCATCATTTGTCTGGCACCTCATACCAGCAACTGGGACTTTCTGCTCGGACAGCTCTATGCCCGTGCTGAAGGCATGACCGTCAACTTCCTGATGAAAAAGGAATGGTTCTTCTGGCCCTTAGGCCCCATCTTTAGACGGATGGGAGGCATCCCCGTGTGGCGTACCAAACACACGAGCATGACCGACAACCTGGCAGAAACCGCCAGACAGCAAAAGTCTTTTCTGCTCTGCATCACACCAGAAGGCACCCGTTCCCGTAACGAGGAATGGAAAAAAGGATTTTACTTTATCGCCCATAAAGCCGGGATTCCCATCCTACTCTACGGTGTGGATTATGAGAAGAAAATCATCCAATGTACCAAAACCATCATACCCAATGGTGACATAGACCAGCAGATGCGCGAAATTAAACTATACTTCAAAGACTTTATAGGCAAAAAGCCGCAAAACTTTACGATAGGACAAATATGAAAAACTGTTTCATGACAGGCATCATTGCGATGATGCTTGTAGTCCCCACGCAACGGGCAGAGGCTCAGAGACGTCTGTGGGGAAATATAGAATACGAAGGAAAGCCGTGGGTGGAGAATATCTCTTCACCCCGTAAGATATCACACGGACTACAGAACCGCCACATTGCCCTTTGGGCTAGCCACGGCCGTTATTACGATAAGAGCAAAGGCTCGTGGCAGTGGCAGCGTCCCAAATTATTCAGTACCACGGAAGACCTCTATACCCAGACCATCGTCGTTCCCTACCTCATGCCCATGCTCGAGAATGCAGGAGCAATCATTTTCTCACCTCGCGAACGCGACTGGCAGCGCTATGAGGTCATCGTCGATAATGACACGCCCAATCCCGGCACTTCCTACATCGAGGTCGATGGCAGTGAACAATGGCAACGAACCACCAAGGATGGTTTCGCCATTCATGGTGGCTATTACCACGACGGTGAGAATCCCTTTACCGCAGGTACAGCCCGACAAGTGAAGGCCACAAAGAAAAAGAAGAACTACAGTCTCGTGTCGTACCAGCCTTACCTACCCTCTGCAGGTCGTTATGCCGTTTATGTCAGTTACCAGACACTGCCGAAGAGCGTCGATGATGCCCATTACATTGTTTGGCACAAGGGCGAGAAAACAGAGTTTCACGTCAACCAACAGATGGGAGGCGGCACATGGGTCTATCTGGGAACTTTCGATTTCGACAGCGGTAGCAATGAGTTCAACCGTGTAATCATTACCAACCAGAGTCGCAACAAGAAAGGTATCGTCACGACTGATGCCGTACGCTTCGGTGGCGGCACGGGCAACATTGAGCGCGGTGGTTCCGCCAGCGGACTGCCACGTGCCTTAGAGTGTGCCCGCTATTATGCCCAATGGGCAGGCATGCCCTACGATATCTATAGTGTCAAGAGTGGCAACGACGACTATTCGGACGATATCAACGTCCGTCCACTCATGACCAACTACATGGCAGGCGGTTCCTGCTACGTGCCAGCCCTTGAAGGACTGGGAGTACCACTGGAACTGTCACTTGCCATTCACAGCGATGCAGGATTCTCCAAGAATGGTGCCGACCTCGTTGGCTCGCTGGCTATCTATACTACAGACATAAACGATGGCCGACTGAATTGCGGACTGCCCCGACTGATGTCCAAAGGACTGGCAGAGTCACTGTTGGCCAATGCCAAAAGTGACATTGAAGCTGTCTATGGCAAATGGGAGCGTCGCTACCTGTGGGACCGCAACTATGCGGAGACACGTATTCCGGAAATTCCCAGCGCCATTTTCGAAACGCTGTCGCATCAGAATTTCCCCGACATGACAATGGGTCAGGACCCGAATTTCCGTTTTACTTTAGCACGTAGTATCTACAAGACCATCCTGCGTTACGTCAATAGTCAGCACGGAGAGTCGTCAATCATCACACCTTTAGCGCCCGACCATTTCTCCGTAGAACTCAAACGCAATGAAGCACGACTGTCATGGTCACCTGTAGAAGATCCGCAGGAACCCAGTGCAGAGCCCACTGGCTACATTGTCTATACCGCTGTAGGGGATGCAGACTTTGACAACGGCACATATGTGAAATCCACCGACTACAAACTGGAACTGGAACCGAATGAGCTCTACAGCTTCAAGGTGGCAGCCGTCAACAAAGGCGGAAGCAGTTTCACCACTGAAGTACTCTCTGCCCTCTACAACCCCGCTGCCGACAAGACCATTATGATTGTCAACGGTTTCCAGCGTCTGGCATCACCTGCAGTCCGTAATACCGCTACTGAGCAGGGCTTTGATTTTGACATTGACCCTGGCATCACGATGGGACGTACTGCCGGATGGGTTGGAAAGCAAGTCAACTTCAACAAGGCCCGCATGGGTGTCAACGGCTCCAGTGGTTTAGGTTGGAGTAACGACCAGTACTTCGGACAGTTTGTGGCAGGCAATGACTTCAACTACGTACGTACCCATGCCGCTGCCATCCAGAGTGCCGGACGTTACAGCATTGCCAGCTGCTCACGCTCCGTGCTGGAGAGCGGAGCCATCCGCACTGCCCATTATGCCCTTCTGGACTTGTTGTTCGGTCAGGAGCGTAACGACGGCTACAGCCTCATAAAGTATAAGACCTTTACGCCCCAACTCCGCAGCATCTTGCAGAACTACACCATTCGTGGTGGTAACCTGCTCGTCAGCGGTTCTTATATTGGCAGCGACATGCAGGCACCCGATGAACAGCAGTGGCTCAACAACGTATTGAAGTGTAACTTCATCAACCAGTATCGTGAACCGAGCGACACCATTCAGGGCATGGGAACGACATTCCTCTACCACCATACTCTGAACGAGCTGCACTACGCTTCGACCGCCTCTGACGTACTCATACCGACAGGTGACATTGCTTTCGCCACCATGCTCTACGGGAACGGTACCGAGGCTTGCGTGGCCTACGACGGCAACGACTATCGTGCCATCACGATGGGCTTCCCCTTCGAGTGCATTCGTGACGAGAAGAAACGGGCAGCCATCATGCAGGGATTATTGAACTTCTTACTTAAATAGCTAAAAAACATTCAACTTATGACGAAAATCCAAACCAACTCTTCTGGTACCAGAAGCATCGACATTGCAGATAAGCATCTCGAAACCATCGAGAAGTATCAATTATTCCGCGACCTCATCGACTCTAACGGCTACGTTGACGAAGCGGTGTTAGAGAAACTCAAGCTCAACATACGTGCTCTGTTGGAATCAGAGAGCGGACGCGACAAGGATTTGCTCGACCTCTGCCTCGACGTCATCTACCATCCAAACATGAAGGCCTTTGGACTCCAGCAATTAGTATTGCTCTACATCAACTGGAAGAATTGAACATGGAGTACAAGTTGACGGACTTCCTGCCGACGACCAAAAAGGAGATGGAACTACGGGGTTGGGAAGAGGCTGACATCATCCTCTTCTCTGCTGATGCGTACGTCGATCATCCTTCGTTCGGTGCTGCCGTCATCGGTCGTACCTTAGAAGCAGCAGGCTATCATGTGGCGATTGTCCCGCAGCCCGACTGGCACGGTGACTATCGCGACTTCAAAAAGCTAGGACGTCCCCGGCTGTTCTTCGGCATCGCACCTGGCTGCATGGACTCCATGGTCAACAAATACACCGCCAACCGACGATTACGCTCGGAAGATGCCTACAGCCCCGACGGGCGTCACGACCTGCGTCCCGAGTATCCCACCATTGTCTATTCCAAGATTCTCCGCCAGCTATATCCCGACGTACCTATCATCTTAGGCGGCATCGAAGCCTCCATGCGCCGCCTGACCCACTACGACTATTGGCAGGACCAGTTGCGCCCCTGTATCCTATGCGATTCAGGAGCAGACTTGATTACCTATGGAATGGGCGAAAAGACAAATATTGAACTAGCCCGACAGTTAGACGAAGGACGGACTATCAGCGAGATACGCGACATTCCACAGACAGTCTATCTATCCAGGCAAGAAGACATACCCGGTGGCATTAATGATGACGATATCGTTCTCAATAGCCATGAAGAGTGTCTGCGTAACAAGCGATCACAAGCCGAAAACTTCCGCCACATCGAGGAACAGTCGAACATGATACATGCCAAGCGGCTCATCCAACCTCTCACCATGCGCCTCTCACCCAGCGCCACGTGTGTCGTGGTCAATCCCCCCTACCCGCCTATGACAACTGAGGAGTTGGATGCTTCATTCGATCTTCCCTATACGCGCGTACCTCATATTAAATATAAGGGTAAGCGCATTCCCGCCTATGAGATGATCAAGAACTCGGTCAACATCCACCGCGGTTGTTTCGGTGGCTGTGCCTTCTGTACCATCTCCGCCCATCAGGGAAAATTCATCACATGCCGTTCCAAGGAGAGCATCCTGCACGAGGTACGTCAGATTGTCCAGTCACCTGACTTCAAGGGCTATCTCTCCGACCTCGGCGGACCGTCAGCCAACATGTACGGCATGGGCGGTCGCAACAAGAACATCTGCGAGAAGTGCAAGCGTCCCAGCTGCATCAACCCGCAGATCTGTCCCAACCTCAACACCAGCCATGCCGCCCTGCTCGACATCTATCGTTCCGTGGATGCCATTCCTGGTGTAAAGAAAAGCTTTATCGGCAGTGGCGTACGCTACGACCTGCTGCTGTACCGTTCCAAGGATGAGGCAGCCAACCGTTCAGCAGAGGAATACACCCGTGAACTCATCACCCACCACGTCAGCGGTCGCTTGAAGGTGGCTCCCGAGCATACCAGCGACGCCGTGCTACGACTCATGCGCAAGCCCTCATTCCTGCAGTTTGAGCAGTTCAAACGAATATTCGATCGCATCTGTCGAGAGGCAGGACTGAACCAGCAAATCATCCCCTACTTCATCTCTTCGCATCCTGGTTGTCATGAGGCCGATATGGCAGAGCTGGCAGTCAAGACCAAGCACCTCGACTTCCAGTTGGAACAGGTACAGGACTTCACTCCTACACCTATGACCATTTCCACCGAGACCTGGTACACGGGGTACGACCCCTATACGCTGGAACCCGTATTCTCCGCCAAGACACAGAAGGAGAAACTCGCTCAACGCCAGTATTTCTTCTGGTACAAACCCGAAGAGCGCAGGGGCATCGAACAAAGTCTGCGCCGCATTGGCCGTACCGACCTTATCAACGAGCTGTGTCCTGCTTCTTTCCGTCCTTCACCCTCAACCCTCCATCATCACACCAATGACCATCATCGAACAAAGCCTGATACCCAAAAGCCCAAAGAAAAAGAGCGAGGACGGAATCGTCGTCACCGATAACTTCATTGCCGTCATCGACGGCAGCACGTCAAAAAGTGAACTACGACACAGTTTCTTTCGTTCCAACGGCCGACAGTGCATGCAGCTGGTCAGCCGTTATCTGCGTCATGCCCCAAAAGACATTAGCTGTACAGCATTCTGTCGCGGTGTCACAGCCTACATCCGCAAGCACTACCGTCGTTCACAGTTAGAACGTCTGTCCCTCCATCCCGAAGACCGCATGTGCGCCTCTGCTGTCATCTTCAGTCGTCTCAACCGTGAGATATGGATGATTGGTGACTGCCAATGTCTTATCGGCGGCGAACTGTACGAGAATCCCAAACCCTACGAGAACGTCTTGGCCGAGGAACGTGCATCCATTATCCGTGAGCTCATCGACAAGAACTTAACACAAAATACCCAAGACTCCGAACTCACCATCCACGACACCGCCCGCGACCAGATCATCCCTCACATGAAGGAAGCCATGAAGGGTCAGAACATCAAGTATGCCGTTATCGACGGCTTCCCCATTCCCCAGCAGCACGTCCGCGTGATATCACTCGACTTCCGCCCTTGGGAGATTGTCCTTGCCTCCGACGGCTACCCCTTTCTTTGCCCCACGCTGGCAGAGTCGGAAGAGCGGCTTGCCTGGCAGAAAGCCAACGACCCGCTGAACATAGGTGACTTCAAGGCAACCAAAGCATTCATGCAAGGCAACGACTCTTTCGACGACCGTACTTACATCCGCTTCACGGTATAATTCCATACCTGCACCTTTATAGCCAAATTCCTGACTTACGTTGCTCGTATATCCAAAATAATTTGTACTTTTGCAACAGAATTCACGTCGAATTAAATTTTAATCATTAAAACAGATATGAAACGTTCAACAATTACCTTTATCATTCTTCTACTATCGGTTTTACAGATTTACGCCTACAAGCAGGAGTCTATCAACATTCAAGTGAATGGCAAACAACGAAACATGGTGGTCTTTACCCCTGATATATTACCGGCCAAATCGCCACTTTTCATTATAACCCACGGCATGAACCAAGACCCTGAATATCAGTATGGCTCGGACAAGATGTACACACTGATTGACAAGGAAAAGTTCGTCATTGCCTATCTGCGCAGCGACGGCAATACGTGGGACACCGGCGGCACGAACGACCAGAACTTCGTCATCAAGACCATCGACGAGATGGCCACTCGTTTTGACATCGACAGAGACCGTGTGTACTGGTCGGGATTCTCCATGGGCTCCATGCTCATCCACCATTGCATTGCCAACATGCAGGACAAGATTGCAGCCTTTGCCCCTACGAGCGGCATCCAATTCTCCGAGGAGCCCTGGAACAATTGCAGGAAGCCTGTTAACCTGCTGGAGGTCATCGCCTACGGTGATGATGTGTTCGGCTACGAGCAGTATAATATTCATTCCTACATCGAGAGCTACGCCACGCACGACAACCACACCAAATACTCGAAGACAATAGGTTACAAGGCTACCAGTGGCAGCTGGTTCGACGGCGATCTGGAGAAGTGGACAGGCGGTGCCAAAGGTGGCGAGGTATGGCTCTACTCCTACAATAATGGAGGACACTGGCCCAATGACATCAACCCCAATCTCATCTGGAACTTCTGCAAGCGTTTCTCCCTGAATCAACCCAAAGCGAGAATCACTCAGCCGGAAGGCGATGCCACCTATTTATACATGACACCTGAAGAGGGCGTCGTATTTCCCGACATCACGATTGAGGCTACCGCTACTGCTGTCACCGGAGCAATAGCAAAGGTAGAATTCTTTGATGGCAATACGCTGATAGAAACACTGACAGAGGCACCTTACACAGCCATACTGAAAGCTCCTAAAGCCGGTACACACGAACTGCGTGTTGTGGTAACCGACACTAACGGAAAGTCAGGTGAAAGTTCATGTCTGGTGAACTGCATCGAGTCGAGCACCAGCTACAATATGGCTCAGACTTTCCCGACCGAGGGCGTAGTGCCACAGAACTGGTACGTCTATAACGGTAAGATGAAGCGTGTGGGTGGCGGTCTCCCCTATACCAGCGGTTGTCGTATCTTGCATTTCACAAATGAGTCACGAGGCTGTGAATACGGACTTCTCGTACAGAACCCTGGTGGTAAGGAGAAGAACGCATGGGCACGGTTTGGCGATGCAACATCCCGTTCGCATATGACTTTGCACGCAGGACATTATGCGCTCAAGAGCAAAGCGTACAACTGGGACCAACCGGATCATACAGCAGTCATCTACACCATAGAGAAGCTCAACGGTGAGGAAGTAGCAACCCTGACCTATACGCCTACCATTAACATCGGTGGCAACACAGGCAACAAATTCTCAGGCGGCAGAGGAAAGACGTTCGAGTTCGACATCCCTGAGACGGGCGAATATGTCCTCAGCTTCTATACCGACGCAGTGAAGAATGCCGACTTCGTGCTGTCAATGGCCACACTTGAGGCCAAGAGTTTCTATGAAACAGGCATTCAGAAAATCAGCAATGATGACATTCTGAACCCCCAATACGGCTGTATCGACCTCAGTGGTAGGAGAATCTCAGAAAGTCAGTTGTCGAATGGTCAGTTGAAACCAGGCATTTACATCATTAACGGCCGAAAGGTCGTCATCAGATAAGCAAAGTGAACGGCACCTTCTCCCCGAGGAGGTGCCGTTTTCGTTCATTCAACTCAGCCCCGCTCTACGGTAAAGTCCCGTGATGCATACCCCATTGATAGCTGAAAGAAATCAAGGATTTTACAATAATCACGGGAGATTTGCGTTAATTGAATGAAGATGAAGACAAGAGCGACAAAATATATCATACTATTGTTCCTGCTGCTGACAGCCGGGGCGGCAACGGCATTGGCCCAGACATTCACGCTGACAGGCCGCGTGGTAGATGAAGAGAACAACCCCATCGAACTGGCAAACGTGAGTTGTGCTCAGCAGGGAAAACTATCGATGACAAACCTAAAGGGAGAGTTTAGCATCACACTAAAATCTACTGATACCGTGACGGTTAAGTTTTCAATGGTTGGCTACAATGCCAAGAAGCGGACTTTCCACAATCCAAAGGGAAAGATGCAGATAGAGGTGATGCTTCCGTCACTGGAGGCCCTGGGCGAAGTCGTCGTTACCGAACGCCGCCGACAGAACACGCCGACGGAACAGCTCTCGCCTCGCGACACGAGAAATGCACCCTCATCGAGTGGCAATGCCGTCGAGGAACTGGTGCAGCAGCAGGCTGGTGTCAGCAGTCACAACGAGTTGTCAAGCCAGTACAATGTACGTGGCGGCTCCTTCGACGAGAACTCCGTCTATATCAACAACATCGAGGTCTATCGTCCGCTGCTCGTCAGAAGCGGTGAACAGGAGGGCCTCAGCATCATCAATCCCGACATGGTGGAAAGCATCGGCTTCTCCAGCGGCGGCTTCGAGGCCCGCTATGGCGATAAGATGTCGTCGGCACTCGACATCCGCTACCGTCGGCCAGACAGGACAGAAGCCAACCTGCAGGCCTCTCTATTGGGCGGCAGTGCATACCTTGGTTTGGGCGGAAAGCGCTTCTCCATGAGCCACGGACTGCGCTACAAGACCAACAGCTACCTGCTCGGAACCACCGACACCAAGGGCGAGTACCGCCCCAGGTTCCTGGACTACCAGACCTACCTGACCTACAAGCCCTCGAAACGCTGGCTGTTTGAGTTCATCGGCAACATCTCGGAAAACCATTACAAGTTCATTCCCGAAGACCGCGAGACATCCTTCGGCACGCTACAGAATGCCAAGACCTTCAAAGTCTATTTCGACGGACAGGAGAAAGACCGTTTCCAGACGCTTTTCGGCAACCTTAGCATCACCTATAACGTCACGCCCGACACCCACATCACGCTGTTGGGCTCAGCCTACCACACCAAGGAGCGCGAGGCCTACGACATCATGGGACAGTACTGGCTCGACGACGCACAGGCAGCAGAGCAACTGGCGGTGGGAACTTACATGGAACATGCCCGAAACCGACTGACAGCCGACGTAATCAGCGGCAAGCTCATGATTCAGCACCGCACCAAGCACCACCAGTGGGAAGGAGCCTTCACCCTGAAGCGCGAACGCATTGAGGAATACTCACGCGAATGGGAGATGCGCGACTCCAGCGGCTACTCCCTGCCCCACTCGGCTGACCGTCTGGACCTGATCTACCAGCTGACGGCCAACAACAAGCTGACCTCCACGCGTAGCGAAGCCTATCTCCAGGACACCTACCGCTGGGCCACGGGAAGCGACGTGCAGAGCTTCTTCACCCTGTGCTACGGTGTACGCATGAGCCACTGGTCGTTCAATGGCGAGACCACCGTTTCGCCCCGTCTGGCACTGGCCGTCACGCCCGCCTTCAACCAAGACCTGACATTCCGCTTCGCTACGGGACTCTATTACCAGGCGCCGTTCTTCAAGGAGATGCGCGACACCACCACCATCAACGGCCAGACGGTAGTAACCTTCAACGACAAGATCAAGAGCCAGCGCAGCATCCACTTCGTGGCAGCCATGGACTACCGCTTCAAGATGCTCGAACGCCCCTTCCGTTTCACGGCAGAGGCATACTACAAGGCCCTCTCGAACCTCATCCCCTACAACGTGCAGAACATGAAGCTCACCTACTACGGCGAGAACATCGGCAAGGGTCATGCGGCAGGACTCGACTTCAAGCTCTTCGGTGAGTTCGTGCCAGGCACCGACTCATGGCTGACATTCTCGCTCATGTCCACCAAACAGGAGTTCAACGGCCNNGAGTTCAACGGCCACAGCATGCCGCTGCCTACCGACCAGCGATGGGCCATGAACCTGCACTTCACCGACTACTTCCCCGGCACCGAGCGCTGGCGCATGACACTACGGCTGGCATTTGCCGACGGACTGCCCTTCGGAGCGCCCCACCGCGGACTGGAGTACCAGCAGTTCCGTGCCCCGGCCTACCGCCGTGCCGACATCGGACTGAGCTTCCTGGCCTATAAGAACGAGCGTACCACTTTCGGGCTGAAGCGCATCTGGCTGGGCGTCGATTGCCTCAACCTCTTCGGCATCAACAACGTCAACTCCTACTACTGGGTTACCGACGTCAGCAACCAGCAGTATGCCGTGCCCAACTACCTGACAGGCCGCCTCATCAATGCAAAAGTTAGCGTGGAACTATAA
>LXOW01393275.1_pt1 | contig 11152 bp, 6 predicted proteins | sample 1368591 | NCBI WGS metagenome assembly LXOW01 (sample SAMN04884650, study PRJNA319009) | bovine gut metagenome | isolation source: Cow rumen | host: Bos taurus | place: Italy: Legnaro (PD) | collected 2014-07-09
TGGGCAGTGAACACGCCGAGTTCTTCATTGAAGTCTTCGAAGAAGAGGGTGGTGATGTGTTCCGTGGAGCCTATCGTCGTCGGATAGCTACCATCGGTCTTGTAGTCGATGTTGGAGCCAGCATTGGTGTAGGGGAAGATGGCGAAATGATAAGCGGTGCCACTCTGCAGGTCGCTGAAGGTCACGGTTTGAACGCCGTATGCCACATTCTTGGCCAGTTCGCCATCGGCAACGGGAGTGCCATCGGTGGGGATGGTGATGTTGCCCGTGGAAGCCAGCACCAAATATTTGTCAGGCAGTTGTGTGCCCGTGGCATCAACCCAGTCAACGGTGATGCTCAAGCCGTCTTCATTGGTCATGCAATGGAATGCAGTGGGATAGTTGCTCGGCTCGGGGTCGGGAGTAATGGTGCCGCCGCCAGCCTTATAAAAGCTGACGCGCGTGTCGATGTTCGACGTCTCGGCATAGCAGCTGAACAATGGGGCATTGTTGGCGGTGTTGGGATTGAAACGCATGTTGTTGCGCCCGTTTTCGCCTTGTGCAACCACTTCCGCTGTGCCATCGCCATTGAAAGTGATGCTCCACTGTCCGTTGGCATCGAGTTCGGTCTGGGTCTTCAGGTTGTTGCTGCTGCTGCTGGCTGCATACAAATAACCGCCTTTGGCCTCGTCGAACAAGGTCCAAGCGTTAGCGCTGCCACCCAAAGTGAATTGGAACACGTCGGTTTCGCTGCTGGGATCGGTACCAGGCGTGACGGTGATGGATTCTCCGTTTTCGCTCACGACAACAGCATGACGGTTGTTTGCCTTTTGGTAACCCATGGCGAGAATGCCAGCTTCGTCGTGATGGGCAACGATGAGATAGTTGGCGCCAACCTCAAGGCCGGAGGTTGAGGTGACCTTAGTGTAGGTCGTTTGTGCAATGCCGCTGATCGAAAGGAGCAGCATGGCCATCAATGAGAATAAAACTTTTTTCATGTCATTCGTGTTTTATGTTTGACAAATAATTTGATTCAAAATTCAAGATTCAAGATTTAAAATTCGTTATAAATCAAGGGTTTGGGATTGTTCTACAGCCTTGATTTCGGGGATGACTTTTTTCATCACGGCCTCTATGCCGTTTTTGAGGGTTGACCTGCTGTGAGGGCAGTTGCCGCAGGCACCCGTCAGTTCCACGATGACGGTGTTGTCGTCGGTGAGTTCCACGAAATTGACATCGCCGCCGTCCTGTTGGAGATAGGGGCGCACCTGTTCAAGGACGTTCTTTACCTTGCGTAATATCGTTTCTTTGTCCATATTCTATTTCGTTTTTGAGGGCGGACACGTGGGTCCGCCCGTACAAATTATGCATTAATAATGGCTTGTGCAATTTTGTCGAAGGCTTTGGTGACGGGCGAATCTCCATCCAAGGCAAGAGGCATACCGTTGTCGCCACATTCAGCAATTTTCTCTGTAATCGGGATTTGTCCCAAGAGCGGCACATCGAGTTGGTCAGCGAACTTTTGTCCGGTTTCCTTGCCGAAGATATAGTATTTCTTCTCGGGCATGTCGGTGGGTGTGAAGTAGGCCATGTTCTCTACCAAGCCGTAAATCGGGATTTGCAAAGCCTCTTCCTTGAACATCATAGCGGCGCGAAGCACATCAGCGAAGGCCACTCTCTGCGGTGTCGTCACGATGAGAGCGCCTGACACATTGTATTGTTGCGCCAAGGTCAGTTGGATGTCGCCTGTCCCGGGAGGCATGTCGACGACCATCCAATCCAACTCGCCCCAAAGGGTGTCGTTCAACAGCTGGTTCAAGGCACTGGTGGCCATGGGTCCGCGCCAGATCAGCGGACGGCTGGCATCGACGAAGCAGCCGATACTCATTAACTTGATGCCAAAGCGCTCGAGGGGCAGCATCACCGTCTTGCCGTCTTTCTCGAATGCGCTGGGTTGCTCGTTACCGAGGCCGAACATCATCGGCACGGAAGGGCCATAGATATCGGCATCAATCAAGCCCACGCGTTGGTTGGCACGAGCCAAAGCGACGGCGAGGTTGGCCGCCACGGTCGACTTGCCGACACCGCCCTTGCCCGAAGCCACAGCGATGATGTGCTTCACCTTCGAGAGGGCTGTTTTTTCTTCCACCACCTTGATTTCGATTTCGGTGTCTTCACCGAAAACTCCGGTCAGCGTGCGCTTGGCACCGTTTACCAAAATATCGTTTTTCGGGTCGTTTGCATGTTCCATGACGAGGTCGAAACGGATGGCATTGTCTCTAACCATCAGGTTTTCAACCATATTCAATGCAACGATATTATCCCCCTTGGGGAAATAGATGACGTCCTTCAGGACTTCCAATACATTTTCTTTGTTTAGCATGTTGGTGAATTTGTCGAACTATAATGATTCTAAATAACCCTGCAAAGGTAGTAAATAGTTGAGAGTTGAGAGTTAAGAGTTGAGAGTTTTTTTTCTTAATGAATTATGGCGACGTGTTTTGATACGGTTCCGCCTTCCGTCGTAATGCGTAGCAGGTACAATCCGGGTGTGGCCTCATGTAGNNTTCCGCTTCCACCGTCATCATACCTTTAGTGGGATTAGGATAAACCTTTACTTGGGCCTCGTTTTCGTTGATGCCGGTGGGAGAGTAGTAGGCATGAAGCTCAAACTCGTTGGAATGGTATTTTCTGTTGGCGGGTGCTGAGGTGCAATCCAAATCACCGTAATAGGCATAAAGACGATAGTAGTAGTCGCCTTCTTCGGGTAAGGCATTGTCGGTATAGGTGACCGCGTTGGCACCCAAGGGCTTGATGCGATGATATTCGCCGTCGCCTTCCTTGCGGTAAAGGTAATAACCTGAAAGACCGTCATGTGGCTCGGGAGCCTCCCATTTCAACTTGATTTTATAGTTGTTGGTCAGCTCGTAGTCCAGGTTGCGCGGCGGATAGCAAGGGCCGAATGTGGCGCACGACTCATTGGAGTATTCACCATTCTCACCACCTTCGCAAAGCACAGCTACGCGATAGCAGTGACCGCCCATCGTGACCCTGTCGTCCAATAGGGTCGTGCCCTCTTGGATGAGGCGATACAGCAGTCCGTCGCGGTAAATATTATAGCCGTAGCCAGCATTTTCAACGGCATCCCAACTGAGCAGTATGCCTTCTTCAGCGGCGGTTGCCACAAGGTTGTCGGGCGTGTCGCAAGAGAGGTCGCCACCACAGGTGTTGTTGGTGCTGATGAATATGCCTTCCTGCATTGCATCGGAAGAATTCGAGAAGGAGTAAAAGGTTTGGTTGCCAGCGTCTTTGATGACAAAAGACATTTGATTGACGGTTTCTTCTGGATCAGTCCAGCCAAAACTCACCTGACCGAGGGGCAAGGCAAACTCGACGGAAGTGGCTGCCGACGATGTCATGGTGCAACGCGCGACTTCGTGCCCTGTGTTGTTGTAAACGGAGATATAGCCGCCACGCCAGCCTTGCATGGAGTTGGTTGTCATGATAATTTTCCAATCACAAGAAGGTCCTACCAATACATCCATGACGTTAGCGTGTTTGCCCACGCGGCCATTGGCCACAACATACACTGCATAGTGATACATATCATAACGAGGTACTTCTGCATCCACAACTTCCATTGCGACACCAGGAGCAACATCGGTCAAAGTTTGGATGATTTCATTGTCGCGCAACACCACGACTTGTTCGATAGTCGTCAAGGGGGTGCCGTTGAGAGTGGTGGTGGGAGTGGTCCAATGCAGCGAGGCCTTCAGGTCGGTATCGGAAACCGCCACCGCTGTAAAGTCGCCGGGTGCCATGGGAGTGGCATCGTAAATGGGCTGGGGGACGAAGTTGAACATGGCGTCAGCAGGACTGGTATATGGTGCCTCGTCGATGATGTACCAACCGTCGCTACCGCCTCCCCAGCCGAGGTTGAAGTGGAACATGTCGTGGTCGTCGTAGCCGTCGCAAACGAATGCGTGGCAGCCACCGTCTTGGCAGCCGCCATAATACATCGGCCAGCCCATGTCGAATTGCTCACGTACCATAGTCTTCCATTCTTCCAGGCCATAATCATTGCGCCTAAGTTGCACGTTGGCATCCGAATAGTTGAAATAGTCGTGCATGACGCTAGGGATGGGTCCCGAAGCGCCACCGCTACCGTCGGGGCCGTAGCCCATATCGATGGTGACGCCGCAATGGAAACACAGGGTGCCCGTAGCAAGTTTTTCGGCCTCGGAGGAGTTGTTATCCAGCACGTTGGGCATGTTGTCCCAATCGTATGTGGTGTTGCCGAAGTCGGCACAAATCTGGCCGTAGTCTTCATGATAGTAGCAATGGTCACCGATGCCTTGTGCGGGATAGGCCCAGAAACGCATCAGTTGCGACATGGCCGTAGCGAGGCAGCCCACAATGGCGTGGCCACCCGAGCCGTCGGGGTCTTCGGGACAGCAGTAGTTATAGGGATAAGTCTGATCCCATTTGGTTTGGCAGAAATAGCTGCCTTCACGGCCACCATAGCGTGAAATGAGCCTACCGTGAGTCAACACCGAGTTCCATTCAGCAGCCACCATAGGAGATGCTATGGCGTTGCCTTTTGCACGTAGCCGCCCAATGCGCTCGGCAATGCCAACCAAATAATCCTGCAACGCAGGCGGGATGTTGGTCGCTTCGAAAGTCGACTCATTGGAATAGCCGATGACAGGGCGATAAGCGTCGTCGCCAGCGATAATGACGAAGCCGTGGCTGCCGATATTGAAGACATAGAAAGCGTCATTTTGACCTGTGTAGACCAAGTTGGGTGTAGCGCGCTCTATGGCCAGCTGTGCAGTGGCGAATTTCTGTGCCGCAGTTTGAGCAAAGGAAACATGTATGGGCTTAGCTTGAAGTATGATGGTGCCAAAAGCCAAACACAAAAGGAACAGATACTTTTTCATTTTCAGGACAATTAGATTATTGCCCGCAAATGTAGCATTATTTTTTCAAAAAATCATCCACCACGTTATTAAACGCCTCGGGATGCTTGTTTGCCACAAAATGGTCACCCTCGATGATGGCCAGCTGGGCGTTGGGTAAACTCTTGTAAATAAGCTTCGTATGTGACTCCTTGATCATGTCTTTGGTGCCTGCGACAACCAAGACGGGCATGGTCAAAGTGACCAATACAGAAGGCTCGATATGTGGCTCGTTAACCATCAGGCCAAGCATCTCGGTATTGCGTAAGGCTTTTTCTGATTTCTTCGAAAACAGCTTCGCAATGCGGTATCCGATTTCTATAGGCCATTGGTACAAAGGTTTTACGCCTGAAGGGAAAAGATTGGCTCCGTCAACAATCATTTTGTCCACCTTTTCGGGATATTTCAAAGCAAATTCCAGGGCAATATTGCCTCCGTCGGAAAAGCCGAGGAGGATGGCTTTTGCAATTCCTTTTTCGTTCATGAAGTCATTCAAGTCCTCAGCGAATTGTTTGATGGTAAACGGCTTGTCTCCTCGTGGCGACTTTCCGTGGCCCCTCGTGTCTATAGCGATAATGCGATATTTGCTTGAAAAATGCGATATTTGATGGACAAAATAGCTGCCATCCTCGCCGTTACCGTGGAGGAGAATCAAAGGCTGGCCTTGGCCTTGTTCGGAATAATGAAGTTGGATGTCCATAATCACATAAAGTTTTTTCTATCTTCTTCAGGGAACTTCTCTATGGCATAGCGTAGCATTGTTCGAGGCATGATGCGATGTCTGGGAGATTCCGGGTTAAGTCCGGGATGAGGAGTTAGAATCGAGCTATGTGGAGCGGGGCTTAACAGATATGCTTTCAGCCGTTGCTCGTCGCGTTTGCCTGCCTCACGTAGAAGCCAGCCCACGGCTTTTTGAAGGAGGTCGTGAAGGGGTAGGGGCTTCGCCAAGAAAATGTCTGCAATGGCATAGGTTTCGTCCAACTCACCGTGACGAAGGAATTGCATCGTGCTTACTATACCGATGCGTTGCTCCCAAATCGTCTTGCCGTCGCGGGCGAGGTCGTAGAGCAGGGTGCGGTCCTTGTCCAAAAGCCAGGTGCCGAGCAGTTCATAACACGACAGGTCGACCAAGTCCCAATTATTAATGAACTCGGTATGTGAAAGATAAAAGTCCACGCATTGTTGTTGCAAAGCCTTGTCTTTCTTGGCGTGCTTGAAAATTTGTACCAAGGTCAACAGAGCGGCTAGGCGCATTTCGTGGTATTCGGAAGCGACGCAAGTTTCAAGGTCCTCAAATGAAGTCTTTTGCCAGCATTGTTTCACTACCTCACGGGTCACAGGCACTTTGATGCCTAGGAATTTGTCGCCTTCGCCGTATTGTCCCTTTCCTGTCTTGAAGAATCGCGACAGGCCTTCGACTTGCGAGGGGTCTTGATGGGAAAGGATTTCGTTATATAACGTATTTGCCATTATTTTTCTTTTTTGATTCCCAACACACACCATCTAATAAACGGTATCCGTTTGATGATTTCGTTCAAGGCAAACGGAATCGTCATCACGGCCACGAAAAGGATGACATACATCATCCACGGGGCTAAATTGGTGTACATCTTCATCATATAACCCAAGGCGGCAATCACCAGATAATGAAGTATATAGACACCAAAACTGGAGCGTGTCATGTAGCCTGCAAAGGCTCCTGTACGGTCGAAGCGGGCCTTGAACCAAGCCATCATCGCTAGACACATCAACCAACCATAGAGGCAGTTGAGCCAGCTGCCTAGATACTGCGGCGAAGTGTTGTCCTGACCAAAAGTGGTGATGACCAGCACCGTGCCTGCGACGACGGCACAGGCCAGTAGCGGAATCCAAGCCTTCTCCAGCTTCTCCTGCACCGCATCGTGCGAAAACACGAAATAGCCCATCAGGAAAGGTACAAGATAGAAAAGGGGCTTGTATAAATTCCAAAGGCCGTCCAAAGATTCTGGACGCGGAAGCTTGACCAGTGTTTGCTCGCCAACCCAAAACAGCACACCCATTAGGATGATGGCAACATAATTGGCTTTTCCGCACCAGTTCCAAAGCTTGTCGTTTTTGTCGATAGAGCGCACCAACAGCAGCACAATACACAACAACCACAGCACTTGGATAAACCATAGCGGCCCCGTGCCGCTCACAGCCATTAGGACGTACTTTGCCACTGCCGGTATTCCGTCGAACACGCCTTGTCTGGAAGCCACAACGGTATTGAAATAACCAACCATCCAGTGAAACACGAAAAGACCTATCGTGCCTGGCACCAACAATTTTCGGGTGCGGGCCTTGAACCATTCCTTGGCCGATTGCTTTTGCAACGCATAGCGGGCGCTGACGCCTGCCAATAGGAACAACAAAGGCATGAACCAAGGATAAAGGATATACATCACAACATCCTGATACTGCTTACACTCCGGATAAGTGCCAAACCCACCGATGCCACCAAAGACACCCTTGTTGTTGTAGAAATAGAAGACATGGTAAAATAACACTAGGAGTACCGTCACCCAGCGCAGATTGTCGATCCAATGTTTTCGCATTTGAGTTTTCATATTTTGGGACAAAAGTATGATGGATTTTCTTATCTTTTCTCTTTTACGTCAAAAAAACACATTTTTTTGTTTGGTTTTTATATTTTTGCGCTCAAAATTAATCTCTTTACAATGAAAAAACCATCCTTACTTCTGGCCTTGGCCATGAGCACTATATTTGCCATGGCCCAGAACGGCCGCATTGATTTGCGCAACACAACTACAGCCGAAATTACACATAGCGAGTTCTCCACGCTCCGTGCCACGTTCAGCTACGGCTCCATTGAAAGCATCGAGGTGAATACCGAGAGAGGAACTTTCTCTGAAATTGCTATTGAGGGCACCTATGCCTCTGGCGAAATTGGTACGCCCGAGTTGCCCGTGTCGCACCAACTGCTGGCTGTGCCTTTCGGAGCCACGCCGCATGTTGATGTAATCAACTATACGGCAACGGATTACAACTTGTCCGACTATGGTATTAACACCCTCGTTCCCCATCAGCCCTCTGTCCGCAAGGACCAGGATCTAGAAAACGTTGAGTTTGTATACAATACCGCTGCCTATCAAACCCGTAGCCTTGCCACGGCTCCCGAAGCCACGATTGAAGTGCAAGGCACGATGCGCGGCATCCGCATCGGTTCGTTAGTTATCAATCCTGTGAGCTACAATCCTGCTTCCAACACCTTGCGTGTGTTTAACAACATTGAGGTGGAAATCAACTTTGTGGGTGCCGACCGAGCCGAGACCGAGCGCATGTTGCTGAATACCTACACTCCGTATTTTGACATCGTTTACAAGCAGATGTTCAACTACCGCCAGATCCTTGACGTGTATACTGATCACCCCGACCTGATGGCTTATCCTGTCCACATGATTGTGGTTGCGCCCGAAAGCTACGTCACCGCTTTGCAGCCTTGGCTCAACTGGAAGACCCAGAAAGGTTTCTATGTGAATTTGGTGACCACTGCACAAGCGGGCGGCAATTACAACGCCATCCGAAGCTATGTACAGAACCTGTACAACACAGGCGTCAACCAAGGTGCTACGCCAACCTTCCTCGTCCTTGTGGGCGACACGGGGCAAATTCCTGGAAAAACCTCTGGTACTGCCACTCAAAAAGTGACGGACTTGTATTATGGTTCAATGGACAACGACTATTTTCCCGATATGTTTTACAGCCGTATGTCGGCAGAGGATGCCAATCAAGTCACCGCCATTGTCAATAAGATTTTGCAATACGAGCAATACACCATGCCCGACCCGAGTTACTTGAACAACGTGACCCTCATTGCCGGTTGGGACAGCTATTGGACTAATTACGTCGGCAAGCCCACTATTCAATATGCGTTGCAGTATTATTACAACACTGCACATGGTTTCACCAATGTTTATAATTGGTTAGGTCAACCCTATACAAACTGCTATGCCTCGTTGAGTTCAGGTACTGGCTTTGTCAACTACACTGCCCACGGCAGCGAGACCTCTTGGTCTGAGCCTCAACTGACCAAGAACCAGGTGAATGCTCTCACCAACACCGATAAATATTTCCTCGCTATGGGTAATTGTTGCCTGACGGGTAACTTTGGTTACAGCCAGTCCTGCTTCGGTGAAGCCATGATTCGTGCAGAGAACAAGGCTGCCTATTCTTATATCGGTTCTTGTCCTGTAACCTATTGGTATGAAGACTATTATTTTGGTGTGGGTGCAACCAACACTTTTAGCCAAATGCCCAATATCAACAACACGGCCACGGGTGTTTATGACGGCATTTGGATGGATGACACCTACAATACGGTTTCTTCCATCGTCTTTCTCGGCAACTTGGCCGTTTGCTATGCTCATGCTGGCAACTATCAAACGAGTTCCAGCCCCACCTACTACTGGCAGGCTTATCATGTGCTGGGTGACGGTTCCATCATGCCCTTCCGCGTGAATCCTTCTCCCAACAATGTCAGTCATGCCAGCTCCTTCCCCGCAGGAGCCACCTCCTTCCAAGTGAGCGCACAGGAAGGCTCATACGTAGCCATTTCGCAAAACAATGTGTTGAAGGGCGTGGCTTTGGTGCCTGCTTCAGGTACGGTCAACGTGCCGGTTGAATCGGATATCACGTCGGGGCAGGTACGAATTGTGGTGACCAAACCGCAACGCCAACCCTACATCCAAGATATCAATGTGGCATCTGCACAGAATTATACCATCACAGTGACACCTAACCCGACCGAAGGTGGCACTGTCACCGGCGGAGGTAGCTTTGCGGCTGGAGCATCCTGCACGGTCACGGCAACACCTAACGCCAACTACACTTTTACCAACTGGACAGAGAACGGTAATGTGGTCTCCACCAATGCTAGCTACACCTTCACCGTGAATGCCAACCGCACCTTGGTGGCCAACTTCACTTACGTTGCGCCGACTTACACCGTCAGTGTATCAGCCAGCCCGACCAACGGTGGCACTGCTACAGGTGGCGGCACCTATCAAGAGGGTGAAAACTGCACCGTGAGTGCCACGGCCGCTGCAGGCTACACTTTCACCAACTGGACTGAGAACGGCACTGTGGTGTCTACCAACGCTAACTACACTTTCACAGTGAATGCCAATCATACCTTGGTGGCTCACTTCACCGCCAACACCTATACTATTAATGTGTCTGCCAGCCCGACCAACGGCGGTAATGTCACAGGCGGTGGTCCTTTCACCTATGGACAAAGTTGTACCGTGAGTGCCACAGCTGCCGCAGGTTACACTTTCACCAACTGGACTGAAGGCAGCACCGTGGTCTCCACCAACGCCAACTACACTTTCCAAGTGAATGCCAGCCGCACCTTGGTAGCTCACTTTACTCAGAACACTTACAATGTCAATGTATCAGCCAACCCGAGTAATGGAGGCAACGTCACTGGTGGAGGCTCCTTCACTTATGGTCAGAACTGCACCGTGACTGCCACGGCAGCCTCGGGCTATACCTTCGCCAACTGGACTGAAGGCAGCACAGTGGTTTCCACCAACACCAGCTATAGCTTCTCTGTGACCAGCAACCGCAACCTGGTGGCTCACTTCACTGAAAACCCATTGCCGATGTACAACATCTCCGTGACGCCTAAACCTGAAGAAGGTGGCACCGTCCGTGGTGCTGGCACATATCAAGAAGGTCAGTCTTGTACCGTGTCCGCCACGCCTGCTACGGGCTACAATTTCGTTAACTGGACTGAAAACGAGGTTGTACTTTCCACGAATACTGCTTACACCTTCACCGTCACGGGTAACCGTAACCTTGTCGCCAACTTCAGCCCCATGTCTTATACGATCAGCACCTCTGTCAATCCAGCTGATGGTGGCGAAGTCTTTGGCACAGGCACTTATGCCTATGGCATGGAGGTTACTTTGAGGGTTGCCCTCAACGAAGACTACATCTTTTTGAACTGGACCGAAAACGGTACCGTCGTCGCTGAGACCGAGGATTACACCTTTGTCGTGACAGGTGACCGCGCCCTCATCGCCAATGTGCAGTCTACTGAAGGTTTGGAAGAAAATGCCAAGATCGGAATTGTCCTCTATCCTAACCCTATCAGCGACAAGTTGAACATCGAAGCCACTGAGGCAATCGACCATATCGAAATCTTCGACATTGCTGGAGCTAGGGTCTAC
>LXOW01107843.1_pt1 | contig 11142 bp, 8 predicted proteins | sample 1368591 | NCBI WGS metagenome assembly LXOW01 (sample SAMN04884650, study PRJNA319009) | bovine gut metagenome | isolation source: Cow rumen | host: Bos taurus | place: Italy: Legnaro (PD) | collected 2014-07-09
GGGGAATCGGTAAGCATGGTAAGGGTGACGTGATTTTCAATACCCCCACACCTTACCTCGATCTGTTAACAGCAACATCAGCTCACTCTCAGCTCCAGGCCTCTGGTGAGGACGTTGGTCTGCCCGATGGTCAGATGGGTAACTCTGAGGTGGGTCACCTCAATATCGGTGCTGGTCGCATCGTGTATCAGGACCTCGTGAAGATCAACCGCGCCTGCAAGGACGGCTCTATCATGGAGAATCCGCAGGTGAAGGCTGCCTACACCTACGCTAAGGAGAATAATAAGAAGCTACACTTGATGGGTCTGACGTCAGACGGTGGTGTGCACTCAAGTCTCGATCATCTGTTCAAGCTCATCGAGATTGGTAAAGCATACGGATTGAAGAACCAGACCTTCGTTCACTGTTTTATGGACGGTCGTGACACAGACCCGAAGAGTGGTAAGGGCTTTATTGAGCAGGTATCGAAGGTTTGTGCTGATAACGACGCTGCTATCGCAAGTATCGTTGGACGTTTCTACGCGATGGATCGCGACAAGCGTTGGGAGCGTGTGAAGGAAGGTTACGACCTGATTGTGAATGGTGTTGGTAAGCAGGCTACTGATATGGTGAAGGCTATGGAAGAAAGCTATGCAGATGGCGTAACAGACGAGTTCATCAAGCCAATCCACAACGCTTCTGTCAATGGTTGCGTCGAAGAGGGTGACGTTGTCATCTTCATTAACTTCCGTAACGACCGTGCCAAGGAGATGACTATTGCGCTGACTCAGGAGGATATGCCAGAGCAGGGCATGAAGACTATCAAGAATCTGCAGTACTACTGCATGACTCCGTACGACGCTAACTTCAAGGGTGTTCACATCCTTTTCCCCAAAGAGAACGTAGAGGACACGCTGGGTGAGTACCTGAGCAAGCAGGGCAAGAAACAACTGCACACCGCTGAAACGGAGAAGTACGCTCACGTAACCTTCTTCTTCAATGGTGGACGTGAGGCTCCTTACGAAGGCGAGGATCGTATTCTGGTTCCAAGTCCAAAGGTAGCTACCTATGACCTGAAGCCTGAGATGAGTGCCTACGAAGTGAAAGACAAGCTTGTGGCTGCTATCAACGAGGCCAAGTACGATTTCATCGTGGTGAACTTCGCCAATGGTGATATGGTGGGTCACACTGGTATCTACAACGCGATTGCTAAGGCTGTTTGGGCGGTTGACAACTGCGTGAAGGAGGTTATCGAGGCAGCTAAGGCTAACGACTATGAGGCTATCATCATTGCCGATCACGGTAATGCCGATAACGCTATCAACGCCGATGGTACACCAAATACCGCACACTCACTGAACCCCGTGCCGTTCATCTATGTAACCAACAACAACTCGGCTACAGTGAAAGACGGTCGTCTGGCTGACGTGGCTCCCTCTATTCTGCACATCATGGGATTAGAGCAACCTGCCGACATGACTGGCGAGAACCTGATTACGGATTAAAGTTCTAAGAATTACTATAGTAAAGAAACAGCCTCTGAGTAATTAGCTCGGGGGCTGTTTCTTTTTTTTTGTCGCCGATTACTCGGAGGGGGTATCCTTGATGTACTGGATGGCTAGCATCGTCAGGTCGTCGCTCTGTTCGGCATTTCCGACAAAGGCGTGAACGGCCTCATTCATCTTCTTCACCACGGTGGTGGGACGATGGTTGCCCGTAGCCAGTAGGCTTTCGGCAACGCCCAGGATACGCTGGTCGCTAAACTGATTGTGGCTGATGTTCTCAGCCTCGTTAAGTCCGTCGGTAAAGAGAAAAATAGTAGTATGCTTGTCGATAAGGGTCTCCTGTTCCGTAAATTCCCAGTCGGGTAGGATGCCAATGGGTAAGTTGGAGTCGCAAGGCAGCATGCCTACACTGCGCCCGATGAGCAAGGGGGCGTCGTGACCGGCATTGCAATAGCGCAAAAGACCGGTCTGCAGGTCGAGCACGCCTACGAACAGCGTAACGAACATGTTCAGCTCGTTGTTCTCGGACAGCGAGTCGTTGAGGCCCTTCACGATGAGGTGGGGCTTCAGTTCACGGGCTGCGATGTTGCGGAACAACGAGCGTGTCACTGCCATGAACAATGAGGCGGGAACACCTTTGCCCGACACATCGCCGATGCAGAAGATGAGCTGCTCGTTGTGGATGTAGAAGTCGAATAGGTCACCACCTACCGCCTTGGCAGGCATCAGCGTTCCGAAGATATCAATATCGTCGCGGTCGGGATAGGGTGGGAAGGTCTTGGGAAGCATCGACATCTGGATGTTGTGCGCAACCTTCAGCTCGCTCTCGAAGGAGGCTTTTTGGGCTGTCGTGCTCTTGAGTTCTTCCACGTATTTGGTCAGCGAGTGCTGCATCTGCTCGAACGAGTCGCGCAGCATGTGTATCTCGTCGTGACTCCTCAACGGGGGCAGTGGTGTGTCGAAGTTTCCCTTAGCCACCTCGTTGGCAGATGTTGCTAACTGGTTCAGCGGTTGGGTGGCTTTCTTGATGGTTCTGCGCCCGAAGAAGTAGACGGCCAGCATGCCTATCAGGATAATCAGGGTCATGATGCCGCCGAAGATGTAGGCAATGAGTTCAACAATGAATGCAGGTATTACCAAGGCGAGACACCAGTCGGTGTATTTCACAGGCATGAAACTCAACAGAATTCTCTCACCGTCGATGATCACATCGTCTTCTTCGTCGGAATAGCGGTCCAGCAAGCCTCCAATCGCGTCGTTGGGGTCTTCGCTCACGTATTCCTTGATGTTGCGCTTGAGCACACGCTTCTGGTCAGGGTGTACCAGCAGGGTGCCCGTTGTATCGACCAGGAAGTAGTAGGCGGCATATTCAGGGTCCCAATTGCCGTCCTTGTCAAGATCATATCTGATGGTGACACTTTTCTTGCGGGTACTATCTGTTTTAGCTCGATAGAACTGTATCTTGTCGTTCAACCAGTCGAGAGACAAGTCGGCATGGAGAATGGCCACCGTGCTGTCCCGCTTGTCGTGGATGGGCATCTGGTAAGACACGATGGGTCTCTGCTGGTTAACACTGTCGATAAAGGCCTTGCCCCAGTAGCCCTCATTCCTGCTGAGTGCCTCCTTGAACCAGGCTTCGTTCAGGTAGTCGTGCTTGGCGTCGCCCATCACGTACGTCTCGATGCTATCGCTGTCCACACGCACGGCAAAGGGACAGAACCAGCGCCCCTTCTTAGGATAGTAGTTTTCCACGAAGCTGATGCCACAGCTGCGCATGTAGGGATTCTTCCTCAGCATGCGATCGATGATTTCCTGTATCTTGTCAGGACGGTCGAGGTTCTCCTCAATGACGGGGGCGGTATTGACGGAGGCGACGTAGAGGTCGGACGTGATGCGCCGAATCTCCTCGTGTTCACCACTCACTAGACGGTTGCAGATGCCAACAGCACCTGCATAGACCAATACGTAACAAAGCCAAAACACTAGGGCTGTGGGAATACCCATGAATATTAACATGCGAAGCATAATGCGCCAAGTGAGCCGCTTGGCAAAGGAGTGCGGATAGGCGGTCTTTTGTTTTTTCTTGAAGATAGATAGCATAACCTTTATAGTTTGCTTGCAAAGATACAATTTTTTTCCTATCTTTGCAAACAAAACAATAAAGATAATGAATGTAAAGATAGAATCTACGTGGAAAGAACATCTGCAGGCGGAGTTTGAGAAGCCTTATTTCGTAGGGTTAACAGGTGCTGTCAGACGGGAATATGCGGCTGGGACATGTTATCCGCCAGGTGCCCTGATATTCAATGCTTTCAACCTGTGTCCGTTTAATCAGGTGAAGGTGGTGATTATCGGACAAGACCCGTATCACGAACCGGGACAGGCCCATGGGTTAAGTTTTTCGGTACAGGACGGCGTGCAGTTCCCACCTTCGTTGCAGAACATTTTCAAGGAGATACAGGAGGACTTGGGAACGCCTGTTCCGCAGAGCGGGAACCTGACACGATGGGCAGAGCAGGGTGTGCTGTTGCTCAACGCCACGCTGACGGTACGTGCCCACCAGGCTAACAGCCATTCTGCGCTGGGGTGGCAGACCTTCACAGATGCTGCTATCCGGGCACTGGCTTCTTCGCGCGAACATATAGTCTATATGCTGTGGGGTGGTTATGCTCGCTCGAAGGCGTATATGATAGACAAGACAAAGAACTTGGTATTGGAAAGTGTTCACCCCTCGCCACTCTCTGCCAATCGTGGCGGCTGGTTTGGACAGCATCAGTTCTCACGTTGTAATGCGTATTTACAAGAAAACGGAATTGCACCTATCGTATGGTAAACGAAATTCCTCCTATATTGGAAGTTGGAGGTATCCTAATTTCCTCCGAACTCATAACCGAATGCTTCTGCTGTGATTATGAGAAGTGTAAGGGCATCTGCTGTGTGGAAGGTAGCGATGGCGCTCCTGTGACGATGGACGAAATTGCTGGCATTGAGGAATCTCTCGACACGGTGTGGTCTATGCTGTCAGCCTCAGCACAAAGTGTTATTGACAAACAAGGCGTGGCCTATAGCGACAAAGACGGCGATCTAGTCACCAGTATCGTTCGTGGCAAGGACTGCGTCTTTACCTGCTATGAAGGCGACAGTTGTCTTTGTGCATTGGAAAAGGCCTATCGTAGTGGGAAGACAGAGTTTTGTAAGCCCATCAGCTGTGCGCTGTACCCTATCCGTGAGAAAAACTTTGGCAATGGACTTATAGGACTCAACTATCACCGGTGGGAGGTATGCAAGGATGCTGTAGCAAAAGGGAAGGCACTTGGCCTTCCCGTATATCGATTTTTAAAAGAACCACTCATTCGCCGTTTTGGAGAAGCATGGTATGATGAGTTTTGCGAGGTGGCCAGTCTCTTTGAGGAAAAGAAAGACTAGCCTCTTTAAAGAACCAAAAGACTAACCTCTGCGGTATTCAAGGGGCGACATCCCTACATTCTTCTTGAAATACTTGCCTAAAAGCGACTGGTCAGGAAAGTTCAACTCCTCGGCAATTTCCTTGATGGTCTTGGTGGTATTCTTCAGTTGCATACGAATCTCCATCACCACATAGTCGTCAATCCATGAATTCGGCGAGCGTTTGCTGACACTGATAACTAGATCGGTTAGGTGCTTGGGAGTAATGTCCAGCTGCTGGGCATACCAATAGACACGACGTTGGGTGCGGTAGTGCTTCTCCAGCAGACGGATGAACTCCGTAAAAATAGCGTCGCTGCGTCGCATTTTCTGAGGTTCGTGTTCACCGATACGATAGATAACATTGCTCATGTCGTAGAACATAGCTAGCAATAGTGCTTTCACCAATTGTGTGCGATAATAGTGGTGCGCGTCAGTCATCTTTTCGCGAATCACCTGATAGAAGTGCCCATAGACTTCCTTTTCTTTTGTTGTCAACTGAACAACGGGGAAGTTCATCGAGAAGATAAGCAACGAGGATACATTCTTCACGTCTTGCACGAAGTCGTGATAGAAATTAGGGCTGACCATGATGCACTGGCACTCGAAATCTGGGGTTGCTGTAAAATCGTCAATGATATGACGCTGGGACATGAAAAACAAATCGCCAGCCTTAACCTCCTGTTTGCGTTTGTCAATACGATATCGGGCCTCTCCTTTACAGCAAAGTGCCATGAGGATGAAGTTGAAACGAATCATGCGCTGGGACAGGACGGCCGAGTCAATCTTGTCCGTGAGAATTAGTTCCTGTCCTATCTGTGTGGCTTGTCCCCACGTTTTGGCATCTTTCAGGTTTATCTCTGTGATATGGTTTGCTTTTATCGTCATGTTATTATAGGAAGAATAAAAAAGGAGAACCACCTTGATTCTCCTTTCAGTTTGTTATGCATCGATGTTCGCGTAAGTGGCATTCTTTTCGATGAACTGTCGGCGTGGCTCCACATCGTCGCCCATTAGCATTGAGAAAATCTCGTCAGCCTCAGCGGCGTTCTCAATGGTTACCTGCTTGAGCAGTCGGTTCTCTGGATTCATGGTCGTTTCCCACAACTGCTCGGGGTTCATCTCACCAAGACCTTTATAGCGCTGTGTATGTAGAGCTGTAGCATTCTCGTCGCCATCTACATACTTGTCGATGAAGGCCTGGCGCTGCTGATCGGTATAGCAGTACTCAGAGAACTTCTTGTAGGTGCACTTATAAAGAGGTGGTGTGGCAATATAGAGGTGACCTTCCTGGATGACCTTAGGCATGAAGCGATAGAACAGCGTCATGATCAGTGTGTCGATGTGTGAACCATCGACGTCGGCATCGGTCATGATAATAATCTTATCATAGCGAAGTTTGTCAACATTGGCCTCCTTAGAGTCTTCACCTTCTACACCAAAGCGGACACCAATAGACTGGATGATGTTCATCACAGACTCTGCTTCGAACACGCGGTGCCACTGAACTTTCTCGACGTTTAGAATCTTACCACGCAAGGGCAGGATGGCCTGGAAGTGACGGTCACGACCCTGTTTGGCAGAACCACCGGCGGAGTCTCCCTCGACAAGGAAGATTTCGCAAAGTTTCGGATCCTTTTCAGAACAATCTGCCAGTTTACCAGGCAGGCCGCCACCTGTCATAGGACTCTTTCGCTGTACACTCTCGCGAGCCTTGCGGGCTGCGATACGAGCTGTAGCAGCTAGAATGACCTTCTCGCAGATGGTGTGAGCCTCCTTAGGATTCTCCTCCAGATAGTTGGTCATTGCCTCACCCACAGCCTTTTGCACAGCACCATTTACTTCTGAGTTGCCCAGTTTGGTCTTTGTCTGACCCTCGAACTGAGGCTCGGCTACTTTGACGCTGATGATAGCAGTCAGACCTTCGCGGAAGTCGTCCTGGGCCACTTCAATCTTAGCTTTCTCTATCTGCTTGCGCAGCTGGTCGTCCTCGTCGGCATATTTCTTCAGCGTACGAGCCAGGGCAATGCGGAAACCTGTCAGGTGGGTACCACCCTCGATGGTGTTGATATTGTTGACGTACGAGTGGATATTCTCGCTATAGTCGCTGTTGTAGAGCAGCGCCACCTCAATGGGTACACCGTCCTTTTCCGTCTTGAGACAAATGGGATCACCAATGATAGAGGTGCGGTGACGGTCCACGTAACGCACAAACTCCTTCAAACCCTCCTTGGCGTGGAACACTTCAGGCTGTCTCAGATTGCCTTCCTCGTCTGGACGCAGGTCGGTCAGTGTGATGGTGATGCCAGCATTCAGATAGGCCAGCTCACGCATACGGCGGGCAATGATGTCGTACTTGTACTCTGTGGTAGTGAAGATACTGCCGTCAGGCCAGAACTGCTGACGGGTACCTGTCTTGTCGGTATCGCCTACAATCTTCACATCATAGAGGGGCTTGCCCTTCTCGTATTCCTGTTGGTAGATATGACCATTGCGAAATACTTGTGACAGCATGTGGGTGGACAGTGCATTTACGCAGCTCACACCAACACCATGTAGACCGCCGGATACTTTGTATGATCCTTTGTCGAACTTACCACCAGCGTGAAGCACAGTCATAACAACCTCTAGGGCTGACTTATGCATCTTCTCATGTTCATCAACAGGGATACCACGTCCGTTGTCTTGTACAGTAATTGAATTATCTTCGTTGATGGTCACCTCTATATGCGTACAATAGCCAGCCATGGCCTCGTCGATAGAGTTATCAACGGTTTCGTTTACGAGGTGATGAAGTCCTTTTTCGCTAATGTCGCCAATGTACATAGCAGGGCGCTTGCGCACGGCTTCCAGACCCTCGAGCACCTGAATGTTGCTCGCGGAATAATTACTTGTGTTGTTCAGTTCTTCTGCCATTTTAATAGTATGTAGTCAAATTTTCTTCTTGCCTTTGGCAAGGGAAACAAGTTTCGAGCGCAAAATTACTAAAAAAATGTGACTTAAAAGAATTTTTTGGTCTAAAAAAAGACTGCAATCTGTTAAGAATTGCAGTCTTCTATGCTGTATCTTGTTATTTTTACAGCTTGTTGATGTGCTGGCAGAGGCTTGACTTCAAGTTTGCAGCCTTGTTCTTGTGAATGATGTTGGTCTTAGCCAGCTTGTCCAGCATCTTCTGAACTTTAGGATAGAGTGCTACTGCCTCGTCCTTGTTGGTCATTGCACGGAGCTTACGAACAGCATTACGCATGGTCTTAGCATAGTAGTGGTTGTGCAGTGCCTTCTTCTTGTCCTGACGAATTCTCTTCAGGGATGATTTGTGATTTGCCATTTTTAATTTAATGATTTTAATGTTTAACTTAAAGCTTATGGGTCTTATNNGAGTCGAACTCCTCTTTAGAGAATGAAAATCTCTCGTCCTAACCGATAGACGAAGGGACCGTCGCCTTTTTTAGCATATAGCAGGCTCAAAATGCGGCTGCAAAGGTACGCTAAATTTTTCGTCTGACAAAATTTTCTTGTGAAAAAATGCTGTTTTTCAATGTTTTTTGTGTAATTTCGCCCTCGTGTTAGTGAAAACAGAAGCCATCGTGCTCCACTCTTTCAAATATGGTGAGGGCAAAATCATTGTTGACATGTTCACTCGCGAGGTGGGCAGGCTCTCGTTTGTTGTGCCTTTACCCACGTCGGCGAAGTCGAAATTGAAGAAGCAGTATTTCCAACCCATGACCCTGTTGGAGATAGAATGCGATATTCGCCAAAAGGTGCAACTGCACAAACTAAAGGACGCGCGTCTGCAGACTGCTTATACCACGATTCCTTTCTCTCCTGAGAAATTGGCATTGTCTCTTTTTATCGCCGAATTCTTGTATCACGCCCTGCGCTCCGAACAACAGAATGTGGCGCTCTTCTCTTATATCAGCGGTTCCATGCAGTGGCTTGATATGGCAGCGGGTGGCTATGCCAATTTCCACCTTACTTTCCTGATGCGCCTCTCACGCTTCCTGGGTTTCTATCCCAATTTGGAGGTGAGTGATGAATGGAATATGATGTTCGACTTGCGCGAAGGACGTTTCTGTCAGGTGGCACCTCTACACCGCGACTTCCTACAACCTGATGAAGCGCGCCTCATCCATCTTATGATGCGTATGGACTTTCCCACAATGCATCTCTACCGTCTCAACCATACGGATCGAAATCGTATTGCTGATGTGCTGTTACAATATTACCGCCTGCACATCCCCCAGTTCCCTGAACTCAAAAGCCTCAGCGTGTTGCAGGAGTTGTGGGCTTAGAGTAACTCTGGCAACTGGAACAGTTTTACGCTGTTCGAGCCTTTGATGAGGATATAGTGGTTCTGTGGCTGTTTCTCGGCAATGGCAGCTTTCACCTCGTCAACGTTGGCAAAGGTACGGAAAGGGCTGGTGGCTTTCTGGAATTCTGAGCCAACGAGCCATACTTCGTCGAAATGGGCTTCTTCGAGCAGGGCTATCATCTTCTGGTGCTCCTCCTGAGAGACGTCACCCAGTTCGCCCATCATACCTAGGATAGCCATCTTAGGTGATACCTCCATCAGTCGGAAGTTGTCGATGGCTGCTTTCATTGAGGTGGGGTTGGCATTGTAGGCATCAACGATCAGATGGTTAGTCTTCGTCTCTGTCAACTGTGAGCGGTTATTGGTAGGCACGTAGTTCTCCAGGGCATGATTGATTTGCTCGAAGGGAACGTTGTTGACATATCCGATGGTAATGGCGGCTAACATGTTGTCCAGATTGTACGCACCAATCAGATGGGTCTGAACGGTAAACCAGTCGCCTGTATATTTAGCCTCGCTATCTTGTTCGCGCCAGCGGAATTTCAGGAAGGGGGCACAGGAAATGACTTCGCCTCGAATCAGAATGTCTGGGTTGTCGCTCTGTCCATAATAATAGATGTCGGCGAGTCCCTCTGTCATCTTCATCAGGTGTTCGTTGTCGCGATTGACGAAGACAGGACATTCGTGACTACGGAAGAAATCATAGAGTTCTCCTTTCGTCTTGCAGACTCCCTCGAACGAGCCAAAGCCTTGCAAGTGAGCACGGCCTACATTGGTAATCAGGCCGCAGGTAGGCTCTGCCGTTTCCACCAGTGTCTTGATGTCACCAGGGTGGGAAGCACCCATCTCCACCACTGCAATATCATGGTCCTCGTCCAGGCGGAACAAAGTCTTGGGTACACCTACGTCATTGTTGAAGTTCCCCTCTGTTGCCATCACGTTATAGCATTCAGACAGCACGGCACGAATGAGTTCCTTGGTCGTCGTCTTTCCGTTGGTACCGGTAATACCGATAACGGGAATGTCGAACTGGCGACGGTGTTCGCGAGCCAGGTCCTTGAAGGTTTGCAGACAGTCGTCTACAAGGATAAGCCGGTCCTGTTTCTCTGTACTTTCCAGAACCGTTGGATTATCCACAATAGCATAGGCACAACCTTTTTCCAATGCCTGAACAGCATACAGGTTGCCGTCAAATGAGGCACCTTTCAGTGCCAGAAAGATGCTGCCCTCGGGACAGTCGCGTGAATCCGTTGTGATGCACGGATGCTGCTGATAAAGCTTATAGAGCTCTTTAATATCCATAATCTTCATGAATTTTGGCGCAAAAATACAAAATAATTATGAATTATGCATGATGCATTATGAATATTTTTGTAACTTTGCACCTAATATGGAATATACACTGAATTGCAACGGAAAATTGCTGGAGTTGAGTACCCCTCAGGTGATGGGTATTTTGAACGCTACGCCTGATTCGTTCTTTGCTGCCAGTCGCTCACAGACAGAGGCAGAGATTGCTGAGCGCACACAGCAAATACTGCAAGAGGGAGGTACCATCATAGATGTGGGTGCCTGCTCTACCCGTCCGGACAGTGAACCAGTATCCGAGGCAGAGGAGATGGACCGGCTACGTAGGGCCTTGTTTGTTGTGAATCGTGAGGCTCCGGATGCAGTGGTAAGTGTCGATACGTTTCGTCCTGATGTGGCACGTATGGCCGTTGAGGAATTCGGTGTTTCCATCATCAACGATGTAGGCTCGCCCCTCGTCCATCAGATGTTCCGTATGGTCAGCCGCTTGCGCGTACCTTATATATATATGTCTCGTAAAAGCACAATCAAAGAGGTGATGCTCGATTGTGCTGAGGCTGTTGATAAACTGCGCTCCATGGGTCAGAAAGATAT
>LXOW01151759.1_pt1 | contig 11140 bp, 10 predicted proteins | sample 1368591 | NCBI WGS metagenome assembly LXOW01 (sample SAMN04884650, study PRJNA319009) | bovine gut metagenome | isolation source: Cow rumen | host: Bos taurus | place: Italy: Legnaro (PD) | collected 2014-07-09
GTTATGATAAAAGTAGGTATATTAGGTGCGGCAGGTTGTACGGGCGGAGAACTGATTCGCCTACTACTAAACCACCCCGAAACTGAGATTATCTTTGCCAACTCGGAGAGCAATGCAGGCAATCTGGTGAGCGATGTGCACGAAGGGCTGATAGGCGATACTGAGTTGAAATTTACCAGCGAGATGCCATTCGAGAATGTTGATGTGGTTTTTTTCTGCTTCGGTCACGGCAAAAGTGAGGCATTCCTCAAAGAGCACACTATCTCTGAGAACGTGAAAATTATCGACCTTGCGCAGGACTTCCGCATAAAGGGTGACCACGACTACGTCTATGGTTTGCCTGAGATCAACAAGGAAGAGATTCAACAGGCCCAACATGTTGCTAACCCCGGCTGTTTTGCCACCTGTATACAAGTAGCATTGCTGCCTGCAGCACACCTTAATATATTAAAGGAAGATGTTGCCGTCAATGCCATTACGGGGTCAACAGGTGCCGGTCAGAAACCTGGTGCCACTACCCACTTCTCATGGCGCAACAACAATCTGAGCATCTACAAGCCCTTCCAGCACCAGCATATCGCCGAAATCAGGCAGTCGCTGACGCAGGTACAGGGTTACCTCAATGCCGATATAGACTTCATCCCCTATCGCGGTGACTTTGCCCGCGGCATCTTCTGCACGGCTGTCATCCGCACCAAAGCACCCGTCGAGGATATCGTAGAAGCCTACAAAGACTTTTATGCCGATGCTGCATTTACGCACTATACAGACCATAGCATTGACCTTAAGCAGGTGGTAAACACCAACAAGGCCTTGGTACACTGCGAAAAATTCGGTGACAAGCTTCTCGTCACCTCTGCCATCGACAATCTGCTGAAAGGAGCTGTCGGTCAGGCCGTTCAGAACATGAATCTGATGTTCGGCATCGACGAGACCGCCGGACTGAAACTGAAAGCGAGTGCGTTTTAAAACAACGATTTTCACGAATTAAAAGAATCAGACAATATGAAACTATTCGATGTATATCCTTTGTTCGACGTCAACATCGTCAAGGGACAAGGCTGCAAAGTTTGGGACGATAAAGGACAGGAGTATCTGGACATGTATGGCGGTCATGCCGTCATCTCGATAGGTCACTCGCATCCGCATTACATTCAGAAAGTCACAGAGCAGTTGAACCGCATTGGTTTCTACTCCAATTCCGTCATCAACAAGCTACAGGTAGAATTGGCGGAACGCTTAGGCAAGATCTGCGGTTACGACGACTATCAATTGTTCCTGATTAACAGCGGTGCCGAGGCTAACGAGAATGCCTTAAAGCTGGCATCGTTCAAGAATCCTAATGCTACACGCATCCTATCGTGCGAGAAGGCGTTCCACGGACGCACCAGTCTGGCTGTAGAGGTGACACACAACCCGAAGATTATTGCCCCCGTGAACGACAATCACCACGTGCGTTTCCTGCCGCTGAACGACATCGAACCGTGGATCCGTGAGTTGTCACGCGGTGGTGTGGCTGCCGTCATCTTAGAGTGCATCCAAGGTGTCGGTGGCATCCAGATGGCTACACCAAAGTTTGCCCAAGACCTGGCATACGCCTGCAAGCGTTTCGGTGCCACCCTGATTTGTGACGAAATACAATGCGGCTATGGACGTAGCGGAAAATTCTTTGCTCACCAGTGGTTAGGCATCATACCCGACATCATCACCGTGGCCAAGGGCATTGCCAACGGTTTCCCAATGGGTGCCGTGCTGATAAGTCCAGAGTTCCAGCCTGTCTACGGTCAGTTAGGCACTACCTTTGGCGGCAACCACCTGGCCTGTGCGGCAGCATTAGCCGTACTCGATGTCTTTGAGGAGGAAAATCTGGTGGAGAATGCCCGCGTGGTAGGCGACTACCTAATGGAGGGAATCCGTGGCATTGGCAGTTCGCATATCCTGGATGTACGCGGTCGCGGACTAATGATAGGCATCGAACTCGACATGCCGCATAAGATGGTACGTAATCCGCTTATCAAACACGAGCACTGCTTTACAGGCTGTGCCGGTCAGAACATCCTGCGCCTGCTGCCACCTTTGTGTCTAACGAAAGCGGAAGCCGACGATTTCATAGAGAGACTTATCAGGGTCAAGGCTGAAGAAGTATTGATTTAGTAAAGGTAAAAGAGATAAAAGATGAAAATAAGCATCATAGGAGCTGGCGCCATGGGTGGTGCCATCGTAGAAGGCCTCATCAAGGGCGACTACATAAAGAACGAGGATATCTGCGTAGCCGATCCCTCACGACAAATTCGTGACAAGTTTGCCGACATGGGTGTCACGGCAACGCCCAGCAACCAACTGGCAGCACAAGGTGCCGACATTGTGTGTGTCGTCGTAAAGCCCTGGCTTGTTGAACAGGTTCTTTCGGGCATTCGTGATGTCATGGACTACGACCAGCAAACGCTCGTTGTAGTAGCCGCCGGTGTCAAGTCAGAAAACATCAAGGGATGGCTTGAGAAAGACGGGAAGATGATTCCTACATTCCTCTGCATTCCAAACATCGCCATTGCAGAACTACAGTCCATGACTTTCCTTGTGCCTTCAATTGCCACAACACAGCAACATACAGAAACCGTAAAAGCGCTGTTTGATTCTATGGGCAAGACCATCCTGACGGACGAAGGTCACCTGGCAGCAGGTACCACGCTGGCCTCCTGTGGTATTGCATACGCCATGCGCTATATCCGTGCAGCCGCAGAGGGTGGCGTTGAGTTGGGCTTCAAGGCCGACGATGCAAAAGCTATCGTCATGCAAACGATGAAAGGCGCTGTAGAGTTGTTAGAGGCCAGCGGCCTGCACCCAGAGGCTGCCATTGACTTAGTAACGACGCCCGGTGGTGTAACCATCAAGGGGCTGAACGAGATGGAGCATGCTGGCTTCACTTCGGCCGTTATCAGAGGACTAAAGGCAGGAGCGAAATAAGGGAACAGGGAAAAGTGAATAGTGAATAAAAGGATAAAACGATGGACGAACAACTGAAACAAATTGGTGAGCGTTTGCGTGGACTGCGCGACGTGCTTGACATTCCCGTGAGCGAGATGGCAGAGACCATCGGCATCAATGTGGAGAAGTATGAAAAGATAGAAAAGGGCGAGGTCGACATTACGATTTCGAACCTGATGAAGATTGCTCGGAAGTACGGAGTATCGACGGAGGAACTGATATTCGCCGAGGCACCCCACATGAAGTCGTACTATGTGACACGCAAGGGTCAGGGCATGAGTATCGAGCGTACGAAAGCTTACAAGTATCAAAGCCTTGTCGGTGGTTTCGTAGGACACAAGGCGGACGTCTTCATCGTCACCGTCGAGCCGAAGCCCGGTGCACGCACTATCTACAAGAATACGCACCCAGGCCAGGAATTCAACATGGTGCTCGAAGGTAAGATGGAGCTCTATATCGGTGGCAAGACCATCGAACTGGAAGAAGGCGACAGCATCTACTTCGACGCCACGAAACCCCACGGCATGCTTGCCATCGGTGACAAAGCCGTTAAGTTCTTAGCATTCACCGTAGAATAAACTAGACATAACATGATAGAGAGATTTTTGAAGCAGACGAAGTTCACGTCTGTAGAAGATTACAACAAAAACCTAGAGTTCATCATCCCCGAGAACTTCAACTTCGCATACGACGTGATGGATGTGTGGGCAGAGGAGAAACCAGAGGGACTAGCCATTCTATGGACGAACGACCAAGGCGAAGAGATACGCACGACCTTTGCAGAACTAAAAAAACAGACGGATCAGGCGGCATCGTATCTGCAGTCACTGGGCATTGGAAAGAATGACCCAGTGATGCTGATTCTGAAGCGCCACTACGAGTGGTGGGTCATCATGCTGGCACTCTGCAAAATTGGTGCCATTGTCATTCCTGCCACACACATGCTGACCAAGCACGATTACGTGTATCGCAATACACGGGCATCGGTGAAGGCCATCATCTGTGCGGACGATGATTATATCACGGGGCAAATCAAGTTAGCCATGTCCGAAAGTCCGACGGTGAAACAATATATCGCGTTAGGTGAGGTAGAAGGGTTTCATAATTGGAGAAAAGAGTGGCAAGAGGCACCGAAGTTCCAGCGTCCAGCCTTCGTCAATGACAACGACGATACCATGCTGATGTACTTCACCAGCGGCACCAGCGGCGAGCCAAAGATGGTAGCACACGACTACCTCTACGCCATGGGACACCTGTCGACGGGCGTCTTCTGGCACAACCTACATCCAGGCTCGCTCCACCTGACCGTAGCCGACACGGGGTGGGGCAAAGCTGCTTGGGGCAAATTATATGGCCAGTGGTTTGCCGGAGCAACAATTTTTGTGTTCGACCACGAGAAATTCAACGCGGACACCCTACTGCGCCAGATAGAGAAATACAAGGTGACGAGCTTCTGCGCTCCCCCCACCATCTACCGTTTCATGATACGCGAAGACTTGTCAAAATATGATTTGAGCAGTCTAGAATACTGTTGTACTGCCGGCGAGGCACTCAATCCCGCTGTCTTCGACAAACTCAAGGAGAAGACTGGCCTCAACATCATGGAGGGCTTTGGCCAGACGGAGACCACCATGACCCTCGGCACCTTCCCCTGGATGACACCAAAGCCCGGTTCTATGGGCATCCCCAACGCCCAGTACGACATCGACCTGCTGCGTGCCGACGGCACCAGCTGCGAGGATGGTGAGAAGGGCGAAATCGTCATCCGTGTGGGCGACCGCAAGCCCATCGGACTGTTCAAAGAATACTACCGCGACCAGGAGAAAACCCGCGAGGCATGGCATGACGGTTACTATCACACCGGCGACATGGCTTGGCGCGACGAGGACGGCTACTACTGGTTCGAGGGACGTATCGATGACGTCATTAAGTCCAGCGGCTACCGCATTGGTCCGTTTGAGGTAGAATCGGCACTCATGACCCATCCCGCTGTCGTGGAGTGTGCCATCACTGGTGTTCCCGACGACATCCGCGGCATGGTGGTCAAAGCCACCGTCGTACTCGGCAAGGAGTGGAAGGAAAAGGCTGGAGAAGACCTCGTCAAGGAACTACAGCAACACGTCAAGAAGGAAACTGCACCCTACAAATATCCCCGTATTGTCGAATTTGTGGATGAACTGCCGAAGACGATTAGCGGAAAGATCCGCCGTGTAGAAATTCGCAACAAAGACGCAGAGAAGTAGTCATCACGTTAAAAGTTCAAAGTAAGTGGCAGCACACAACGAATTAGGCAAATGGGGCGAGGACCTTGCAGCGGACTACCTGCGACGCAAAGGGTATACCATCGTTGAGCGCGACTGGAAATCCGGCCACCGCGACATAGACATCATTGCATACGATGAGGACGGAACTTTAGTATTCGTTGAGGTGAAGACACGACGAAACCGTTTGTTTGGCGACCCAGAAGATGCTGTGGACTATAGAAAGCTGCAAAGCCTCCAAAGTGCCATGAACCATTACATCAAGTATCGTCGCATCAACGTCGAAGTCCGCCTGGACATCATTACCGTTGTAGGCACTATCGGTGAAGAACCTAACATCGAACACATCATAGACGTAGCATTATGAAGAATCATCGTATCGTCATCAAAATAGGTTCCAACGTGCTGACGCGCAAAGACGGCAAATTGCATGTTACACGCGTGTCGTCACTCGTCGACCAGATTGCCAAACTCCGCAGTCACGGTTTCGAAGTGATTCTCGTGTCCTCCGGCGCCGTCGCTTGCGGGCGGCGTGAGTTGACCGTCGACCACAGCCTCGACAGCGTTGAGCAACGCCAGCTCTTCTCCGCCGTGGGACAGGTAAAGCTCGTAGGACTCTACTATGATCTGTTCCGTGAGTTCGGCATCCACGTCGGTCAGGTGCTGACTATGAAGGAGAACTTTGAGCCTGGCGAGCAGTACAGGAACCAGCAGGCCTGCATGAAAGTCATGCTGGAGAATGATGTACTGCCTATTGTCAACGAAAATGACACGGTATCTGTCACCGAGCTGATGTTCACCGATAATGACGAACTCTCGGGCCTTATCGCCCAGATGATGGAAGCCGACACGCTCATTCTGCTCTCGAACATTGACGGCATTTACGACGGTCATCCCGATATGCCCTCATCACACATCATTCCCTCTGTGGAACCGGGTCGTGACCTTTCACAGTATATCAAGGCCGAGAAAAGTGCCTTTGGCCGTGGTGGCATGCACTCGAAATACACCACAGCACAGAAAGTGCAACAGTCCGGCATCCGCGTCATCATCGCCAACGGTGAACGTGAAGGCATCCTAACCGACCTCATTTTAGACAACAAACAAAACGTACCACATACAGAATTCATACCCAATGGAATTAACTGACACCTTCAAGCGAGTGAAAAAAGCTTGTCGCTCGCTTTCCCTGCTCACTGACGAACAGCGTAACACCATTCTTAACGCTGTCGCCGATGCCATTATTGTCGATATGGAACATATCCTGGCCGCCAACGAAAAAGACTTGGCGAAGATGGATCCGAAAAATCCGCTTTACGACCGTTTGCAACTGACCGAGAAACGACTCAAAGACATTGCTGGCGACATGCGGAACGTAGCTTCGCTTCCCTCTCCGCTCGGACATGTCACCAAGCAGAAGACACTACCCAACGGACTGCGCCTGCATCGTGTCAGCGTACCCTTTGGCGTTATCGGCATGATTTACGAGGCTCGTCCCAATGTCACTTTTGACGTCTTCTCGCTCTGCTTCAAGAGCGGTAACGCCTGTGTACTCAAGGGTGGAAGTGATGCCGACCTCTCCAATCAGGCTGCCGTAGAGCTGATTCATGACGTATTGCAGCGCTTCAATGTCAACCCCGACGTGGTGACGCTGTTGCCGGCTACTCACGATGCAACTGCCCAGATGCTGAATGCCGTGGGCTATATCGATCTCTGCATTCCACGTGGTGGCAGACGACTCATAGACTTCGTTCGCAACACGGCACGTATCCCCGTCATTGAGACAGGAGCCGGCGTCGTCAACACCTATTTCGACAAGAACGGCGACTTGGAGATGGGCAAGCAGATTATCTGTAATGCCAAGACCCGCCGCGTTTCTGTTTGTAATGCGCTGGACTGCCTTATCATTCATGAGAGTCGTCTGGGAGATATCTTCGAACTGGTAAAGCCATTGCTCGACCATAAGGTGATGATCTATGCCGACAGTCCCGCCTACCAACTATTAGACGGTAAGTACCCCGCCATCCTTCTACAACCAGCCACCGCCGACAGCTTCGGAACGGAGTTCATGGACTACAAGATGGCCATCCGTACTGTGACGAGCCTTGACGAAGCATTGGAGCACATCGACAGCTACGGCAGTGGCCATAGCGAGGCCATCATTACCCAGGACGAGCAGACAGCCCGTCGATTCCAACAGCATGTCGATGCCGCCTGTGTCTACTGGAATGCCCCGACGTCATTCACCGACGGTGCCCAGTTTGGTCTGGGTGCAGAGATTGGCATCAGCACCCAGAAACTCGGTCCCCGCGGTCCCATGGCTTTAGAGGAAATTACTACCTACAAGTGGATTATCGAGGGCGAAGGGCAAACTCGCCCATAATCACGTAATAACGTAATAACGAAAATATAAATGAAAACATTTATCAACGTACAGGATATCGGACCGCTGGAAAAGGCAATGGCCGAAGCATTCGAGATCAAGAACGACCGTTATAAATATCAGCATCTGGGCAAGAACAAGACGCTCATGATGATATTCTTCAACAACAGCCTGCGCACACGTCTCTCGACGCAGAAAGCAGCCATGAACTTAGGCATGAACGTCATCGTGCTCGACGTCAACGCTGGTGCCTGGAAACTCGAGACCGAGCGTGGCGTCATCATGGACGGCGACAAGAGCGAGCACCTGCTGGAGGCCATCCCCGTCATGGGCTGCTACTGCGACATCATCGGCGTACGCTCCTTCGCCGGTCTCACCGACCGCGAGTACGACTATGCCGAGACGGTGTTACAGCAGTTCATCAAGTACTCCGGCCGTCCCGTCTTCGCTATGGAGACAGCCACCGTACACCCCCTGCAGGCCTTTGCCGACCTCATCACCATTGAGGAGTATAAAAAAGTAGAGCGTCCCAAGGTTGTCCTCACCTGGGCCCCCCACTGCCGTGCCCTGCCGCAGGCTGTTCCCAACTCATTTGCCCAGTGGATGAATGCCGCCGATGTAGACTTCGTCATCACCCATCCTGAGGGCTACGAGCTCGATCCGGAATTCATAGGTAATGCACGCGTGGAGTATGACCAGCGGAAAGCCTTCGAGGGGGCCGACTTCATCTATGCCAAGAACTGGTCGAACCCCGGCGTGACGAATCTTGCAGACTACGGCAAGATTACTTCGAAAGACATGTCGTGGACGGTAGACACAGAGCACATGTCATGGACGAACAACGGTAAGTTCATGCACTGTCTGCCCGTCCGCCGCAACCTCATCGTTACCGACGATGTCATCGAGTCACCTAACTCGATTGTCATCCCCGAAGCCGCCAACCGCGAGATTTCCTGTTCTGTCGTTCTCAAGCGCATGCTGGAGACCTTATAATTGTCAACAGCCACACACTAATAGCTAATAGCCATGATATCCTTTGAATGCGACTACAACAACGGAGCACATCCGAAAGTACTGGAAAACCTCATCAAATATAACTCGTCGAAGCCAACACCCTACGGTTTCGACGAGTTCTCGGAACGTGCCAAGGACTGCATCCGCGAAGCCATTGGCATGCCCGACGCCCAGATATTCTTCCTGACCGGCGGGACGCAGACCAATGCAACGACTATCGACTCAATGCTCTATCAGTATGAGGGTGTCATCTGCGTCGGTTCGGGACACATCAACGTCCATGAAGCCGGTGCGGTAGAGTTTACAGAACACAAGATCATCACCATTCCCGACTTACAGGGCAAGATGGAGGCCAAGAGCCTCAACAAATACTTGGACGACTTCTACCATGACGGGAACCGCGACCATGCCGTCCACCCAGGACTAGTCTATATCACCTTCCCCACAGAGTTAGGTACCATCTATACCGCCCGTGAACTGGATGACATCTATCAGGTCTGTAGGCAATACGATATCCCTTTATATATTGACGGAGCCCGTTTGGGCTATGGTCTGATGGCTGAAGGCTGCGACATCACGCTACCCTATCTGGCCCGCCATTGTGACGTCTTCTATATTGGCGGTACGAAAATCGGCGCCCTGTGCGGCGAGGCTGTGGTCTTCACCAACCGCGAAGCCCACAAGCATTTCTTCAGCATACAAAAGCAGCATGGTGCCGTCATTGCCAAGGGGGCACTCATCGGCCTACAGTTCGAAGCTTTGTTCACTGATGACCTATACTTCACACTTGCCCGTCATGCCATTCGCATGGCTATGCAAATGAAGCAGATATTCCAGGAGAAAGGCTATGAGTTCTGGCTCGACTCTCCCACCAACCAACAGTTTGTCATCCTGCCCGATGCCGAGGTCGACAAACTATCGCAACAGGTAGAGTTCACCCATTGGGGACAGGCAGACGGTCATCGCACCATCTGCCGTTTCGTAACCTCATGGGCTACCACCGAAGAAGAAATCAATCAGTTGCGCGAATTGCTGGTACGCACATAAGTACGATAGCCATAGGCTATAATAACCAGGAAGCACAGCAGCGGCAGTACAAACGAGACATTCACAGCCGGCATACCGAAAAGCGTATGCTGGTCGATGATAGCAGCCTGCAGCGGTGGCAGCACGCTACCGCCCAGAATAGCCATGATCAGGCCGGCTGCACCAAACTTGGCATCGTCACCCAGGCCTTGCAAGGCAATGCCGTAAATAGTGGGGAACATCAGCGACATACAGGCCGAAATGGCTACTAGACAGTAGAGCCCGGCACGCCCGTCAATGAAGATGACACCTAACGTCAAGCAAGCCCCAACGACAGCCAATATGCCCAACAGGGCTCCGGCATTGATGAACTTCAGAAAATAGGTGCATATAAAACGGCTCGACACGAAGATAGCCATCGCAACGATATTATACGTCTGCGACATCACCTCTGCTTCCTGTTCTGCCATTCCCTCGTTCATCAGTACACGTGTACCATATTGTATGATGAAGGTCCAGCACATAATCTGCACACCGACATAGAAGAACTGTGCGATGACACCCTCGCGATAGTAGTCAATACGGACGATGCGCTTCAGTGTAGCCAATGGGTGTACGTCGTGGTTCTGGTCAGCATTATGGGGCATCTTGGTAAACCAGATGACGGCAAACATGATGGCAATGACCGCACCGATGGCGAGATAGGGAGCAATGAGCACACTCAGGTCAGAATCGCGCACGGCACTGAACTCAGCATCGGAAAGCAGGGCACGCTCCTCCGTAGAGGCAGGATTCAGTTTGGCTTGGATGAAGTTCATGGCCACATACATGCCACACAGTGACCCCATGGGGTTGAAACACTGTGCCATGTTCAGGCGGCGCGTTGCCGTCTCCTCGCTTCCCATGGAGAGAATATAGGGATTACACGATGTCTCTAAGAATGACAGACCGCATGTCAGGATAAAGTAAGCCACAAGGAACGGATAGTACATACCCGTCCACGATGCCGGCAGAAACAGCAGGGCCCCTGTGGCATACAGTCCGAGTCCCATCAGTACCCCCGCCTTGTAGGAATATTTGCGGATGAACATAGCTGCAGGGAACGCCATTGCGAAGTAGCCGCCGTAGAAGGCAACCTGCACCAGCGCACCGTCGGTGACGCTCATACGGAATATTTTGGAAAAGGCTTTCACCATAGGGTTGGTGATGTCGTTGGCAAAGCCCCATAAGGCAAAACACAAAGTAACAAGGATAAACGGTACAAGGTAGTTCACACCGTCGCGTGAGAGGATGGACTCTTTCNNAATTGAGTAACGGGCTGATTTTACATATTTTAATTTTAACGAGTATGACATCAGCCCCTTCAAAGCGTCTTTTATTCAGAATATTAAACAATTAATTTACTTTTGAAGACAATGAAACATTCTTTATTATTGACGGTAGCGGCACTTAGCTTCTGCATGTCGGCAAG
>LXOW01027423.1_pt2 | contig 11139 bp, 11 predicted proteins | sample 1368591 | NCBI WGS metagenome assembly LXOW01 (sample SAMN04884650, study PRJNA319009) | bovine gut metagenome | isolation source: Cow rumen | host: Bos taurus | place: Italy: Legnaro (PD) | collected 2014-07-09
ACTCATCAGGTTCACCAGTTCATTGGCGTTGATGTGGCCGAATTTGAGGTTCTGCGCCTGCGAAAGGGCGCCGAACGAGAGTACACAAAAAGCGAGAAGTACGATCTTTTTCATTTTTTCAGCAATGACATTAAGGTTTTAATTTTGATTTTCTTTGTAACGGACAAGCACGAATTGCGTCAGGTCGAGCTTTTCGTTCTTGTAAACGACGCCCTGGACGGCGGCCAGGTCGATGATCAGGTCGTAGCCGCCCAGCTTGGCGACTTCTTCGATGGCCTGGTCGACGGCGGTACGGATCGGCGTAAGCAGTTCTTCGGCTTTCTTGGCCATGATGCCGTCTTCGCCGAAATAGATTTTCTGTTTTTCCTGCACCACGCGCTCCTTCGAGATGATCTCGTTTTCGGCGTTCTGGCGCTGGGCGGCGTTCATCGCGTTGCGGCTGGACTGATAGTTCTGGTAGAGCGTCTCAATCTTGCCGAGTTCGGCTTCGATGGTCGCCTTATATTTGTCCGACAAGGCGTTGAGCTGGTTCTGCGCAGCAACGTAGGCCGGAATCTCACTCAAGATTACCTCGGTATTGATATAACCGATCTTCTGTGCGCTGAGCGTACCGAAGCAGGCCAGGAGCGCGACGATGGAGATGAGGATTCTCTTCATTGTTTGATGAATTAGAATTGTTGACCGATTACGAAATGGAAATGGCTCCGGTCTTTTCCGGCTTCCGTGTCGAAGCCGTAACCCCAGTCGATGCCGAGGAGACCGACCACAGGGAGGAATACGCGCAGACCGACGCCCGCGGAGCGTTTGATCTGGAACGGATTGAATTTCTTGATATCGGTCCAGCTGTTACCGCCTTCGGCGAAGACCAGCGCGAAAATCGTGGAGCTGGGCTGCATAATCACCGGATAACGGAGCTCGACCGTAAACTTGTCATATACGTTGCCCGCATAGGCATTGCCGATATACGGGGTCAGGGAATAATTCTCATAACCGCGAAGACCGATCACCTCGCTGCCGTAGGTATTGTAACCCGACATACCGTCACCGCCCACGATGAATCCCTCGAACGGGGAATAGCCCCAGTTCTTGTTGTAATAGCCGAGATAACCGAATTGCGCACGGGTCATCAGCACCAGGTCGCCGATCAGCTGCGTATAGAGAGCGCCCTTGAATGTCCACTTGTGGTATTCGATCCAGCGATAGTGGTCCTGGACCGACATCGAGCCGTAGTCGATGTTCTGCCAGCCCTTCTTCATCATCGACCACGGCGGGGTGATCTGCAGGCCGATGCTGAAATCGGAGCCGCGGCGCGGATAGAGCGACTGGTCGGTGGAGTTACGCGAAAGCGTGGTCGACAGGCTGATGTTGTGCGACCGGCCGGTGGAATAGATGAAATAGTAGTTCCAGTCCTGCAGGTTGTACGACTGCCAGCTGAGGGAATTGTAGAGCACGAAGTAGTTGTCGGGCCACTTCAGGCGCCGGCCCAGGCCGATGGATGCGCCGTAGATTTCCATATACTGGTCGTCGTTCAGCACCTGGTAATAATAGGTGGAATAGGAGTTCGTCTGACGAGTGAAATAGGCCGATATATTGAGCGACGTGGGTTTCTTACCGGTAAGCCAGGGCTCCATGAAATTGGCCGTGAATGCCGTGTAATAGGAGCCGTTGGTCTGGAAACGGATGGAGAGGTTCTGCGCATCGCCGAGCGGGACAGGGCGCCAGGCTTCCTTGCGGAAGAAATTGGCGGTCGAGAAGTTGTTGAAGCTCACGCCCACCGTGCCGACGAACATCTTGTTGCCCCAGCCACCCGAAAGCTCCAGCTGGCTGTTGGGTTTCTCCTGTACATTGTAGGCGATGTCGACCGTATTGTTTACCGAATTCGGGATCAGGCTGTAGCCTTTGGCCGGATCGACGGCATATTCCGCGTCGAAATGTCCCATCGAGGAAATCTCACGGATGGAACGCTCGAAGTCGGACTGGCGGTACAGGNNCCCGCCGCACCACCTTCTCGTTCGTGATGGTATTGCCGTTGATGATGATATTGTTGAACGTGGCGGGCTTGCCCTCGACCATACGCATCTCCACGTCGACGGAGTCTCCTTCGATCTTCAGTTCCACCGGCGTGACGTTGAAGAACAGGAAACCGTTGTCGGTATAGAGTTTCCGGATGGAGATGTCACCTTCCTTCTCGCCGGAATACAGGCGCTTCTCCATCGTGACGACATCATAAACGTCGCCCTTGTTGATTTTCAGAATGCTGTTGAGCGCCTCTTCGGAATATTCGGAATTGCCCGTCCAGGTGATGTTGCGGAAATAGTAGCGCTGGCCCTTGTCGATGACGAAATGGATGCCCAGCTTGCCGTCTTCCGCCCTGCGGTAGAGGGAATCCTTGACGATCTTGGCATCACGGTAGCCCGCTTCGTTGAACACTTCCAGCAACTTGTCCTTGTCACCCGCATATTCCTTCTCCTGGAATTTCTTGGAAGAGAACAGGTTGTACCACTTGGCATCCTTGGTCTTCTTCATCGAACGGTCCAATTTGAACTTCGAGATCTCGCCGTTGCCTTCGTACGATATTTCCTTGACCTTCAGTTTCTTTCCCTTATTGATATCAAAGGTCACACGGACGGCGTTGCGGATGATGGAATCGTTGGCCACCTCCACATTCACGTCGACGTCGGCGAAACCCTTCTCCTTGAAATAGTCCTTGATGACCTTGACGGACGAAGCCTTGACATATTCCGAGAGCTGGCCGCCGCGCCGCAGGTTGAGTTTCTCCTTGATGTCGTCGCGTTCGCTGTTCTTGATGCCCCTGTAGTTCCAGGAAACCACGCGCGGGCGCTCTTCCAGGTCGAGGCGGAACCAGGCCGTATCACGGCCCGCATTGAGGGAATCGACGTAGAATCCGATATTGGAAGCGGCACCCTGCAGCCAGATGCGCTTGACGGCCGACGAGACTTCGTCGCCCGGCACCGTGACCACATCTCCTTCGTGGATACCCAGAACGGACAACAACTGACTCTCGGCCAAATACTTAGTACCGGTAACACGGATGCCGCCGACTACATAGGTCTTCGGATTATTGAAATCCACCTCCACCTTGCCGGATCCAGGATCCTGAGCTGCGGCCGGAAGGGCCGCAAATACCAAAATGACCGCGAACAGTGCTGAAATATATCGTTTCATCAATTCTCTTCCGAATAGAATGACAAAGTTACACAATTTTTCGAGTTATTCCACTTTCCCGTATCTTCTTTCACGGCTGTTGTAAACCTCGATGGCTTGCTCGAGGTCCTTTTTGCGAAAATCAGGCCAAAGTACAGGGGTAAAATAGAACTCCGTGTAAGCGCATTGCCAGAGCATATAGTTGCTGATCCGCTGCTCTCCGCTGGTGCGGATCAGCAGGTCGGGATCGGGGATGCCGGCCGTTGCCAGATAATCGGTGAAAACCGATTCGTCGGCAGGCAGGACGCGCCCGGCGGCCACGCAGTCCGCCGCATAGCGGCGGGCGGCCTGCAGGATGTCCCACTTGCCGCTGTAACTGAGCATCACGATCATCGTCATCCGGTTTCCGCCGGCCGTCGCCTCTTCCATCTTCCGGATGGCTGCCCGCAGCGATTCCGACAGGTGCGCCACATGACCGATGACCCGGAAGCGGACCCCGTTCCTGACCAGGGTTTCCTGCTCTTTGAGCATACTCTTGAACATCAGTTCCATCAGTCCTTTCACCTCATCGGCGGGACGGTCCCAATTCTCCTCGGAGAACGCGAACAGGCTCAAGTATTCCACGCCGATCTCGACGCAGCAGGTAGTGACTTCGCGGACGGCATCCACCCCGTATTTGTGGCCGAAGAGCCGGCGGTGCCCCTGCTTCTTCGCCCAGCGGCCGTTGCCGTCCATTATGATGCTGATATGACGTGGTACTTCCATCGATTTATTGATTTGCGTTGCGTCGGTCCTCCCCCCAGAACAGTTTGGTCCGGAGAGCGTGGATGAAATTGTCGTCGGAAAACGAGACATAGCGCAGGGCGCAATGCCCGCGGACCAGGTTCACCGTCGTACCGGAAGGAATCTCGCAGGAACGGTTGTCGAGCGTGAGCAGTGCGCCTTCCTTATCGCGCGAACAGAAGGTGAGTTCCACCGACGAAGACATCGGAACCACCAGCGGCCGAACGTTGAGGTTGTGCGGGGCGATCGGGGCGATGACCATCACTTCGGAGGCGGGCATCACCACGGGACCTCCCACGCTCAGATTATAGGCCGTGCTGCCGGTGGGCGTCGAGGCCACCATTCCGTCCGACCAGTAGGTCGGCAGTTCCCGTCCGTCGATGCGCACGTGGATCTGCAGCATACTGGCGCCGCGGCGCTGGAGCGACACTTCGTTGAGCGCTAACGGATAGAACCCGTCGGGAAGTTCCGCGCAGCTCACCTTCAAAAGGCTGCGTTCTTCCGTCCGGAAACGGCCGGAAAGCAGTTCGTCCACCCAATTTCCAGAATCATCGGCCCGGGCCGTCGTCAGAAAGCCCAGGCGGCCGAAATTGATGCCGGCTACGGGAATGCCGCGTTCACGGACGAAAGTAAGCGACTGCAGGAACGTTCCGTCGCCCCCCAGCGAGAGGAACAGTTCCACGTCGGCGGGCAAATCCTCCCAAGAAGTAAAATCAGTGCCATAACAGACCGTCGTGGCACCTTTTTCGCGCAATCTCCGCTTCAGTTCTTCAATGCCGGCATTCCGGTCCCGATAGTAGAGGGCTATTTTCATATTGGAGTCAAATTTATTAATTTTGTGCGTTATGACCAAATTAAGTGTTAACATCAATAAGATCGCCACGCTGCGGAATGCGCGCGGCGGCAACGTGCCCGACGTGCTGAAAGCCGCCGTCGACTGCGAGCGTTTCGGAGCCCAGGGCATCACAGTCCATCCCCGACCCGACGAACGCCATATCCGCTATGCGGATGTCCGCTCGCTCAAACCCCTGCTTACCACCGAATTCAATATCGAAGGCAATCCCATTCCCAGTTTCTGCGACCTCGTGCTGGAAGTGAAACCCGCCCAGGTAACGCTCGTGCCCGACGCGGAAAACGTGCTCACCTCCAATGCCGGCTGGAACACCCGCGACAACCTCGGCTATCTGAAGCGGATCTGCCGGTTGTTCAAGGATGAAGGCATCCGCGTATCGATTTTCATCGACCCGGTGGTCGAAATGATCCGTTATGCCGCCGAGACCGGGTGCGACCGCGTGGAACTCTATACGGAGGCCTACGCCGCCGGATACGCAGCAGACCGCGAAAAGGCCATCGCCCCCTATTATGAAGCCGCCTGCGAAGCTGTCCGGCTCGGCCTGGGCCTGAACGCCGGCCACGACCTGAGCCTTGAAAACCTGCGCTATTTCCAACAGAACATTCCCGGGCTTCAGGAAGTATCCATCGGACACGCCCTGATCAGCGACGCGCTCTACTACGGCCTCGAAAAGACGATCCAGGCTTATTTGGGAGAGTTGAAATAAAATGCTTATATTTGCAGGCTACACGAATAATCAATAAATTATCAAATAATGAAACACACTCCTTTAATCCTGAGCATCATCGCTTTCGTAGCTGCTGCCACGGCTCTGATCCTGACCCTTACCGCCCCCAAGAACCACCACAAGACCGTAGAGGCCGGTGAAAGCATTCAGGCCGTCGCCGGCGATATCGTGTATATCCGTCTCGACACCCTGATGATGCAGTACGATATGTACAGCGACCTGCAGTCCGCCTTCGAAGCCAAGGCGCAGACCATCGAGAGCGACCTCAACAAGAAGGGCCGCAAACTCGAAAGCGACATCAAGAACTTCGAGAACCAGATCAACAAGGGTCTGCTCACCCGTTCCGCCGCCGAGCAGCAGAACAATTCGCTCCAGCAGCGCCAGGCCAATCTCCAGAACGAAGCCGCCCAGAAACAGCAGGAACTCGCCGAGGAAAGCCAGGTCCTCATCAACCAGGTGATGTATGCCATCAAGAGCTACCTGGAAGAATACAACAAGGAGCATAACTTCGCCGCCATCCTCACGACGACCGAAGCCACGAATGTCGTGATGGTCGGCGCCCCCGCCCTCGACATCACCCAGGAAATCGTTGACGGTCTCAACGCCGAATACATCAAGACGCGCAACACCGTCAAGAAGGACGAATAGCATCCGATGAAGCGCATCCTTCTCCTCTGTTTCCTGCTGGCCGCGGCTCCCCTGCTGCGGGCCCAGAACTACGAAACGCCCGAAGTGGCGGTTTCCTCCGAAAAGGCCAACATCGGAGGGAAGGTGTACTTCATACACAAGGTACTGCCCAAGCAGACGATATATTCGATCGGAAAGGCCTACGGCATCTCAGAAAAAGAACTGAAGGAAGCCAATCCCGACCTCAAGGACGGACTGAAAGCCGGATCGATCCTGCTTGTCCCCGTAGATGCCTGCCAATCGGAGCAGGCGAAGGAAAAGGATTCCGGCAACGTCCGGAATCCGGAGATCCTCCACCCGGATGACGACCCGGACACCGATCCGGATGAACCGGTCGTGAACCGTGTCGTCGAGCACCGGGTCCGCTGGTATGAATCGCTGAATTCCATCGCCCGGAAATACGGCATATCGGCTGCGGAGCTGGTAGATTACAACGGACTGAAAACGACCAGCATAAAAAGCGGTGACATCCTCCTGATCCCGATCAAGGATGCCGCCCCCGATGACGACGGGTCGCTGGAGCCGGATTCAACTCCGAACGATCCGTCCGTCAGGACTGAGGACAACAACGCGCCGGAAGACCCCGTGACTCCGGTCAGGACGGTCCGCTGGTTCACGGCCGACGAGCCGATGCACATCTCCCTGATCCTTCCTTTCCAGGCGGGGACCAATCCGTCGGCCAATTTCCTCAATTTCTACAGCGGCGCCCTGATGGCCATCCAGGAGCAGAAAGAAAAGGGCGCATTCCTGGTGGTCAACGTATTTGACCTCGCACAAGGTGCAGAGGCCATCCTTTCCGACCGCAAATTCGAAGAAAGCGACCTGATCATCGGCCCGGTGGAAGCCGCCACGCTGAAACCGTTCATCGAATTCTCCGACAAGAACGGCATCCCGGTGGTCTCGCCGCTCGACCACAAGGCCGATTCCCTTGTGGACACCCACGCCTTCCTGTTCCAGGTTCCCACATCACCCGACAACCAGGTGCGCAACCTGGTCGCCAGCATCCGCACGCAGGATTCCGAGCCCGTGATCCTCGTGACGTCCGGCAGACCAGAAGAAGCCGCCTTCGTCGAAGCCATCGAATCGGCCCTGCAGGAAGACGGCACCTCTTACCGCAAGACCAGCGCCGGAAGCCTTCCCGGCATCCTGGAGTCCAGTGCGCGCCGTTCAGCCCGAAGGGTCCTGATCGGTTCGGAAAACAAGACATTCACCACCGAAGTCATCAGCAGCCTCAACACCCTGGCCAAGAAAAACCTGCAGATGGAGGTCTGGTGCACCAACCGCGTCCGCAACTACGAGATGTCCGATCCCGACGCCCTGTTCAACATCGCTGCCCACACGTCGGTTCCCTATTTCGTGGACTACAGCGATCCGAAAGACCAGACTTTCGTCCTCCAGTACCGGGCGCTCTATTCCGCCGAACCCGAAGATTTCGCTTTCTCGGGATACGACATCCTGACCTATTTCATCGCCAATATGATGCAACAGGGATCCGCATTCTCCGAACACGCGGACCTTCATCCGATGCATCTTCTCCACTGCGACATCCACTTCCTCCGCGATGAAAAGGAAAGCGGATGGCGCAACCACGCCACCCGCCATCTCTTTTATCAGAAAGAGGATTACTCTATTGTAATAAGGAAGTAGGATCGAGATTGTATTTCTCGATATCCTTGAAGTAGTTGACCGTGCCCACCTTGAGTTCCACGGTGGCTGCGTCGTCGCAAATGATGATGCCGCGCGGATGCATCTGCAGGATAGAGATGGTCCACATATGGTTGACAGCGCCCTCAACGGCGTGGCAGAGCGCGCGGGCCTTGTTGTGGCCGTTGGCCAGGATCATCACTTCCTGTGCATCCATTATGGTGCCTACGCCGACGGTCAGGGCGCGCTTGGGCACCAGGTTGATGTCGCCGCCGAAGAAACGGGAATTGGCAATGATGGTGTCGGTGGTCAGCGATTTGACGCGCGTACGCGAAGCCAGCGACGAGCCCGGTTCGTTGAAAGCGATGTGTCCGTCGGGGCCGATGCCGCCCATAAACAGGTTGATGCCGCCATACGATGCGATCTTGGCTTCATACGACTCACACTCTTTTTCCAGGTCGGGGGCGTTTCCGTCGAGAATGTTCACATTTTCGGCGGGGATGTCGATCTGGGAGAAGAAATGGGTCCACATAAACGTGTGATAGCTCTCGGGGTGGTCCTGCGGGATACCGATGTATTCGTCCATATTGAACGTTACGACGTTCTTGAACGAGACCTTGCCGGTGTGGCAGAGATGGATGAGTTCCTTGTACGTGCCGATGGGCGTGGAGCCGGTAGGCAAGCCCAGCACGAAAGGACGTTCAGCCGTCGGCTTGAACTCATTGATCCGCCTGACAATGTATGCCGCAGCCCACTGCGACATTTTTCCATACGATTCTTGAATGATCAAACGCATATCAGTTGTTATTTGATTTGTTTCCTTGCAAAAGTACGCCGGCGTTGGCCAGGGCCTCGGGCGTGAGGCCTTCACCGCTGAGCATCCGGGCGACTTCCCGAAGACGCGCTTCGCCTTCGACCTGCCGGATGCGGGTTTCGACACCGGCCGGACCGGTTTCCTTGTAAACCACAAAGTGCGCCGCACCTTTACTGGCCACCTGCGGAAGATGGGTGATGGCAAACACCTGCATCCGCTCGCCCATACGGGCGATTACACGCCCCATCTTTTCAGCGACACTGCCGGAGACACCCGAATCGATTTCATCGAAAATCAAGGTAGGCATCCCCTGGTATTCCGCCAGAAGCGACTTGATGCAAAGCATAATACGGGAAAGTTCACCGCCGCTGGCGCATTTGGAGAGCGGCTTCAAGCCCCGCTCGTTGGCATCGAAAAGGAAAAGCGTCTCGTCGTTCCCGTCCGGGCCGAAACCGGGGCGTTCCTCCACTTCGACGGAAAAACGGGCACGCGGCATCTCGAGTGAACGGACCTGCTCCTGCAAATAGGCAGAGAGTCCGGGCGCTGCCTTCAGGCGTGCGGCGTGGATGGCGGCGGCAGAACGGAAGCAGGTTTCACGAAACGTTTCAACCTGCTTTTGCAGGCGCTCGCGCTCCAGTTGCCGGTCCATTCCGGCACCCAGTCGCGCCGAAATGTCATCACGCAAAGTGATCAGATCTTCCTCCGAGGACACATTGAACTTGCGCATCAGGCCATACAGGACGGACAGGCGGGACTCCACCTCTTCGAGGCGCTCAGCAGAAAAAGCAATCCCGTCACCCCGCGAAGCAATTCCGTCGCGAATATCCTTCAATTCGATCCGGGCGGAGTCAATCCGGCCGGTCATTCCTTCGAACTCGGGGAAATAGGGCTCGATGCGACCCAGGGCCGCAGCCATTTCCTTGAGCCTCGTCTCCAGGGAGTCCTCTTCCCCTTCGAACAGTTTCTCTATGCGGGCCAATTGTTCCCGCAGCGATTCTCCGTGGGCCAGACGGCCCTGTTCCTCTTCCAGGGAAGCGAGCTCGCCGGGGCGCAAAGCGGCTTCGTCCAGCTGGCGGAACTGGAACTCCAGATAGTCCCGGTCCCGTTCGGATGCGGCGATTTCCGCGTCTAACGCCTGCAGCGCCTTTTCCGCTTCAAAGAAATCCCGATACGACCGTCCATATCCGGCCACCTCCGCGGCAATACCGGCATAACGGTCGAGGACCGTCCGCTGGAAGTCGCGTTCCGCAAGCAACAGCTGCTGATGCTGGGAATGGATGTCGATGAGACGGGCCGCCTCCTGACGAAGCTGTTCCACAGATGCGGGCTCGTCGTCGATAAAACCGCGGGAACGTCCCTGCGGCGACACGACGCGGCGGAAGATCCGCTCGCGGCCGTCTTCCTCAAAAACCGCCTCGACCACACAGTTCCGGCCGGTGTCCTTAAGGACGGAGACGTCGCTGCGGCCGCCCAGGACCAGCGACAGTGCGCCCAGCAGGATGGACTTTCCGGCTCCCGTTTCGCCCGTAATGATGACCAGTTCATCCGGAAAAGCGATATCCAGATGATCGATCAGGGCGTAGTTCTCGATAAGGAGCCGCTTGAGCATGGAAGACTATTCCGCTTTCCGGTAATAGATCTTTCCGTCCTGGAATTCCTTGGTGGCGATGAGGGCCGGCTTGGGAAGACGCTCGTAATATTTGGAAATCTCGATCTGTTCGCGGTTCTCGAACGTTTCTTCAAGTGTATCGGCGTAGTTGGAGAACTCTTCCAGTTTGTGGTTGAGTTCCTGCTTGATATCGGCGGCGATCTGGTTGGACCGCTTGGCGATGATCATTACACTTTCATAGACGTTTCCGGTCGGAGCGGCGAAATCCGCGAGATTCCGGGTAATCGTGTTGGTAGGTACCTGTGCGATTTTCTGATTGTCCATCGTTATTCTTCTTTTTTCAATTGTTTCTGCACCTTCTGGTAAAGACCTTCCAGTTCGGGAAGGTACTTGGATTCGGGATATTCGCTGACGACATTGAAATAATCGTCCACGAACACGAGATAACGTTCCCTTTGCTTTGACGGTACGCTGTTGAACGCATACTTGTAGGCGGAAAGGGCCGTATAGTAGAGGATTTCCTCCCGATAGCGGTTGTCCGCATTATCCTTGAGCACATTCTTCAAGGCATAATGCGCCGCCAGGTAATCCTCCATATGATAATAGAGATAAGCCGCTTGATAGGCTTTGAGTTCCAATCGGTTATTGAGGTCATCCATCATCTCCTCCACCTGCCCGCGATACTGGGACCCGGGATGCTCGATCAGGAACACACTCATTTCGGACAAGGCCCTGCGGGTCGGCAGCGGATCAAGTTCATACCGGTAAGTGCCCCGATACAGGCAGTCCAGACGGAGGAACCGTGCCTCCTCGGTAAACGGACTCAGCGGGAACGTGGAGATGAACTGCGTCAGGTT
>LXOW01232422.1_pt1 | contig 11139 bp, 16 predicted proteins | sample 1368591 | NCBI WGS metagenome assembly LXOW01 (sample SAMN04884650, study PRJNA319009) | bovine gut metagenome | isolation source: Cow rumen | host: Bos taurus | place: Italy: Legnaro (PD) | collected 2014-07-09
GTGCAACACCGTCACCGAAGACCGTGAAGTCACCTCGAAACAGATTTATTACGCTGAAGCTCAGATACTCCGCGAACTCGCCGAAAAAGAGTCTTGCGTCATCATCGGACGCTCGGGCTTCCATGTGTTTAAAGACAACCCGTCAGCATTGAAGATCTTCTTCATCGCCGACATCAACACACGCGTGCGCCACATCATGGACCAGTTCGCCCTCGATGAAGATGCCGCACGCAAACGCATCGAAATGGTCGACAAAGCCCGCGAAAACTATACCAAGACCTTCGCAGGAGTGTCACGCTACGACGCACGTAACTACGACTTGGTCATCAACGTGTCGCACCTCACAACCGACAGCGTCGCCGCATTCCTTGCCGAAAACATCAGAAAACGTTATCCACATTTATAATAGCCATTAGCCATTAGTCATTAGCCATTAGTAAAAAAAATTCTAAAAACTAAAGACTAATGGCTAAAAACTAGTATATTTGCAGCGCAAAACACAGGGGTACTTGAAAACCCCCTTTAACAAAACAAGGACATGATAAAGAACACAGAACCGACAAAAGATTCGGTCATTATTTATTCCGGCGGACTCGATTCGACCACGCTTCTGTATGAGGAGCGCGAGCGTATCGCTTTGGCCGTCACCTTCGACTACGGCAGCAACCACGCTGCGCGTGAGATAGCCTGCGCCCGCTGGCACTGCGAGCATCTGGGCATCGAACATCTCGTGATAGATTTAGCCTTCATCGGAAAATACTTCGACTCCTCGTTGACAGCGGGCGCCGACGCCATCCCCGAAGGCAACTACGACGACGAGAACATGCGCTCCACCGTGGTGCCCTTCCGCAACGGCATCATGCTCTCTGTGGCTTGCGGACTCGCCGAGAGCCGCGGACTGAAACGCGTGCTCATCGCCAACCACGGTGGCGACCACGCCATCTATCCCGACTGCCGTCCTGAGTTCGTCAAGGCGATGGATTCGGCAATGACAGCAGGCACCTACGAAGGCGTGAAGCTGGCGGCGCCTTACACCAACATCACCAAAGGCGACATCGTGAAAAAAGGCGTCGCGTTAGGCATCGACTACGGCAAGACATATTCGTGCTACCGCGGAAAAGAACGCCATTGCGGACGCTGCGGCACATGCCAGGAAAGAAAAGAGGCTTTCAAAGAAGCCGGAATTATTGACCCAACAAACTACGAGGACTGAAAAATGTATTACATCAAGAAAACGATAGAAGTGGCGGGCGCACATCAGCTGACGCTCGATTACCCCAGCAAATGCTGTACATTGCACGGACATAACTGGATCATCACCATCTACTGCAAAGCCAAGGAACTCGACAAAAACGGCATGGTGGTCGATTTCTCGGAGATAAAAAACCGCATCGTCGAGGCTTTGGATCATAAAGTCGTCAACGAGGTGCTGAAATGCAACCCGACAGCGGAAAACATCGCTCATTGGTGCTGCGACCAGATCACCAACTGCTACCGCGTCGATGTGCAGGAAACCACAGGAAACATTGCCACTTACGAAAAAGACGAATGATGCGCGTCAACGAGATATTCTATTCGCTGCAGGGCGAGGGCTTCAACACCGGGACGCCAGCCGTGTTCATCCGTTTCAGCGGATGTAACCTCCAGTGCCCGTTTTGCGACACTCAGCATCAAGACGGCAAGGAGATGACCGAAGGCGAAATCATCGAAGAGGTGTCGAGATACAAGGCGAATCTGGTGGTCGTGACAGGCGGCGAGCCGGCGCTTCAGCTCACCGAGTCATTGGTGGAGATACTGCATTTTCTGGGGAAGACGGTGGCTGTCGAGACCAACGGCACCGTCGAGCTGCCAAAGAATGTCGACTGGATCACGCTTTCGCCCAAAGACGCGTTTTTAGGCGAGAAAGCGACGCCGGTTTTGCGCGAAGCCGATGAATTGAAGGTGGTTTTTGATGGTGAGAATGAACTGAAATTTTATGGAAATATAAATGTAAAACATCGTTTTTTGCAGCCTTGCGACACCGGCGACGCTGAAAAAAACAAAGAAATAATCAAGAAAACAATTGAATTTTGCAAAGAAAACCCTGAGTGGAGATTGTCTTTGCAGACACATAAAATATTAAATATCAGATAGTTATGAATAGAGAGAAAGATAATCTGCAGTCATTGGGCCACAAGGCCGAAATACCTGAGACATACGCACCGGAGGTCCTCGAGGCCTTCGAAAACCGTCATCCTGAGCGCGACTACTGGGTGCAGTTCAACTGCCCTGAGTTCACCACGCTTTGCCCAATCACCAGCCAGCCCGACTTCGGTGAAATCAAAATTTTGTATATCCCGGATGAGAAAATGGTGGAGAGCAAGAGCTTGAAGCTGTATCTCTTCTCCTTCAGAAATCACGGTGATTTCCATGAAGATGTGGTCAATATCATCCTCAACGACCTCGTGAAGCTGATGAATCCCCGTTACATCGAGGTGGTCGGACTGTTCGTCCCGCGTGGCGGCATCAGCATCCATCCGTACGTGAATTATGGCCGCAAAGGTACGAAATACGAGGCGATGGCGGAGGACAGAATGCGAAATTATCAGATACGATAAAATCCNNCAGCTCTGCCATGATAGCCGATGCCGTGCATTCGTCGTCTGATTTTCTGACGGATATCGTGGTTCTTGTTTTTGTGAAAATCAGTGGCAAGCCGAAGGACAAATCGCATGAATATGGTCATGGGAAGTACGAGACTGTAGCGTTGACTATCATTGGGTTAATGCTCGTTGTGGTGGCTCTCGGCATCATCTGCGACGGTGTCCTGAAGATTGACGATTTCTTGGAAGGCAAGCCTCTGGAGGCACCGGGAATGCTCGCATTGTGGGCGGCGATTATTTCGATATTGCTGAAAGAAGCCGTTTACAGATATTCGATAATTAAAGCACGTAAGCTGCAGTCGCAGGCTCTGGAGGCCAACGCGTGGCATCATCGGAGCGACGCACTCTCGTCAATAGGCACTCTGGTAGGCATCGGAGGCGCCATATTCCTCGGTCATAAATGGGTCATCCTCGACCCGATAGCCTCAGTGGTGGTGGGCGTTTTCATCGGCAAGGTGGCATTCGATCTGCTGAAAGACGGCTTCGGCGACCTCACCGACAAGGCACTGCCCGAGAGTGTGGAGCAGGAGATCCTTCAGATAGTTTCGGAAGTTGAAAATGTCGGCAACCCGCACAACCTCAAGACTCGACGCATCGGAAACCACTACGCCATCGAACTGCACATCAAGATGGACGGCGACATCACATTGCGCGAAGCACACGACAAAGCAACGGAAATAGAAAACCTTTTAAGAAGCAAATACGGCAAAGAGACGCACGTGGGAGTGCATGTCGAACCGTTTGAACAGATATGAACATCAAAATCACAGCCATACGAAAAGCAAACTATACGGATTTGCAAGAAAAATATGAGAATCCGATTGAGCACACTTGCGACGTGCACGAAGGCCAGACCTGGATTTCTGTCGACGGAGCCAAGCCTGAGGGGATGTGCGAGAGTGCATGGGAGTCGATGCGCTGGTTTGTGCAGGAACTCGCTGCAGGTCGCGGTAATTTCTACGACGGCTGGATGAAAAACCCTAATTCTGCGATGATAAGCTGCAACGACGGATTCCGCCCGGTAAGTTTTTATATAGAAACAATGTAAAAAAAATTNNGCGATGCTGCTTATGATGTGCTCCGGCTGCAAGAAAAACGATGGTGGCGACCACGGTCATGGTTTGAGCAGTATGACATTCAAAAAGATGGACCTTACCCATGCGCAAATGCTCGCTCTTGCTGACACTCCCGCGAAAGATGACCCGCAATACTCACCGTTATATATCGTGAATGACCAAGGCATACTTGAGTCGGTGGAATACACCATCGAGGTGGAGGGCGACGAAGGCATCGCAAATCTCGTGAAAGCCAATCTGCAGCTGAAAATTCATTACATCTATCAGATTGGCGAAGACTGGCTGTGGCTTTTCGACTGCCGTCATTATTATCCTGATATTGAACAACTTAGCGAAGATGAACGTAATGCCATCAATGGGTTGATAAGTATGTATGATGGAATCCATTATCTCGTGAGAAAGAGCGATGGAGCCATCTTCAACTGGTCTTTGGAAGACGGCCGTCCGTGGAACGAAGTGAATTATGGTACCGAACGCCCAACGGATTATTACGGTCTTGTTGAGCAATATGGTGGCGATATTGTTAACGTGAAGCATGATTTCGATGGAAGTCAGATTTATTATCTGAAAGATAATGGCAACAGTATTCAGGTAAGCACNNGGCATTCAGCCGCATAGCGTTTATCCGGCGAAAAACGACGGCGTTGTTGGCGCTACGATAGCCTATAACATAAGTCAAGGTTATTTTAACTACCTGCCGTTTGTGATTTTCCCAGGATCATTGAAGATTGCGCAGGTGATAGTGCCTAATTTCAACAATGCGCTGGAGACAATCAGCAAGCTGTTTTCGGTAGATGAGCGCCTGTATGTCATGGTGACAAACATCTATGAGCAACATACGGTAACAGATTTCCGTAAGGTTGAAGTCGATTTGAACAATGAGACAGTCAGCGTGAGTGCCGCGATAGCAGATGTGGATTATTGGGTCAAACTTGAACCGAGCAGCATAGGCTATTATAATCCAGTGTTCCGTGACGATCACATGTTCTGGCTGCAAAACAGCAATATCAACACTTTGTATCCTGAGACGGGATATTTTACAACTCAGGCGTTGCCGACATATTATCCGAACGACGCTACGGAATATGTCGATGGCGTGGCTTATGTCCTTGATAACCAAATGAATCCTACGTTATTCAGAGTTTGTGACATGTCTGCCATGATGGCTGTAGATCATGAGATTGTCTGGGATGACATCAGTCAATATGAGGGACAGATTGTGGTTGGCTCTACTGCGGAATGGCAGTTTAACCGTAACTCATTGGCTTTCACGAGCTATTGCATGCTTCTTGACGGCCGCAAGCTGAATTTCTTCTTCAGTGTCATTGGCGATGATGCCGGTCAGGTTCATGTCATAACTGAAGGCGAGGGCGGTGGCGCAGGTCGTGTGATATCGACGCTCATCAGGTTAAATGGAGGAAATTAATACTATCATGCATATCTACAAGCACGAAATAAGATATTACGAGTGTGACCGCATGGGTATCACTCATCATTCCAACTATATCAGAATCATGGAGGAGGCTCGCATCGACTATCTCGACAAGCTGGGCTGGGGTTTTGACAAGATTGAGGCTGACGGCGTGGTGTCGCCTGTCGTTTCTGTCGAATGCAAATACAAGAGCCCGACGACGTTCAAGGATATCGTTGAGGTGGAGGTGAAGATAGGAAGCATAAGCGAGCTGAAGTTCGAGTTTTTCTATACCATGCGAAAAGAAGGCAAGCTCGTCGCCGAAGGTCACAGCGTACACTGCTTCACTGAGAACGGACGCCCGGTGATTATAGAAAGAAGGTTGCCGGAACTTTATAAAAGGATAAAAGCTAATTTAGGATAATAATTATAAAACGCCCTTAATGTCGGCGGCAAGACTATTTAGTCATTTCTTACAATTCTATAATGTGGATTGTAATTGTTTCTGAATTCTTCGCTGTGGCGGACAGCATGGTCGCCTTTTGCGGCTTCCATCAGTTCTGCCTGTAATGGGGCGTCTGCCCAGTCGGGGTTGACTTTCAACGCGTTTTTTTCTATTTGTTGCCATTCCGACGCCCAGTCGTCGCTGAAGGTGTTGTCATTGCCGGCGGCGCCGATGAACATCATAACGAGCTGTTCCTCTGTGAGCTCGCCCTCCACGATATTTGAGAAATTGATTCTCACGAAGCGGTGACGGAATCCTGTCGGCTCGCGTTTCGGCATGAGGCTGAGGTCGGTGTCTTTGCACTGCTCCAGTTCATAGTTGATATAATAACGTGCTGCCGCGGTGTCGTTCATCAGATGTTCGGCACCGAAGAAATCCTGATAGCACGTCTTGTAAATGTCTTGCAATGTTGCCAAAGGATATTGATTATGAATGTATTGGCACATCTTACGGATGGCGCGGTCGTTAGAATCTCCGCATGAGAGCATAAATATCGAGATAATGCAGATTGTTAAGGCTTGGAATAATTTTTTCATATCGACAGTTTTTTCTTGATTTCCGACATGTTGCTTCTCGATACCGGGATGGCGTCTTCGCAGTGTTTGATGACGAGGAGCATGCCGCCGGGCTTTGACACTATGCGTTCGACCTGCCGCATGTTGACGAGGAAGGCTCTGTGGCAGCGCATTATCATCGGGTAGGCACTGAGGTCGTCCTCGAGCTGTTTGGAGGTGGCGCGGAGCATGTCGGAACGCACCTTGCCGTCGTGCAGCTGATATATTTTCACGTAGTTGCCGACGGTCTCGATGTATAACAAATCCTGAATATTCAATGAAACAGTCTCGCTGGTGGTCCCGGTGAGTGTGATGTCGTCGGAGACCGGCGCTTCAGCTTTTAAAACCTCTGACTGCTGCGATTTCTGCAGCTTTTCGTTCATCTGACGGGTCTCGTTGAGCTCGGCGGTGAGGTAACGGCTGCGGAACTGAAATCTCCAGTAAATTCCGATGATAAACGAACAAAACGCGATGATGACAAGCGTCTCAAAGAAGTTGCCCCACGAGAGACTGTTGCCTGCTACACTGACATTCATCACAAAATGACGGTATAGGCATAAAATCAGCGCCACCAGCGGCGTGTTGATGAGCTGGAAACGCATGTTGCGTTTGATGATGTAGTCTACGCCGTTGTCGAGGGATGACGGCATCTTGAAGATGTATCGGAGGATGCAGTCCGTCACAAGACAACCGACAAAACCAATCACGAACATCGCGAGAAGATGCATATAGGCCTGCCATTGAGTCAAATCTAGGCCGAAAGGCTTGAAGATGGCTATCGCAAGCACCGTGAAGCCTGAGCTGATGGTCCTAATGCGTATCGTTTCTTTCTGTTTGTTTGTCATTGCGAATGCAAAAATAAGTATTTTTTTGCCATTCGTCCCAAAATTTTACATTTCATCACAAAAACGTGCAGAATATCCCAAAAACTTGCGCCGTATTGAATGTCGCAATACTTTTGCAGAAAAATTCAAACGAAATAATAGGATTTATAATTTATAGCATCATGACAAAAAAAACATTTTGGGGAATCATTCTGATTGCAGCCGGTTTGCTGAAGCTGGCTGACATGTGGAACATCCTGCATTGGGAATGGCTGTGGAGCCAGCCATGGACAGAGTACATCGCGCCGGCGCTCCTTATATATCTCGGCGGTGACATTATCATTAATGGCTTCAAACGCAACCGCGACCAGTGGCTCGACCGTCCGGTGCCGGTGGGAGAGGACGGCAAGCGCATCTGCTGTAACACGAAATATGGCGGCGACCAGTACATCTATCATGGCGAGACATTCCACGGCGCCAAGCTCGACGCGACATTCGGAGGCATCAAATTGGACCTTCGCGAGGCGGTGATAACAGAAGACGAGGAGATCGATATCCACACCTTCTTCGGCGGCGTTGAGATTTACGTGCCGACCAACGTCAACGTGGTGGTCCAGAGCCGTAGCTTCATCGGAGGCGTGGGCGACGAGACATACAAAGGCATGAAGCCCGAAGCGAAGACACTGCATGTGGTGGCAAGCAATTTCTTCGGAGGAGTTCATATTCTTAATTAACCCCCTCGGATCGTCATTTCGACCGACCGAAGGGAGCGGAGAAATCTCCGGCTATTAAATGGTATAGATTTCTCGACTCCATTTTATTTCGCTAAAAATGACAAAAAATAAATTGAAAAAGATAACATTAAAGTTTAAAAAAATGAAAAAGATATTAGTTTTATTATTGGCGGTGTTCGCCATTGGGATGTTTACAGAGACATCATTGAATGCACAGGATTTGAAGCATTACAAAAAGATTGTGAAGGAACTGAGTTCCAAGAAATACCAGGGCAGGGGATATGCCAAAAACGGCGCCAATATGGCGGGTGATTATCTCGTGGATGAGTTTAAGAAAGTAGGAGCCGACGAGGTGGTGCGCCAGCCTTTTAAAATCGATATCAACACATTCTGCGGAAAGATGGACATGTGGGCTGACGGTAAGAAACTCATTCCGGGCGTGGATTTCTCTATGAGAGAATATTCACCGGGCGTACACGGCGAATTTCCTGTGTATCATGTGGATACGCTGAATTTCGACGCGGAGAAGATGTATGCCGATCTGGCAAAGCCTGAATATGCCAACTGCATGGTGGTTTGCGACTTCTGGTTTATGTATACTCACGAGGCATTCAAGCCATTGCATAAAAAGGATTCTTCTGTAGGAGGTTTTATCCAGACATGGACATCGCCTATCAAATTTTATAAGGCATACGGCAGTCGCGTGATGGGCAAGCCGATAGTTTGGGTGACACCGGAAGCTATCGAAGGTGTGAAAAACGTGAAGTTTGATATCGACAACGAATGGCTGCAGGATTATGAGCTCTTCAACGTCATCGCGAAGGTGAACGGCGAGAAACACGACAGCTGTTATGTGTTCACTGCACATTACGACCACCTCGGAAACCTTGGCAAAAAGGTGTATTACGCCGGTGCCAACGACAACGCTTCGGGCACTGCCACCATCGTCACCTTGGCTGAATATTACGCTAAAAACAAGCCTGAATACGACATGTATTTCATAGCATTTTCAGGCGAAGACTCAGGTTTGAACGGCTCGGTGTTTTATGTCGACAACCCGACGGTGCCGCTCAAGCAGATTAAATATCTGTTTAACATCGACATGATTGGCGACAACAACCCGGTGCAGTACTGCGAGGTCAGCGACGAGGGCGTCAGAGGATTCGCTTTGCTCGAGAAAATCAACGGTGAGAAGCATTATTTCGAGGCTTTGAATCGTGGCGAGTTGGCTGCCAACAGTGACCACTATCCGTTTGCTGAGCAGAAGGTGCCATGCATCCTGTTTGAGAACGAGAATGGCGACGCTTTCAAGTATTATCACACGATTTACGACACATACAAGAACGCTATCTTCGTGACTTACGAGCCTATTTTCAAGATCATCACTGATTTTGTTGAGAAATATTAATTTTTAAAAATGAGAAGACATTGGATTGATAACTTACGTTGGGTGACGGTGCTTCTGGTGCTGCTTTACCACGTGGTTTATTTCTATAACAACAAAGGCGTTTTCGGCGGCGTGGGCGGCTTCGGCGACGGCCCGCAGTATCAGGACGTGCTGATGTATATCTTGTATCCTTGGTTCATGCCTCTGCTTTTCTTGCTGGCAGGGATCGGCTCNNCCCTTGGTTTATGCCTCTGCTGTTTTTGCTGGCTGGTGTAAGCGCGAGATATTCGTTGGAAAAAGTCTCGGTAGGACAATGGTTTAAGTCGAGAACGAGGAAACTTTTGGTGCCGAGCACCATCGGTCTGCTGGTGTTCCAGTGGATGGTGGGGTATTTCAACACCCATGTCGGTGGCACCGATGTATTGGCAGCAGTGCCGCAGCCAGTAAAATATCTCATCTGGTCGGTGAACGGCATCGGACCGCTGTGGTTCATACAGGATTTATGGCTGTTTTCGCTGATTTTGCTCATCATAACTGCCATAGATAAAAACGGCCGCTTCCACAGCTGGTGCGGCAAAATGGCATCAGGCAAGTTGGGAATGGCGTTGATTGTCCTCCTTGTTTTCCTCTTCTGGCTTGGCGAGAAGACCCTCATCATGAAGCCACGCGTACAGTCGCTCGACGGGCTTTACAACCTCTACAAACCGGTGTTTTACTTCATCGTCTTCATGATGGGATATCTTGTGTTCTCACACGATAAGGTGCAGGAAACTTTAGGCAGGTTCTGGGCTCCGATGATGCTGTTCGCCGCTGTCACAGGCACGGTTTTGGTTGTCACCACTTTCGGACTCAACAACACCACGCCTCAATATATGGGAAGTCCGCTCAACTGTCTCTACGGCTGGCTGATGTGCCTTGCGATGATGGGCTGGTTCAAGGCAAAATTCGATTACACCGGTAAGTTTGCCGGCTACATGACAAAGTCGAGTTTCGGCATCTATGTCGTTCATTATCTGGTGATTGCGGGCGTCGGCTCATATATGTATTTCAACATGAGAGAGCAGCTGCCTCCGTTTGCGATGTATCTGATTCTGACGGTGGCGGTATTTGCGATTTCGCCGTTGCTTTATGAGGGATTACACAGAATTCCGTTTATCAGATGGTGCGTTTTTGGAGAGAAGAAAAATAAATAAAGGATAAGGTTGGCGGTTATGCCGTCAGCAATTCCTTTCCCATTTCGTGCAATGCCTCGCGAATCTGATTGAGGCGTTGCTCGCTTGGTTTTGAAATGCCATAAATATAGCGAGCCAAGAGGCTTTTGTTGATGCCGATGGCGTTGGCGACCTCAGAAACGTTCAGCCATGGGAAACGGTTGAACATTTCCGCCACCTCGTTGTGATAATTCGGCTCCGTCGTCTCGTAGAAACTCGAGATGTGCATATCGGCATCCAAAGCTTCCCAACGGATTGAAACGCCGTCTTTATCAATAACGAAGTCGTTCCGCTCTTCCGCGGAAGCCTCTTGCAACTCGATATACGCCTCGAGCGGGCGGCTCAATACTCGGTTTTCGGTCGTTCTGATGTAGATTCGATTCTCATCGAACCACAAGCTCTTTATTTTTTCCATCTTGGTTATATTAGTCAAACCTTTTGTGCCATTCCTCAATAAAATCATCCCGATAAATCACACAAGTGTCAAGGATTTTCTTTATTTCCTGCTCCTTGAAACCATGATTATAATCCAAACAAACCGTCGGCTCAAGCACAATTTTCGCTTTCTTTCCATTGCCATCCACATGAACGTGAATCGGCTGATGTTCATCCATATAGAAGAAAAATCGCATTCCAAAAGATATCATTAATGTTGGCATAAAACTAAAATTTTTGCAAATATAGGTATAAATTTTTATACCTGAATAGTTTTTGAAAAAATTTTTTTATTGTTAAAACTTTGAAACTATTAGTTTTATTTTTTTCTTTTTATTATCTTTGCATTGTCATAAATCT
>LXOW01053796.1_pt2 | contig 11133 bp, 10 predicted proteins | sample 1368591 | NCBI WGS metagenome assembly LXOW01 (sample SAMN04884650, study PRJNA319009) | bovine gut metagenome | isolation source: Cow rumen | host: Bos taurus | place: Italy: Legnaro (PD) | collected 2014-07-09
TACTGTTGTGACTTTCACAAAAGATGACTTCGCCGGTCAGGGAACAGCAAACACCGGTAGTGAAGTTACTGCAACAAAAAGTGGCGTAACATTTACGTACAGTAAGGGTTACTGCGCTGATGAGTCTCTTCGTTGTTATGCACACGGGGCTCTTTCTATTACAGCAACAGCAAAGATTACCAAGATTAATTTTACGACCACCGGTGGTAAAACCGGAGGTCTGGCGTCTGAAGTAACGGTCAATGCTACTTCATACACAGTTGCTGATATGGCATCCCAAGCCCGCTTTACAGAGATCGCTGTTACTCTTGACGGCGAAGGCGGCGGTGACGATCCTCAACCACAGGAGGTTGACCTAACGATTGGCTCAGGGTTGATCTATATTGACGCAGTAGAAGACCAAGGCTGGTGGCAGATCTACGGCAGCAATGATACGTATTATATTACGCTGTCGAATGGCAACGAAATTGAAACAGCAGCCGGCACCTACACAGCAGCCAACCTGGATAAGGACTGGTCTTACCTGAAGACAGCATCTGACTCCATCAACCTGTGCGCCGGTGGTTCCGTTACACTTGCTGTGGCAGATAACGGAACAGTGACAGTAGTAGGTCAGCTCAAGGGTAGCGATGGCAAACTCTATAACATCAATTTGACCTACAAGGATCCTGTAGCTGAGCAGACGGTAGTTGTTAACATAAGCGATGCTGAATTGGATGATAGCGACGCGTCCGACGGTTTGTATGTAGCTTATGGCGAGGATGCAAATGGCATCTATGTTCAACTGTCTCTTTGGTTAGAAGATTTTGCCGGTGAGTTCAGCCAGGATGATTTTGATGATCAATACTATGGTTGTTTCGTATCGCTGGATGAGGACTCCTCGCTTTCTATCTTCTCAGGAACTGGTACAATTACTCCGGGTAACAAGGAGGGCGTTTATAAAGTTGAGGCAGATCTGCTCTGCTACAACAATACGTTGTACAAGGTTACCATGCTGATCGGTGAAGTTGAGACAGGCATTGACCGCGCTGAACTGGCAGCTAAGGTTAAGAAGGCTATCGAGAACGGTCAGGTAGTGATCAGCAAGGACGGCGTTCGCTTCAACGTAAGCGGTCAGGTAGTTCGCTAATATCTATTGCTAAGCGCGCGCAAATAGAGCGCAGGCGCTAAACAGAAGAACCGGGCAAGGGGTGTGTCGAGAGACGCACTCCTTGTTTGGTTTGAGTACGGATTTTGCGGATTTGTACGGAAATGAAGAAGGAAAGATAAGGGTGACGTTACGGTAACGTAAGCCGATTCTCCGGGCAATCACCTACTAATCACCTACTAACCATCTACTATACTATCGGGGAAGGCTCGGATTTGAGCCTGTAGAATCAGCCATCATGGCTGATTCTACAGGGATAATTGGGACGGTGGGAACGAATAGTAAAAATACTAGCAAATAAAAAAATAAGCAAATAAAAAAAATAAGCAAATAAAAAAAATAAGCAAATAAGAATATAGGCAAATAAGAATATAGGCAAATAAGAATATAGGCAAATAAGAATATAGGCAAATAAATAAACCATCAAGGGCAGAGTGGTTCGTTAAGAAACGATAGAGAGAAAAGTGGCGCGAACTCCATTTTCTTGTAATGCCAATATGGCTTTTGGATAATTTTGAAGATTTTTGACCAAAAAACAAAAATAATTGCAAATAAATTTGCTTATTCAAAAATAAATTCGTACCTTTGTACCAACTTTGCGNNTGTATAACTAAAATCAAACAATCATGAAAAAAATCTTTTCTATTTTTGCTGCTGTTCTGTTCGCAGGCAGCATGATGGCCGCTGAACTGCTGACCATTGACTTCAAGCAAAGTCAAGGTGAGTGGACGATTGACAACAAGGCTAACCCGGACAATCTGGAGTACATCTGGAAGCAAGACACAAAGTATGGCATGAAGGCTTCAGCTTATGTTGACAAAGCTAACCACGAAACCGAGAGCTGGCTCATTTCGCCGGCTATTGACCTGAGTGGTGTTGAGGCATCCAAGCTCATTTTTAAACACGCTCGTAAGTTTGGTGATTTGAGCGAACTGTCTGTTCGTGCAAAAGCTGGTGACGGCGATTGGGCTACACTCCAAGTTTCTGCTTGGCCTGATGGTAGCAGCTGGGACTTTGTTGAAGCTGAGGCTGACTTGGCAGCATTTGCTGGTAAGGCTGGTTTACAGATCGCTTTCGTTTACACCTCTACTGCTTCTTCCGCTTCAACGTGGGAGATTGAGACAGTTGCTGTTACCGACGGTGGTGGTGTAACTCCTCCGGATCCCGAAGTAACTCCTGCTGTTCCCGAAGGCGTTCTGACCTGCGCTGATGCCAAGATTCTTGCTGCCAACGCTGCTGACCCCACCGCTGAGAACAAGAACGTTGAAGTTCAGGCAAATGTTAAGATTCGTGGTTTCGTTACCTTCGCTTATGACCTCAAAGAAGGCAAACAAAGTGCTTGGATTGCTGACCTCAAGAGCGCTTCCGCTGGTGAAGTACAGGGTTACTACCTCGAAGCAGCTGAAGCTGTTGTTAAGGGTGACTACGTAGAAATCGAAGGCAAGTTCGTTAAATATTTCAAGGCTGAGAACAACATCGTTCTTGAGGTTACCGAAGGTACAATGAAGAAAGTTGAGCCGCTGACCGGCGTTGAGAACACCGTTCTGACTCAGAAAGCTCAGAAAGTGATGATTGACGGCGTTGTTTACATCATGCGTGACAACAAGCTCTTCAACCTCCAGGGTGCTCAGGTTCGCTAATCGAACAGACGAGACAGATATTTCTCTTTGAGAAAAAAAGAAAGTGTGTCGGTATAGCCGGCACACTTTTCTTTTACAGTTTCACCTCTATCGCCATCGTTCCCCACGCACCGGGCATAAGCAGCGATCCGTAGTCGTAATAATGGCGGTTTGTCATATTGGTGCACTCGGCACTGATCTTCACCCGTTCGTTCTGCCAATAAACAGCACCGTCCAACAGCAGCACAGGCTTGTACGAACTGACCGTCCCTTCCGCCGAGGTGTAGTCTCCTTCTCGTTTCTGCCAGCGCAGCGTCCACGATGCGGCAAGTACTCCCGTCTTCTTAGGGTCATGCGACACCCATATTCCATGTTCCACACCAAACACCAGTTTATGGCTCAGGTAGTCCAAGTACCGTGACTGCACCTCATGCAAGTTCATGTCCAGCCACGTATAGCCATAACTCACCTTCACCAGCCTGAGCCAAGCCGCCAATAACTCATGACTAACAGCCGACGGTCTGTAAAGTGCCGTTATCTCCGTTCCGGCACTGTGTATCTTCTGCTGGTTCATGGCGTGGTAAGGACGCTTGCTGTCACTTGCCACATAAACCCAGTCTATTATATCCGCGCCAAGACGGTACCAGGCATCGGCGGTGAGGCTCAATCCCTTGTGATTGTACGTGCCGCCGACTGAGAAGGTCCACAACTTTTCCGGTTGCAGGTCTTTGTTGCCCAACTGGTTGCCTGCGTCATAATTGAGGTCGGTGAAAGTCGGCATCCGTACGGCACGCTGTGCGTTAACATACACTGAACTGCCCGGCAGGTAATCATAGCCCATATTCGCGCCGCAAGTATAGTGGCGGCCGAAAAATGTATTGTAGATACCACTCACCCCGACGGAAGCATTGAGCCGGTCGTAGTGAAAGGTCTGTCGCGCAAAGTACGTGAGGTTAACACGGTTGGTGTCGCCGAGGTTTGTGGAACGTATATTCTCGTTGCGCACGTCCAGACCGACGGTAGTTGTACCAAGCCAGGATATATATGCTGCCTGCAGTCCGCCAGCAGCCGTCTGCAGCAGATGGGTGTTGCTGCCGGGTTTCTGCCCTTTATGCCACTCGTAATGGTCGTAGTTGGCGCGGTACAACGCTTTGCCTTCCAGGCTCCAGGCGCCCCAATGATGTTTGTAGCGTACAGAGCCGAAGGCGGTACGTGTGGCATCGAACTGGTCCGTACTGCCACCGTAGAACAATCCCGCGCCTGCATCCTTATACTGCGCACCTGCCTGTATATCCAAGTCGCGCCAGCGAGCCTGCAGGTAGATGTCCGCCCAGCGGCATCCGTTATTAGCGAGTGCCTCGCGCTCTTTGTCCGACGGAGCAGGTGCATAATACCTGTCTGACCGCGAGTATGCTGCACAAGCATTAATCCGCCAATCGCCCGTACGTGCTGTTAATGCACCCTCAGGATGAGCATAACCGTTCATGCCAGCCGTCAGTTTCATTATTGCCGACACGGAGCTATCGGAATTTTTACCGGTGACATCCCTCGTTACGATGTTCACTGCGTCCTGTAAAACCTCGATGCGTTCGATCAGCAGCGGTGATACAGGCAGGTGCAAGGAATAGTGCCCCGTCTGTGCATCATTGACCGGAATTCCGTTGAGCATGACCGTCACCTGGTCAAACGTCCCCCCGCGCATTGACAGGTCGCATTGCGCACTGTTCGCGCCACGCTTGCGTAAGTCCAGTCCGGGCAGGTACTGCAATATATCCGCCACACTGCTAACAGGCAGGGCGGAAATCTCTTCATGGGAAATAGTGGAAACGAGACGATAAGCGTCGGATTGTCGCTCGGCTTTGGCTGCAACTACCTGCACTTCCTGAACATGGAACTGCTCGGTAACAGTTGGTCCGCCGGGGTCTTCCGGCTCCTCTAGCGCGAAGAGCTCGGGTGTTACCATCAGTGCGACAGCAAGCATTGCGGCATTGCCGGCTTTCAGCAGCTCAAGATTGGCTATGGCACCGCGCACGCGGCCGATAGTCACCTCACGGTGCATCGAGCAGAACGCTGCGTAACCCTTGCGGCTCAATCGCTTGAAGCGCAGACACGGATGGCGGAAGAATGGATTAGTTTTCATTAATAATCAAGCGTGCGGCTTCTTCGGCGGCACGATAGGTACCAAGGATCTGCCGGATTTCGGTATAACCGCTTTGCATCTTCTGTACATACGACGTATCGGTCAGCAGACGATGCAATTCATCCCGTACGGACTCAACGGTAAATTCGTAAGCTAACAGTTCTTTAATCACTTCGCGGCCGGCCACTATATTCACCAGCGTAAAGTGCGGTATCTGGAACATCACAGGCCGCAGCAGTCCCAGCAAATGTCCGAAGGCCAGATGATAGACTGCCACCTGCGGACAACCGAGCAGTGCCGTCTCCAGCGTGGCCGTACCGGAATTGACGACAGCGGCACGTGCCTGACGAACGGCAGAATAGGTGTCCGTGGCAAGCGTGACGGACGGATGGCCGGTACACAGTCGCTCATACAACTGCGGCTCTATACCGGGAGCTTGCGTGACGACTATCTGCCGGATATCCGGCAAGTCGCGTATCGCCTCCTCTGTTCCTGCCAGCATCCTCGGCAGGCAGTTCTCTATCTCATGTCTGCGGCTGCCGGGCAGCAGCACGACATACGGCGCTGACTGCTGATTGCTGACGGCTGATTGCTGACGGCTGACTGCCGACTGATGATAATCCGCTATACCTTCTGCCGTAGGATTACCCACGTAGGTGCAGGTATAGCCGTATTGGGCGTAGAATGCGGGCTCAAAGGGGAAGATGCCCAGAATGCGGTCGCAACACCGGCCTATATCATGCACGCGCCAGCGCTTCCACGCCCAGATCTTAGGCGGTATATAATAGGTAATGCGCGTATGAGGCAGATGCCGCTTGGCGAACTTGGCCATGTGCAGGTTGAAACCCGGATAGTCAATCAGTATGAGTTCGTCCGGCTGTTCACTCACCAGTGCCTGTTCGGCTATACGGATGTTACGGCGTATATCCTTGAGGTGCATGAGCACCGCCACATACCCCATATATGCCATATTGCGGTAGTGCTGGTAGAGCCGGCAACCGGCCGCTTGCATCTTGTCGCCTCCCAAACCGGCAAATACAGCCCGGGCGTCCTGTTCACGCAAGGCTGTTATGAGTCGGGCGGCATGCAGGTCACCCGAAGCTTCACCGGCTATAAGGAAGTACTTGGCCATTCAGCATTTGGTCATTTACGATTTTACCCTAAGAGAATGATACCCGCCGCCATATAGGGGACTATAGCCAGCATCACACCTTTGGCGAGTTTCCATAGGTTGAACTCATACAGCACGAACATCAGACCCATGTTCGCAAACGTACCGAGCAACGCCATGCGCCCGATAACAGGCTTGAGCATCTCGTACATCCCTTCCTGCCACAGGTGCTGCAAGCCTATCGTGTGCGCATAAGCCAGGCAGAACAGTGCCGGCAGCAGCAAACCGATCAGCAAGCCCAACCATAATGAATCCCACCTGTTCATTTTCGCATTTGTCATTTACAATCAACTCTATCAGAGCTGCTGATACGCAGTAAAATCGAGCGTAGTGGGCGTTATGCTTATGCGGTGATGCGCCAGCGCATACTCGTCCGTGTCCTCGGCATCAGGTTCGAGGTTGACGAAGTTGCCCACCAGCGTGTAGTACGTGCGTCCCTCGTCGTCGGTGTGAGGAGCCATCTCTTTCTCCCAATGTCCGCGGCACTGGCGCGTCCACTGGATGCCCTCTATCTCGCCGACCGGGAAATTGACGTTGTAACATACGCCGTATGGCGTCTCCTCCTCCGCCAGATGACGGGTAATCTCGGGAATGTATTTCTCCGCCTGGCTAAGGTCTATATCCATCGCGTGGTCGTTGTACGAGAAACCGATAGCCGGTATGCCGTGTTCGGCTGCCACGAGGCACGCCCCCATCGTACCGGAGTAAATGACATTGACGGAGGCATTGGAGCCATGATTGATACCGGAAACAACAAGGTCAATCTTCCCTGCATCTCCATCGAACAGGACGTTGATAGCCAGTTTGATTGCATCAGCCGGAGTACCGTTGGTTACGTAAATCTCCGCTTCGCCCAAGCCTTTGTCCGTACCGTCTATACGTGTCAGATACATGGGACGGTTGACTGTTATGCCCACAGCAGCACCGCTGCGGGGACCGTCAGGAGCAATGACTATTACATGCCCGAACGGAAGCATCGTACGCACCAGAGTCAGAATGCCCTGTGTGCCCCAGCCGTCATCATTGGTAATCAGTATATTCATTTTGTCGTTTACTATTTAGACATTTACCATTATATCACTTATTTATTCGAACATGCGGCTATTTGATAGCGTCTTTGATCTGTTGGGCGAGGGCGTCAGCCTGCTCGATAGTGGCAGCCTCGCTATAGATGCGGATGATGGGCTCGGTATTCGATTTACGCAAATGTACCCAGCCGTCAGCGAAGTCTATCTTCACGCCGTCAATCGTTGTGATACGCTCGTTGGCATACTTCTGTTTGATACGTTCGAGCAGGGCGTCCACATCCATCTCTGGAGTCAGGTCAATACGGTTCTTGGAGATACAATAGTTGGGATAGGTCTTGCGCAGTTCGCTGACCTTCATGCCGCTGTGCGCCAGATGACTGAGGAACAGTGCCACACCTACCAGTGCGTCACGTCCGTAATGGCTGGCCGGATAGATGACACCACCATTGCCTTCGCCGCCTATCACGGCATTGTTCTTGCGCATGAGCGTTGTTACGTTCACCTCGCCTACCGCCGATGCCTCATAGGTACCTCCGTACCGCTTGGTGACATCAGCCAAAGCACGTGTGGAAGACAGGTTGCTGACCGTGTTGCCCGGCGTGTGCTTCAGCACATAATCCGCCACGCTGACCAGCGTATATTCCTCGCCGAACATGTCGCCGTTCTCGCAGATGATGGCCAGACGGTCCACATCCGGATCCACCACAAAGCCTACATCCGCCTTGCCGCTGCTTAGCAGGTCGCTTATCTCGGTCAGGTGCTGCGGCAGCGGTTCGGGATTATGCGGGAAATGTCCGTCGGGCGTGCAGTTGAGGCGAATGATGTTCTTTACGCCCAACGCCTCCAGCATGGCAGGTATAGCCAGTCCGCCGACGGAGTTCACGCAATCGATGGCAACGGTAAAGTCCGCCTTGCGGACAGCCTCAGCATCCACCAGTTTCAAGTCCAGCACGTTCTGCACATGATAGGGCAGATAATCCTTGTGCTCAAGGGCTCCCAGGTCGTTTATTTCCGCAAATTGGAAATCTTCCCGTTCTGCGATGGCGAGCACCTCCTTGCCCTCTTTGTCCGACAGGAACTCGCCGCGCTCATTGAGCAGCTTGAGGGCGTTCCATTGCATGGGGTTGTGGCTGGCGGTGAGGATGATACCTCCTGCAGCCTTCTCGCCGATGACTGCCAGCTCGGTGGTCGGCGTGGTAGCCAGACCGATGTTCACCACCTTATAGCCCATGCCGCTCAAGGTAGCACTGACAAGCATATCCACCATCTGACCGCTGATGCGTGCATCGCGGCCGACAATAAGGGTGCGGTTTTCGGGCATCGCCTGACGGCGCTGCGTAGCGTAAGCCGCACTGAAGCGGACTATATCCACGGGATTGAGTCCCTCGCCTACGCGACCGCCTATTGTGCCGCGTATGCCGGAAATACTTTTTACTAACATATAATCATATTCATTTTAGTCATTTGCCATTTGATACTTTAGGTCGTTCTCGTTGCTTGGAGCAAATCAATACCTGCGGATTTTTATCTGCATATCATAGCCGAAAGGTGTTACGGAACTTTTCTCTTCATCCATTCCCTGCTTGCTCGGACAGATAAGCTTGCAGGACGCGCCCGAGTGCTTCATATACGACACTGCCACATGCCAGCCCAGAGGTACGGATGTATAGTCAATCAGATAATCAAACTCTGAGGCGTAAGCCTGCTCGGTTGTGGATATATACCGCGACGTGTCCGCGACTGCATCCAGCGTATAGCGTATATAGCGGACGAGCACCTTGTCACCCTGCGTGACAGTATAACTGTCATCACCGGCTTCATCCAGGTGGATATACAGGTCATCGTAACCCGGAACCTTCAGATAGTCTTTCTCTCCCCACGGGAGGTTCTCCGGCTCCTCATAGATGATGTGGATGTTCTGCCGCTTGATAAAGTCAGCTATCAACTTGTCCTCGGCATTGCGCTTGGCAGAGTAGCTGTTCTGGTTGCAGGATGTTGCTCCGATCAGCAGGAGCAGCATACAGGTGATAAGTGTTGTATAACGTTTCATAATATGTTTGTTTCTTCTGTATCTTCCAAATTGACATCCGTATACGGAGTTGTATGCAGGCTCAGTTGTACGCGTATGCTTGTATAGGGCGGTATAAAACCGTAACCATGACTGCCGTACCCCATGGGCCACGGTATAATCAGGCTAACCGTATCTTCCGGCACCAGCTCGCTTACCATATACCTGTACGCAATTGGCTCGTGTCCTTCGTCAGCCGCAGTCTTGGCTGTGCAGAACTCCCGTACTGCATCCACCAGTAGCACACCGCTCATGGCGTACACCCGTTCGCATATCAGGCAGCAGGTGTCTATGGGCAACGCAAAACTCTTACGTTCCGTATGCCCGTCACCCTTGTGTTCATACCTGTACCACCATCCGAACTCATGTTGCACCCAACAGTTGGTATCGCTCTTCACAAAAGCGATGACCTCCTTTTCCGCCTCCTCAACCTTGCGTTGCTGCGCGAATATATCCTCCACAGCGGCATCCTGTCCGCCGGTATCGCCTGCAGAAGAGGGCTTGTGCTGCCTTTGGCATCCCACGGACACCAACAACGCTGCGGTCAACCCGATGAACCATCTGCGGATCTGCATCACGCTTTGGATTGCGCCATACGGATGAGGTACTGACCATAGGAGGTCTTGCCCATCTCTTCGCCAAGCGCCTTGAGTTGACCTGCGTCAATCCAGCCGTTGCGCCACGCTATCTCTTCGATGCAGCTGACGTAGAAACCCTGACGGTTCTGGATTGTAGCGATAAAGTTTCCAGCCTCTATCAGGCTGTCGCAGTTGCCGGTGTCAAGCCATGCAAAGCCGCGAGAGAAGAGTTTGACGCTGAGCGTACCTTCCTCCAGGTAGGTCTTGTTCAGGTCGGTAATCTCGTACTCACCGCGCTTGGAGGGCTTGAGTGCCGCCGCCTTGGCAGTCACGGTGTCATCGTAAAAATAGAGCCCCGGCACGGCATAGTTTGACTTGGGTTCGACCGGCTTCTCTTCGAGCGAGAGCACGTGCCCGTCCTCATCGAACTCCACCACGCCGTATGCGCGCGGATCCATCACCTCGTAGCCGAAAATACATGCTCCGCCTTTTGTTTCCACCTGCTCTACCGCATCGTGCAGGATGTGACGGAATCCGTGACCATAGAACAGGTTGTCGCCCAATATCAGGCAGCCCGGCTCGCCGTTCAGAAACTCCTTACCCAGCACGAACGCCTGCGCCAGACCATTAGGCACAAGCTGCACCTTGTACTCCAGGCGCATACCCAGACGCTTGCCGTCACCGAGCAGTTCCTCGAACATAGGCAGGTCACGAGGAGTAGAGATTATCAGCACCTCGCGGATGCCGGCCATCATCAGTGTGGACAGCGGATAGTATATCATCGGCTTGTCATACACCGGCATAATCTGCTTGCTGATTGCTTTGGAGAGCGGATAAAGACGCGTGGCGCTTCCTCCCGCCAGAATGATTCCTTTCATATATCTGTAGTGTTTATGTTTTACCTGATTGTGATGCAGGACATATGTCCTTTCCTATTATGCTGCAATATTTTGATTTCTCTGTATTTGCTTATACTCGGCGATGTTTCCGCAAACAGGACCCGCCGGTTGGCCTACCCCTATCTGTCAGAACCGGACTGTCAGCAGGTTCGGAGTGAACACAACCATCAGATACGCCCAGTGGGACTGGCTGCGATTGTCGGCACGTGTCTCGTTCTCGTTGGGCATCGCGCCTTCACGATATTCGCCACGAGTAAGCAATTGCGCCTTCAGGGTGAACACATGGGTCTTGGTGGAGTCGCCGAACTCCGTCTTTATCTTGTTTCCGGCCATACTATGACCCGGAATAAGGAACAGCGAACAAAGAGCAAATACGAATAAACATTTGCTTCCGGACAGGTATTTGCCACCGGATAGATTGCTGCAATGGATAAAATCTGTGCTTTTGTTCATACGTACTGTCATTGCTGTCTCTACAAACCC
>LXOW01311037.1_pt1 | contig 11128 bp, 12 predicted proteins | sample 1368591 | NCBI WGS metagenome assembly LXOW01 (sample SAMN04884650, study PRJNA319009) | bovine gut metagenome | isolation source: Cow rumen | host: Bos taurus | place: Italy: Legnaro (PD) | collected 2014-07-09
AAAATTGGACTATTTTTTGCCAGAATAATTAATATAAATAATTTAGATTTGTATATTTCGAATAAAGATTTATTATAAAAGTATTAATTTAATTCTTTTAATTTACTAATAAAAACCCCAGACAAATACCCATATCCAATTTCCTGGACAGAACATAAAGCATAGATTTTATCTTCAAAACTTCTAAGCTGAATTACTTCAGCTTCATCAGGCTTATTTATATCATCATTAAAAAATTCTGTTTCATATTTAAAATAATTTTTACTATTATCTGTCTGAACTACTCTATAAACTTTAGTTTTTGTTTCGATAGATACAGAATTTTTTTCACCACGTTGTGAAAGATATAAATGAGCAACACAACTTAAAGTTTCAGCGTTTGCTTCAACTTCTTCACCATCAGCATTATAAAATATCATTTTACAACTATTATTTTCTTTGTCTNNGACTTCAATAAAGAGTAGTTAGCATTATTTTCATCAAAAAAAATAAAACAATAATCCATGGAATTCATTTTAAAAAAGCGAATCAAAATATTTTCTCCATTTATTTTATATATAAACAGCTAATTAGAGAGAATATTACACCAATTACTATAATAAAAGCAATAATCTGTTTTATTTCTTTTTTATCAAGCGTAAGATTTTTTATATTTCCTAATACAAATAAAGCTCCCATAAAAGGTAAAACAGGTAAACCTATTCCACAATATAAAGCAAGCCAGGAAGTTACAGGAAAGGAAAGCGCCAAAAGAATAAGGTTTTTTACAATAGGTAATTTAAACCTTATAACAGCTTGAAAGAATATAGCAAAAAACAAATAATCTGTTAATCCTATAAGAGGAGGTATATATTTCATACCAAATACAGGTAATCGCAAAAAGAAATAATGAATAGTAGAAGAAACAATAATCACAGAAGTAGCACCAGCAAAAACACTCCAAATATCCGCTAATCCTGCAACTAATGCTAATGGAATAAGATGACTTATCTTATCTATACCTTCTCCTATCCATATTCCAATTCCAGATGCAAGTAAAAGTTGAGCAAAGCATAGTAAAAAAATGTTTAAAACAGGTTCTTCAATTCTATCACCCAACGAGTTGTATACTTTAAAATAAGCATCATTTCTTAAAGTCAAAATAGGCTTAACACAAATATCAGAGAGATTATTCAATAAAGGTTTTGAAAATTTTAAAGCAGTAACACAAGAATCAACAGGTTTTATACAAAACAAAGCCGTTTGAGACATAAGCTGAGTTCGATATATAAGAGGTTTTGCTATATTTATAACGATAACAGCTCCTAGTATACCTATTATAAGATAAGCAGTTCTATGAAGTTTAAGACAAGAAAAACCATAAATAATATAAATACACAACAAAGTTATAACAATAGAACCTATAAACTTTGCTGTAAATAAAGAAAAACAAGTTACATCACGAAAACATGCGTAAAATAGCCAAAAAACGACAGTAAAAACAGCAACAGAAGAAAATAAGTGAAAAAAACGACTCATTTATGCTTTTCCAATAAAGCTAAGCTTTCTGACGCAAGTTTTACTATTTCGGCGTCTGTATTACTTTGTATAGCCATTTTATAAGATTCTCCAGCCAATTCATACTGATTTCTTATCTCACGTAATTTTCCCATATGATAGTATACATCAGTAGAAATAGGAGTATGGCTTAATTTAAAAATTTTAATTGATTTATCTAAAATTTTATAAGCTTGTTCATACTTATGTTGTTTATAATATACCCAGGCAAGGGAATCATAATATGTAGCTCTATTTGCTTTATCAAGAGTAATTGCTTTTTCTATAAGTTTTTCAGCATAATCAAGTTCTTTATCTCGTTCAGCCAGCAAATAGCCCAAAGTATTTGAAATACTTCCATTTTCAGGCATGATATTAATAATACGTTTAAAAATATCAATAGCACGGTCATACTCATGTCTTTCTAAATAAGCAGAACCCATAACAGAAAGTATTCTAACGCTATTTGGATTTTCAGACAACAAAGATTCCCATTCAGACTTAGCCTTAACAAAATCACCCTGTTTATAATAAACAACACCTAAGTTAAGTCTTGGGCTAATATCAGATTTATCTATAGAAATAGCGCTTCTATAGATTTGCTCAGCCTCAACCAAATCTGAGGTTGATAAATAAACGTTGCCAAGATTAATTCTAGCTTTTATATTTGTAGGGTCTATTTCTAGAACTTTATTGAACAAACTTATAGCTTTTTCACGCTCGCCTACTATAGAATACACAAGACCTAGATTATTGTAAGCATTAATATGATTTGGATCAAGTTTTATTACTTCTTCATATTCTTTAGCTGCATTTAAGAATTGAGCATTTTCATGATAAGCAACGCCAAGATTATAATGCGCTTCTATAGGCAAACCAGATTCCATCGAGAACGCTTTTTCATATGAATCTATTGCTTCTTCAACATTACCAGAAAAATACTGCGCCATACCCAACAAATACCAGGTATATGCCTGTCTATCATCGATAGATAATGTTCTTTTTAAATAAACACTTGCTTCTTTAAATTTATCTTGACGCAAATACAATTTGCCAAGATTTCTCATCGCTTCAGGATACATAGGCTCAATCGCTATTGCTTTTTTAAGCATTTCTTCAGCTTTGTCGTTTAAGTTATCCTGCATATAAAGCAAGCCTAAAAAATTATAAGCCTGTTCGGAATAAGGATCAAGCGAAAGAGCTTTTATAAAACACTCTTCAGCTTTCTTATTCTGTTCAAGTATTAAGTAATTGAGCCCTTCATTTACTACTTCTGCGGCCTGTTGTTGAATAGTCGCATATTCTTCATTCTTTTGTTCTTCAGCATAAGCAGGAACATAGTTACTCATACAACAAGCAGCAAATAAAGCAATAANNTCCTGTTATAACTTCTTTTTCAATTCCTTGAGCAGACGCAATATATAATGCATAATTATTATCTTTGTTCGCTCTTATAGCTCTTTTACAAAAAACTGTAATATTTGCATTCACGTCATTAAGCTCATTTAAGATGTTAGTTTTATTTTTTACATTAGATTGACCAATAATACCACTAATAAGCTTATATCTTGAATGAATTTTTCTTGAAAGAGTCATAATTTCCCTTGGTTTATCATCACCTGGCTCAAATCTATATCTATCTCTGTGATGTTTTCTTCCAAAAGGTCTAGCCTGTTCTTTCATTTCTTTAGAAAGTCTGTATATAGTTTTTAAATTTGAAAAGTTTTCATCCATAAAGTCGCTTATAAGCTTTAACTCTTTAACTTCAAGAATAGCATAAGAAGGTTTAATGCCAAACATTAAAATAAATAAAACCAAAAACAAACAAGCATATTTATAGCACTTTGTCATATATTTNNAAAATTAAAGAAAATTTACAATATTTTTTTTGTTAAATTTGACTAAAAATATTAATACATGCTAGACTTTATATTAAATGCAATTTTTTAGGAGAGGTAAATGAATCGAAAAGGCTTTACATATGTTGTTGCTATTTTCATGTTAGGTCTTTTAGCATTTATGGGGCTTTTTCTGCATCAAGGCAGCACAGCTGAATATTCATATGCCTCTCTGTCTGTTTATAAAACAATGTCTAGACAATTAGCAGAAGCAGCTGCTGATGAAGCTTTTTGTCTTATAAATGATGAAATTCAAAAAAAAGGAACGCTTTTTCAGACTATAATGGAAAAGGCTTCTGAATCTGGCTCTCCAAGAGAAGGAATAGATGGAAAATCCATAGAGATTAATTCAGCAGATTTCGGAAATAAATTCAGTGATTTAAAAGATATAGTAGAGCAAACGTTAACTTTAAAAGATTATCATCTAACAAGAGCAGGATTTGTTATAGAAAAAATACAGCCAACAATTACAGATTGTAGGCCTATTCCTAACAATTATCTTGATTACGATGAAGCCTACTATCGTTCCCCCGATAGNNGTATATGACACTAAAACTAGATATTCGAGTAGCTTTAAAAAAAGTCATTAACTCTAAATTAGAATTTACTATTTCCAAAGATATAAAGCTAATGAATATGGGGCCAATGGCACGTAATTACAGCCTATTCAGTATTCATGGTAGTCGCGAGTTAAGCGGTGGGACTCAACAGCAAATAAGCTATGCGTTAGAAAATCAAATGACAAATCCTGCAAGTGGATGTTTATTTTTATGGAACATGCCATTTCAATCACGAGTTTATTTACATGGACCAAGTATAATTACACTTGATAATCCAAGTCTGAAAACACATCCTGAAACCCAAGGCGCTTACGCTTTAGGCGATGACGAATTGCCTGGTTTTTCGCAAGCTTATCAATATAGCGATACTTTTTATGGTTTATCCATGTTTAACAACGAATCAAGAGCAGTATTCCCAGACAGAAATAATCTAGTAAGAGAATGGCAAACTGTTGAAGATAAAGACGATGATGTTAACATCGATGGTCGTCCAGAAGGTCGTGAAAACATAAAAGGAGAAAAAACTACAGGTGGCGGATGGATTCCAGAAGCTAATGGTTTTAGATTAAAAAATCTCGCTACAACGGCCCTAAATGGTTTACAAGATACATATTTCAGAGGCACAGTCGAAAGACAAAGTTTTGCTCCAGCTGGTTTGTTATGCAGAATGCCATGGAAAAATTATGAATCAACTCAAGCAGCCAAAAAAACAGATCAGTATCTTCCAAATCATAAAGACGTAGATGAAGAAGCTTTTCCAAATGATGGAAAACTTTTAAAGCTAGAACATCGATGGGATCCAGATGATAGCTCAGTAGCAGAAGCTACAACAATATACGAAAGAGTTTTAAAAGTAAAATACAACTACACATTAGGCAAAGCCACAAAGATGGATAGAGAACTAACAGAGTTCGGTATTTCCTATTATAATAATCCTAATAAAACAAGTATAATCAAGAAAATATTTGGAACTATCGGAGATGTATTCAATCACATATTAGCCCCTGTTAAAATACCTTTCCAATTAATAGGAAACGGTTGGGGATTAATAAAAAATAAATTTTGGCCTTCTGGCGAAAAAATTGTATCCGTAAGTACAGACAACATACCCAAAAACATGTTTCCAACTAATTTTAAACATGATTATAAAAGATTTGTAACAAAAGTATTTAATAGCGAAAAAGATATACCTATAGACAATGAGACAGGTTCATGGATATTGAATGGCGTATATTGGCTTAATAGCTGCCAAATAGAAGCTCCAATAACTTATATTGGAACAGGTACTATTGTTGTATCAAGATATAATTCAAACAGACCTTTTAAAATTTCAGGCGATGTTCTTGCTTTAACTGATAGTTCAGGAAATAAATTGGGTCATTTAAATATCATTTATAATCCAGAAATAGTTTCAAATGATGAACAAATTAAACAACGCATGTTGCTTATTACTAGCCGTATTACCATCGAAGCCTCAGTATATTCCCTTTATGGTATAAAAGTAACTGCAGGTAAGCTTTCAGGGCAGGATTTTATAGAATGTGGCGTTCACCCTAATTTAGCTTGGAAGCACTGGACAGAAAAACCTTGGGCTGAAAATATTTTGAGAAACACAAACGTTATAAAAGGTAATTATATCAATTATTATATGGATTTACATCTTCAAGGAGCAGGTGATTTGTGGGTTTATCATGACCCTGAAAATCCGTTATATTTTGATAAAACAAGCGATGGTTTATATCCTATAGTCCAGGATAAACTTGATTCTGACACAGCTTATCGTAAAGAATATGAGACTAAAGTTCATGAATTATATTTAAGTCCAAAGATTCAGCATATAGGTTTCATTGGGAGCAGCAAATGAGATCACAAAATAATAAAGGCTTTTCTATAACAGAATTACTGGTTACTTTGGTAGTTTTTTCCTGTGGTCTTTTGCCTTTAATATTTTTGTTTCAATCAAGCCACAAACAAACAGCCCAAGCTAAAAATCTTATGATAGCTCATAGCTTAGGAAGATCTATAATTTCAGAAATCCGTTCATTAGGCTTTGATGTATTAGAAGATGAAATACAAAGCAACACACTTGGAATTATAGGTACAAAAAACGAAATTAGTGGTCCTATTGTTCAAAGTGACAGTAATTCTATCGTCTACCCTGAAAGCTATAAAAAATTTACAACAAAGATAAATATGGTTCAGTATGAAAACACAATAAGAGTTGAGCTAGATGTTTCATGGAAAGAGCCTAATCGTGATTTTGATTTAGGATTTGGAACAGTGGTTGTAAAATATGACAGTTTATAAAAATAAAAAAGGTATAACGCTATTTGAAGCAATGATANNGCAATGATAACAACTGTTATTATTTCTTTTTTAGCTGGTTATGCTTATAAAATATACTTTGGAAGTCGCGAGACAATGCGTCACACAATAGCTCAAAGCCAGATACAATCTGACATGAGAGTCATGTTAGACCATCTTGAAGAAGAAATGGNNTACTATGATAGTTCAGGACAAAACTTATCAACAGGAACAGATAGTAAAGCTAGAATATTAGTTTGCAAATATGAGTATTCTCTTTCAAATGACGGGAAAATACTAAAAAGCCGAACACCTGGCAATTTATATTTCCTTCAAGAGCCAATGAATTTTCAACCAAGCAACAGTGGAGAATTTGATAATTACAAAGCCTATACAAATAAAGAGATGGTAAGCGATATCGTAGATTTTGAAATAAAAGCATATTCACAGAAACGCAAACAAAATTCAACAGAAGTAACAATAAAAGAAGTAACTAAAGAAAAATCAGCAGATGCAGCTTTTATCGTTTTAAGATTACATGCTAAAATAGACGAATCAGCCAATAGAAGAGATGAAGAACTAGATATTGTTACTAAGTTTTACAGTAACTACAAATTAACAGACGTAGCAAATCCTAATAGTTTTTCCAGCACAGATCACAACGGACAATTCTAATGAATGCAAGAAACTGGTCATTAATAATAATTATTTTAATGTTAATAACTTTGATTATAAGTTTAACGAGAACGGTTTTTAAAAGTAATAAAAGCAAATCTAGCAAAAAAATTTATAGCACTTATCAACCATACAAAGAGTCAAAAAATTCTCCAAGCGGTTCTTTCGGTAGAACAAGTAAAAAGAATATATACCGTTCTTCAGGTAAGGCTCGCGAAATTAAAAGCAAAATGTATTCAAATTCAGGTGCAATAACAGTTGCTGCATACGGAAGTTATATGAGCCTCTTTCCTGTTTCTGAAGAATATAAAAGACAAGACAAAGCTTCAAATAAAGACTATGAAGATATGATTAAATACTCACATATTCCGTTAACCGAATACCAATTAGGTTTACAGTTATATTCTGTAAAAGACTATGATGAAGCAATAAGACAATTTACCATTGCACTTGAAAAAATAGATAAAATGGACATATTGCACGCTATAGACTGTTACCGAATGATGGCTGAATGTTATTTTAGATTAAAAAATAAAGATGGTTACATTCAAAACAAAATTAGACAGGTCCGAATGGAAAGAAAGAAGCAACAAAACATACGAAAAGCATTTCCAGATCAAGATTTTACCAGTTTTATAGACTGGCCTTCTACGGCAGAAACAATGAAGCAATTATTAAAAGCAAGAAATGCTTTTAACCGTGGTGACACTACAGTAAACNNCAAGGCGATACGGAAGCAAAAGAAACACCAGATTATTGGAGCAAAATGGCTGAGTTATTTTCTAAGAAAGCTCATTCAGTTGCTTCAAGAAAAGAAACCATACAATTTCTAAATAAATTTAATTGGTCAAAAAATGAAACAGTTTTAGATGTTGCTGCTGGTCCAGGAACTCATTCTATTCCTTTATCAAACTATGTTAAACATATAACTGCTACAGATTTTTCTTCTGAAATGTTAAATCAATTACAAAAGAAAGCTAAAGAAGAAAATGTTACTAATATAGATACGATTTGCGGCAGATGGCTAGAATTAGAATTTAATCAAAAATTCAATACGGTTTTATGTTTAAATAGTCTTGGCGTTATAACAAGCGACTCAAATCACGAATCTCATCTAATAAAGACACTAAAAAAGTTGGATAGTCTAGCATTAAACCGTCTAATAGTTCTCATTCCTCATGCAGATACAGCGTTAGACAATAAAATGCTCGAAATACTTGAAGTAAAAGAAACACCGATTGAAAGACATCGAATTGCAGTTTTATATTATGCAATGGTTGACAGCGGCATGTTGCCATCGTTAGAAATATTATCAAGACCATTTCATTGGGTATTTTCTTCCATAGAAGAAGCTACAGATAAAATGCTAATGAAATCAAATTTAAAAGAATGTAGTCAAGATAAAATAGTTAAACTTCAAGACTATTTAAAATCAATTTTACAATCAAATAACGATGGTACATTCTCCTTATCTTATAACACAAAACAGGCACTATTTACATACATAAAAGACTAGCCATTTTTTAAAATCATAAACTTGCAACAATAAGGCTTATATGCTATACTGCAAATGTATGTATTGCTAGGTTTGTCCCATGGAGGCTTGCTTGGTTATACAACTATGAAAAAAGGAGAAAAAAATTATGTCTATGACTAAAGACGACAAAACCAAAGTAATCGAAGAAAACAGACTCTCAGAAAAAGATACAGGCTCCCCCGAAGTACAGGTAGCTTTACTTACCAGCCGTATCAATAATCTTTCAGCACATTTTGCAGCAAACCCCAAAGACCATCATTCAAGACGTGGTCTTCTTAAAATGATTGGCGCACGCAAACGCCATCTTGCTTACCTTAAAGCTAAAAATAACGAAAGATATATGGCTCTTATTCAGAAACTCGGTCTGCGCCGCTAATTTTAAACTAAGAGGTAGTAATGCAAACATTTGAAATCGTAGCATGTGATCTTGAATCACAAAATTCACAAAGTGTAACCTTTGAAACAGGTATGCTTGCTGGTCAAGCTTCCGGTGCCGCAGTTGTCCGTTCTGGCGATTCGGTTGTTTTTGCAGCTGTAGTTGCAAGCAAAGAACCTAAAGAAGGCAATGATTTCTTGCCTTTAACCGTTGATTTCTTTGAAAAAGCCTATGCAGCAGGAAAGATTCCTGGTGGTTTCTTTAAAAGAGAAGGAAAAGCAACAACAAAAGAAATCCTTACATGCCGTTTAATTGACAGACCGTTGCGCCCTATGTTCCCAGAACATTATCACAACGACATTCAAGTCGCTGTCTACGTTCTTTCATACGACAAATTAAATCCAGTCGATATTCTTGCCGTTAATGCAGCAAGCTGTGCCATGATGGTTTCTGAAATTCCATTAGTTGATGCAGTTGCAGCCGTAAGAGTAGGCAAAATCGACGGTAAACTTGTTTTGAATCCATCTCCTGCTTCCCTAGAAAATAGTACCATAGACATGACAGTTGCTGGTACAGAAAGTTCAATCACAATGGTTGAATCAGGTTCTTCAGAAGTATCTGAAGATGAACTTCTTGAAGCTCTCGGATTTGCTCATGAAAATATTAAAAAATTAGCAAGAGCCCAAAGAGAACTTGCTGAAAAAGTTGGAAAGCCAAAATCAGAAGTTCCAGTTCCAGCTCCAGAACATGAAGTTGAAGAACTTATAGGCAACTTGATGGGAGATATTAAAGACGTTTTATCTACCCCAGAAAAAACCGAAAGAAATGGTAAACTTAACGCATTAAAAGAAAAACTTGCATGCGAAATGGTTAATCGTTTTGGCGAAGAAGTTGCAGCCGAAAAAGACGCAACCGCACATCGTATATTAGATGAAGCTATTCAATACGAAATGCGCCGTATGATCTTAGAAGAAGGCAGAAGAATAGATGGTCGTGGTTTAAAAGACATTCGTCCGATAAGCACTGCCGTTGGTTTCTTACCAAGAACTCATGGTTCATCTTTATTCAACAGAGGTCAAACTCAATCAGTCGGTATAACAACTCTTGCTGCCGCTGCTGATTCACAGGTTATAGATGGTCTTGATGACGAATACAGAAAACACTTCTTCCTCCACTATAATTTCCCACCATTCTCAACAGGTGAATGTAAGCCAATGCGTGGTCCTGGTAGAAGAGAAATCGGTCATGGTGCATTAGCCGAAAGAGCTCTTAAACAAGTTATTCCTTCTGTAGAAGAATTTCCATATACTATACGCGTAGTTAGCGAAATAATGAGCAGTAACGGTAGTTCTTCAATGGCTAGCGTTTGTTCTGGTTGTCTGTCTCTTATGGATGCAGGCGTTCCTATTAAAGCTCCTGTTGCTGGTATAGCAATGGGTCTTATAAAAGAAGGCGATACATTTAAAGTTTTAACCGATATTCTAGGTGATGAAGACCATTTTGGCGATATGGACTTTAAAGTAGCTGGTACCGCAAATGGTGTTAATGCTCTTCAAATGGACATAAAGATCTTTGGCGTTACCCTTGATATCATGAAAACAGCTCTTGCTCAAGCTAAAGAAGGCAGAATGTTTATTCTTGGCAAAATGGCTGAAACAATAGCTGAACCTCGAAAAGAACTTTCTAAATACGCTCCAAGAGTTGTTACAATTCAAATTGATCCAGATAAAGTTAGAAACGTTATCGGACCAGGCGGTAAAATGATAAGAAAAATTACCGAAGAATCTGGAGCTCAAATTGAAGTTACCGATGATGGTAAAGTAAATATTGTTAGCCCAGATGCAGAAGCAAATGCAAAAGCGGTAAAAATGATTCATGAAGTTACTGACGAAGCCGAAGTTGGTAAAGTATACTTAGGAAAAGTAAAAAGAATCATGAGCTTTGGAGCATTTGTTGAAATTCTACCTGGAATCGAAGGTATGGTTCACATTAGTCAGCTCGAAAACAAACGTGTTAATAAAGTTGAAGACGTTGTTAATATCGGCGACGAAGTTAAAGTTAAATGTATTGAAATTGATTCTCAAGGTCGCGTAAATCTTTCCAGAAAAGCAGCTTTTGATGAACCAGTTACTCCAACTGAATACTAATAGCTAAAATAAAAAATCGCTCAAATTTTATATTTGAGCGATTTTTTATTTTAGCTATTAAACAGTTTTATCATTTTCTCTGGACTTATATTTTC
>LXOW01265398.1_pt2 | contig 11119 bp, 11 predicted proteins | sample 1368591 | NCBI WGS metagenome assembly LXOW01 (sample SAMN04884650, study PRJNA319009) | bovine gut metagenome | isolation source: Cow rumen | host: Bos taurus | place: Italy: Legnaro (PD) | collected 2014-07-09
AACGATGAATATAAAGAAATTCAGTGGGATAAAAAACTTACAGATCAAGAAATATTAGTTATTCATGCTCTCGGAGTTCACCCTTGCGTAATTGGCAGAGGAATAGGGAAAAAGATGGTTTATGAAGCAATAAATATAGCTAAAAGTTCCTCCATAAAAGCTATAAGGTTAGATGTTCNNTTTAAATACTGTGGAAGCCTTCCCTTATTTTATGAAAATACAGGGAAACAAGATTTTGAAATGTTTGAATTGCTTCTTTAAGTCTTTTATATAATGAAAAAACTTAAAGAAGCAGACAATGCTGTTTACTTTTTCATCAGGTCTTTACCTGCATTCCAGGCTTGGCCTACTTTTTTGCCAACAGCATAGTAGCCGTTTTGGAATTGATCAAAAATCAGAGCNNAGCCTTAACATTAACGATTTTACCTACTATACCAAAAACATTTTCTGTATTTACTATTTCAGCTAGTTCACATTCTATTGTAACTGGGAATTCTTCTATTACAGGAGCATTAACCTTATCGCTTTTTACTGCGTGATAACCTGTTCTTTCAAATTTATCGTCTACTCTATTTCCAGAAGCAATTCCGAAGAAATCTGCAACATCCATATGAGCTTCATCAGCAATAGATACAGTAAAAGCCTTAGATTCTTTCATGTTTGCCAAAGTTTTTCTATCTTCTGCCAGAAAAAGAATAATCTTATCCATATCGCATATCTGCCCCCAGGCAGCATTCATAACATTAACCTTTTGATTCTTGTCATAAGCTGCAACCATTAACACTGGCATTGGAAATACTGCTGGAACTACACCTAAATCTTTTTTCATAAATATTCCTTTCTTTTATTTATTTGTTTCCATTATATCAAGTAATTCATTTTTGACAAGTATCCTCAAATCCCTCCAAAAGTTGAATATAACCTTACTCCAAGAGGACGTTCGTTAGTAAAAATCCTTGATAAACTTTGCGATTGGGGACTAAAGAATAGAATTTAATTATTTATATTAGTTCGTAATAAATTCTATTCCCTATAATTCAATGCTTTCAAAGTCTTCAGGAATGAAGAGATTACCAGAATAATATTGCCGACCTTCCTCCAGATACAGCTGTTTTCTTTTTGTCTTCAGTATGATATAAAACTAAATTTTTAATATTTAGTTTTTCAGCAGTTTGACAAGCGTCTTTTACGGTTGAATGGTGCTTTTGGTAAGGCTTGAATATTTCTGCTTCAGAATGCATGCAAAAAGCTTCATGAAGTAACCATTTACTGTTTAAAGCAAATTCTTTAAAAGAATCATTATAAGGTTCGTCACCGCAGCATGTAAGTATTTCATCTCGGTCTAGTTTCATTGAAAAACCAAACTGTTTTGCTTTGTCAGAGTGAATATCAAAAAATGTTACTTCTCTGTCAATAATATTTATTTTTTCTCTATCTTTAACTTTGACAAGAAGTAACCTTTTGTCTAAGTATTTCTTTTCTTTTTCAAATAATAATTTTGTAGAAATATCTCTAAGCAAGTCTATTACTTCATCGTGACCATAAATATAAGCATTACCAATATAATTTTCGTTGTTCATTGTCATACAAATGATTCTTATAAGCCAAATAATTCCAAGGAGATGATCTATATGTTTATGTGTGACAAATATGTTTCGAATATCAGATATATTGAACCCACAATGACTTAATTGATGCAAAACAGTGTTACCACCACCGCCATCAACCATAAAATGTTGGTTTTTATCACTTATAACGAAACAGGTATTATAATACTCAGTAACTAAGGCGTTACCTGTTCCTAACATAGTTAACTTCATGATTTACCTCAAAAACATTAGCTCTTCTGAAAATCTTCAAGAATAAAAATAGATGTGTATTTTTCTTTCTACTCTTTTAGTTGGTCTGAGACTTTTCTTTGATACACTCATCATACCTCAATTTTAATAAGTTTCATGTCATTTGTTCAATAAAATTGAATTAAAATTTTGTCATTTGTTCAATATCTTTTTTAGAAATTTTTGCTATTTGTTCATTGTTTTTTTGTTTTCATTGTAGCTATTGTTTTTGTACTAGTCACTCCTTGAGTTTATCATCTTAAAGATGCTCTACAAAAATGCTTTTGAGCATTATTGGAAAACCTTCATCGGCTCGCGATGACAGTTCAGACTACAACTTTGTTTAGTTTTTATATGCCGAAGTAATAATTCACTACCTGTTTCTTCTGCGATTTGATGATGAAGATTTTCTCTCCTGAAGAATTTCTCTATATCGTTCTGGGGAAGGTCTACGTTTTTGATTTTGCGAAGAATTTCTATTTCTTGATCTATTGGGATTTTGTTTATGAAAAGTCTCGGTATTTTGTGAATTATTTTCTGGAGTTATATTTATATTATTAGTTTCAAAATAATAACTTCTCAAAGGCTTATAGCCAAGTTCATCCATCAATTTGTTCCAATTATTTGGCAGTTCTATTTTTACTGTAGCAAAACCACCTCCAGGAACAGTTAAGACCTTGTTTCTGTTAGCATCGCCAGTAACAATTATAGCTGTTTTGTTGTTTGTCATTACTGGAACTGTTTCTATTTCAGATTTGCCACTCCAACTCAGCCAATTTGGAATATCGGAAATCTGACCTTTTTCTGACTCTCTAATTTTAGCTTTATGCTGTTCCAGAGAATAGTTTTTACCTTCAAATGAACTTCCTGGATTTGCCCAATAATTTGCGTAAGCTCTTTCTTCCAAAGGTCTTCTCGCTATTTTTATAAGCTCATTTTCAAGAGTATTTTTGCTTTGATATTTTTTTGCTAAATCTCTTGCTACAAATTCAGTAATAAAAATAGTTCTGTAGACGAAGGGTGTGCCAGCTCCAAGCGCAAACTGTTCTTTTTCTACAATATCCCATGCCATCAGTTCAAGTATTTTCTCTGCATTTGAAGTAGCAGGTGTGAGATTATTGCCCCAATTCAGAGAGGAAGCTGCGGTCAAAGCATTGTCATTAATATCAAACCCTTTTTGAACATGATAGGGCTGCCAACCAATTTTAACACTGGCTTCTTCATCTTCAGACATAGCCCACGCAGAGAGATAGCCGAAGGTTCCCATTCTATTTTTCTTTATATCGTATCCGCCAAGATTTATCATGGCTAAATCTATGAATCTGCCCAATTTTTTATTATTTGGGGAAGAAATTTCGCCTTGTCCGCAATCAAAACCTAGTTGTCGGGCAACAGGTCCATTCAGCCAAACAAAGGGTGTCCAAGCGTGAGTGCTGGCAAGAGTTTTCCTAAAATCACCGTTCATCATTGCTTTTGTAAAAGCAATTAAAATAGGCATATATTCAGGCTTGCAATTAGCCATAACCCCAACAGCAGCCACTTGAAATGCAGTAACCTTTCTGTAAGTTGGTGGAATTTCACCAATCACATAATCTTTTGGAAAAGATGAATATTTTATAAATTCATTTATCTTTTCAGCCGTAGGAGGCGTTATTGGTAAGCCATCAGTCCAACCTTGGTTTTCAAAGTAATTTTGAACTTCATCTAAATTCCCTGAAAAAACAACAGAGTTTCCGCTACTTTTTAAACTTTTCTGACTTAAAGTTAGTTCTTCTTGTGAAATAGGTTTTGTAAGACCTTCAACAATCTGTTTCCATAAAACTTCTTGAGTGTTCTTTATCAACTCTTCACGTGTGTGGGAAGAAAAGGCACCAGGATATTCAGCAACTCTCTGAACTGGAACGCCAGCTATTAGAGCGGTAGTTTTGGCCTGTTCTACAAAACCAGGCGCGGCAATCATCACTGATGGAATTCCGATATACTCAGCAGTAATACAGGAACCTTCCTCTTTTGGTGTACAAAGCCCACAGCCCCCGTTTCCAGAAATAACAGCATCTACTTTCATTTCTTTTAATTTTTTTTCAAATTCATCTTTCTGCCATCTTTTTACGTTTGGGGCAGGGTAGGGACCTGCTGAACCTATTTCGTTAAGTAATATTACTTTAGCATCAGGATAATTTTTTAAAATTAATCGCTTAATTTCAGGGTGAGTAACACTAGCCATGAANNGCTATAGTTTTCCCATTTAAAGTAGAAAGACGAGGAGCTTGTTCTATGAATTTTACAGTATTTTCTCCTATAGGTGAATAAACCTTATAAAGAGATTGGCTATTAGCTTCTAAAACATCAGGTAAAGGACATTCGGAGTTAGGTGTGCAGGTTAAATTTTCTGCTGATAATGAAATTCCTAAACAAAGTGATAATAAACAACCTAAAAATAATTTTTTTTTAAACCCCATAGAATACCCTTTACAAGATTTATAAATATTTTTAGCTTAAAATATTATTAAAAGCAATTATTTTATTTAACGTAATTTCTAAATCTTTCCTATTTTTTTAACATTTATGGAATAGGTAAAAGCTCAGCATTGAATTTTTTTGCTACTGATAAACAGTTGCCTGTTCCAGTAAAATATAATATTTTCATAGGTTCAACTCTTTCTTCTGTATTTTTCTCTTCTAATTTAGGTTATAATAACAATGAAGCAAATACAATAGATTATTATTAATTTAAGTAATTATTGTAGTTATTGTTCTTAAGCCCATCCTTGTGGTTATCATCTTTAAGATGCTCCCCAAAAATGCATTTTGCATTGTTTGGGGAGCTTTTGTTTATAGCAATGACGAATCTGGGAACTTATTTTTACGATATTTTGTCGTCGAAGTAATGATAAAAAATCAAAACGCACACTTGTTAAACNNTTTATAATTAAATTATAGAAATCAAGCAATCAGAAGAAAGGTGGTAAAATATGAAGGTAGAAGTTAATCAGGATATGTGTATAGGTTGCGGATTGTGTACAAATATTGCTCCAGATGTGTTTTTTATGAATGATGAAGGGAAAGCAAAAGCGATAGATGATGAAATTACCGAAAAAGATCAGCTATTAGCAGAAGAAGCAGTTAATAGTTGCCCTGTTTCTGCTATAAAATTAATTCCAAAAAACTAGATTCTATTGCTTTAAACTGATATTCTAGTCTAGATAATTATCTTATTTTTCGATTTGTAAAGGGAACAAATTATGGAAAAGAATTGCTTTAATTGTACAAATGTAAGAAAAGTTGTAATGATTGGCTGCGGATTCGTTGGCTCTGCTTGCTGCTTCAGTTTGATGCAGTCTGGGTTATTCTCTGAAATGGTCTTAATAGATGCAGACAAAGCGAAAGCAGAAGGTGAGGCTTTAGATATAAGTCATGGAGTGCCTTTTTCCAAACCAATAAAAATATATGCTGGCGATTACGATGACATAAAAAATGCTTCTTTAATAATCATATCTGCGGGTGCTAATCAGAAGCCTGGCGAAACAAGACTGGATCTTGTTAAGAAAAATATATCTATTTTTAAATCAATAATTCCTGAAATTAAGAAAAGAGATTTTAAGGGAATACTGCTAATTGTTGCCAATCCAGTTGATATTCTAACTACTGTTGCAATCAAACTGTCAGGTCTTCCCGAAAACAGAGTAATTGGTTCTGGCACCGTTCTTGATACTGCGAGATTAAAACATGAGCTTGGAAATCATCTTAATGTAGACCCAAGAAGTGTTCACGCTTTTATTATTGGTGAACACGGGGATTCAGAAATAGCGGCTTGGTCTAGTGCAAACGTATCTGGAATTCCACTTCACAATTTTTGCGAAATGAGAGGGCACTTTAATCATCAAGAAGCAACCGAGAAGATAGCCGAAGATGTCAAGAACTCTGCTTATGAGATTATTAGCAGGAAAAAGGCAACTTATTATGGCATAGCTATGGCTGTAAAAAGAATTTGCGAAGCTATTGTTAGAGATGAGAAGTCTATTCTGCCGATTTCATCAATGCTTCATGGTGAACATGGAATAGAAGGTATATCTCTAAGTATGCCAGCAATTGTTGGCAAAGATGGAGTTGAAACTTTGGTTCCGATTCAATTAAATGATGAGGAAGTATCAAAACTAAGACTTTCAGCAAAAACTTTGCAAGATACCTTAAACCATAATTTTTAAAATGATTAAACAACAGATATAAAGGTAGAATGGGTTGTATAAATTTAGGTTTTCATTGTAGTTAGTAGTTGTTGTTTTTATTGTTTAAAACCTATAAAAATAGAATTACTAACTATAATGTAAACCTTTGAATACCTCATTTATTCATCCACTGAACTCTCTTTTTGTATAGGGAAAAAACAGATTCGATGTTTTCTAGTTTCGCCACTTGAAATATATACGTCATAGTCACGAGCTCCGCAAATTTCGAATTATCGATTACCTATGCTAAAGATATTACTTGTGTGCAATTATGCTTCGACATAAATAATTCTTTTGGTTTTTCTGATTTTTCCCTCATTATATGTTCCTCTTTTATGCTAATGTTAATAACAATGCCATTTTAAATTTGCCGTCTGCTTTAATATAGTGTTTTCCGTTCTTTGCGAATTTAAAATTTTCACCTGCTTTTTCTTTCATTACTATTATTTCTCCGGTGTAAATTTGCAATATCCGACCTTATTACATCCCTGCTTGATTACAACCCATTCTGCTTTATCTTGTATGACTTCTATAGATGTCGGATACAAAATGTTATTTTCTTTAAAAACGTGATCTCTAAGTGTCATAATAAGAATTTTTATTGCAGCGCTTATTCTTTTTTTAAACTCGGTAAAGTCAATACTCTTAACATTGTTTGCCAAATCACGAACATCTGTTTTATATCTTCTTAAATCTTCGTGTTCCATAACCATAACTCCAGTCGGTCCATGCACTCCTTTTGCCTCTATGGCAGGGAACAAAACCTGTTCTTCTCTTTGATGGTGTGGTTCACCGTCTAATAAATTTTGTGCATATTCTGCAATACGAGAATATATATTACTTGATTCATTATAAATATCTTGCTTTTGAAGTTCATTGTTCAGTTCTTCAAGCCTGTCTAAAAAACTAAGTAAAATTTCATGTTCTTTAACTAAAGTATCAATAACGTGACCTTTTTCAAGTTTTGCTGTCATTTTTGTAACTTCATCTTTCAACATTTCCATGTGAATTGAACACAAATGTCTTAAATCTTCAGGTGCTAATCCTGCTTCAAGAAGTTTTTGTTCAGCAAAAGACAAATCTTCTGCTTTTAAGGTTGATAAAAATTCTTGTGCTTCCTCTTTTACTGTTTGTGTTATATATGGCTAAATTACCATTTATCAAATTATCTTTTCAGCTAATTCAACTGCACATCTGACGCAATCGTCACATTCGCAAATTACTTTTCCAGTATCTCGACCTTTCAGATCTTTACAAATTGAAGCTCCACACTTTTCAGTAAATGCTTGATGTAATTCACGTGCATTTTTTAGAACAGGCACAGCTTTATATTTTTTTAATCCCATTATAATTTGTACACCAATTAACGCACCACAAGTTGCTTCCATGCAACCCATACCAACACCAAAACTAGCACCTAATTGTTTAAGTAAATCTTCAGATAAATCTGTTTCTTTAACGAAAGCACATAAAACTGCTTGTGCACAATTATAACCATTATGTTTAAGTGTTACTGCTAATTCTTTTTTATCCATTTTTTCTCTCCCGAAAATAATTATATCATTTATTTATGATATATCTTTGTGCTACAATTTGCATTTTTTTAGCGAAGTTTTGTATTGCCTCTAAATCTTTTTCATCAGGGTGAGATTCTGCGTCTTTCCAGCGTTTTAAGCAATCGTCTAGATTGTCGTTTTTGTGACCTGGAATTTTGCCTTCTTTTCGTGCCTTAATCATAGCAGGGCTTACAGCACATTGGCAACTAAAGGTTCCCAATACTGTGCACTCTTCTCCTAGAAGGGCACCTGCTCTCGCAAAGGCTGTTACTGTATGTTCTGAACCTACGTAAGCCCCATGAGTCTGGAAAAATACAACTTTTTTATTAGATAAAGTTTTTAGGAAAGCAGAAGTTTTTTCATCTGGACTTCCTCTTCTAAGCCAGTAACCTATAAATAAAGCGTCATAAGAAGACAAATCATGGATATTATTAACAGGGAAAATATTTGCATTAAGAGCCTTTGCTGCTGTTTCAGCTAATTTTTTTGTATTCCCAGTTACAGATGAATAAATTACCGCCCATTTCATAATATTAAGTGTTGCCTCACTTTTAGTTATTTTATCAAAGTTTTTACCATAAAGGGTTTTACAAATGATAATTATTAGAGATAAGAGCTTAGAGAAGAGAGATAAGGGAATTGTTTTAGCTTTTGCTTTATGGATTGCTCTGCCTTCGATTGCTTGCGATTTGCTGACCTCCTATTAGTCATCAGTCTTTGGCTTGTGATAACGAGTTTGACACAAATTTACAAAGCACAAACTAAACAATTCTCTCTTCTCTTTTCTCTTATCTCTCACCTCTTTATCCCAATATTTGTTTCAAATCTTGTTCAGGTGTAGTTGTAGGAGCAATATTAAACTTTTCTACAAGCACATTAAGAACCGTCGGAGATACAAAAGCAGGAAGTGACGGACCAAGTTTGATATTCTTTATTCCCAAATAAAGCAAAGTTAAAAGAATACAGACGGCTTTCTGTTCATACCATGAAAGAACGATAGACAAAGGAAGCTCATTAACCGAGCAATTAAATACTTTCGATAATTCCACAGCAACTTTGATAGCAGAATAAGCATCGTTGCACTGTCCCATATCTAATAATCTCGGAATACCGCCAATGTCGCCAAGTTCCAAATCATTGAATCTATATTTCCCACAGGCAAGAGTTAAAACTAAGGAATCTTTTGGAGTTTGTTTAACAAAGTCAGTATAATAGTTTCTTCCAGGCTTTGCTCCATCACAGCCGCCGACCAAGAAAATATGCTTTAAAGCACCAGTTTTAACAGCGTCAACAACTTTATCAGCTACAGACAAAACAGTATGATGACCGAAGCCTACAGTTAGAGTTTCACCGCCATTGATTCCAGGCATTTTTTGTTCTTCCTTGTAACCACCAAGTTCTAGAGCTTTTTCTATTAAAGATGAAAAATCTTTTTTCTCATCAATATATGCACATTCAGGATATCGAACAGCCGCGGTTGTAAAAACTCTGTTTTTATAGTTGGGTCTGACAGGCATAATACAGTTAGTCGTAAAAAGAATAGCGCCTGGAATATTATCAAATTCTTTCTGCTGATTCTGCCATGCAGTGCCAAAGTTACCTTTCAAGTGGCTGTATTTCTTTAATTCAGGGTAAGCCTGTGCAGGAAGCATTTCTCCATGTGTGTAAATGTTAATGCCCTTATCTTTCGTCTGTTCAAGCAAAAGTTTCAGATCTCTTAAATCGTGGCCTGTTATTACAATAAAAGGACCTTTTTCTATATTTTTGGAAACTTTTGTTGGAACTGGGTGACCAAAAGATTCTGTATTAGCTTTATCGAGCATTTCCATACATTTAAAGTTAATTTCGCCAGTCTTTAAAGTTAATGCAATCAGCTCGTCTACAGATAAGTCTTTTGTTAAAGCATCTAAAGATTCATAGAAAAATTCGTTTACCTCATTATTTTTATAACCTAAAACCCATGCATGGTGTGCATAAGCAGCTATTCCTTTTACTCCAAAAAGAATAAGTGATTTTAAGCTTCTAATATCTTCGTTGCCTTCCCAGATCTCTTTCATAGAGAATTTCGGATTCTTTATCATTGCCTTTAACGATTCATTATCAAAGTTTACATTTGTAATTGTTGCAAATAATCCGTCAATTATGGTTTTAGTGGTTTCATCGTTATGTTCGGAGCTTTGAGCNNCTGCTCACATTGAAAACAAAACATGGACATATTTTTTCTCCTTAATTTATTTCATCTATTAATATTATCTGTAAATTTGTTTAAAAAATATGTTGTTTTTCCAACAAAAATGAAATATTTTAAAAAAATTATGAAAGAAAATATTAATAAAATAAAAAAGTGTAAGCTGTTTAACAGAATAAAAGAAGATGAATTAGAGGCTTTATTGTCTTGTTTAAATGCCAAATTAATTAAATATGACAAAAACATAACCATTTTTGAAGAAGGAAAAGTTTTACATTCTTTTGGCGTAGTCTTATCTGGAAAACTACAGGTTGTACAATATGATTTTTCAGGGAACAGGTCTGTATTAAATTTGTTAGAGCCATTTCAGATTTTCGGCGAAGCTTTTTCTTATGTTGGAACTAATTTTCCTATGAATGTTGAAACAATAGAGAAAAGCGAAGTTTTGATAATGAACTCTACAAAAATAAGCAATCCCTGTGAGAATGGCTGCAAATTTCATAAACAGCTAATAAACAACCTTCTTCATATTCTTGCCCATAAAAATGTTAATTTGACACAAAAAATTGAATGTATGGCAAAACGCACTACCAGAGAAAAACTTCTTACTTTTTTGAGTATAGAAGCGGTCAAAAATAACAGCAAAGAATTTGAAATAAGCTATGACCGACAAGGATTAGCCGATTATCTTGGAGTAGAAAGAAGTGCCATGTCAGCAGAATTAAGCAAATTGCGACAAGAAGGTATTCTTGATACTAAGAAAAACAGGTTTAAATTATTAAAATAAAGTTTATTATTTCATTGCCGAAATAATAATAATAATATCTACTCGAAAAACTTTTATTTTTCAAACTTTTTTCGAGTAGGACTGTTTTTTGTTTGTGTTGATGTTCGTTTAATTCACTGCTATATTACTCATTTTTATTAATTTATTTTTACACTCTTGTGTTTGATAGGAATAATTTTATTAACCTAGGATGTTGAAAACACTGAGACAATCCACTTTGTTTAGAATTTGATTGCTTTTTTAATTAAAGGTAAAATAGTCTTTTAAGGATTTATACAGCTTCTATAGAAGAGTTGCTATTGACCAACTCCAGACTGCTATTCGTAAAGAACGTAGGAAACAGGAAACCAAGATAAAACAGCTTGAAGATAAACATTCGAAAGAGATTCAAGAAAAAGATAGCCTGCTTCAGGAAATGGCTAAACTTTTGTTAGAAAATGGCTTAACAAAAGAGCAGATATTTGAAAAAACTGGAATTAAATTATAATTTAAGGTTTATATTGTAGTTGGTTGTAAAAAACTCT
>LXOW01327527.1_pt1 | contig 11119 bp, 8 predicted proteins | sample 1368591 | NCBI WGS metagenome assembly LXOW01 (sample SAMN04884650, study PRJNA319009) | bovine gut metagenome | isolation source: Cow rumen | host: Bos taurus | place: Italy: Legnaro (PD) | collected 2014-07-09
GGCACAGATTGCCGGCGACCACCACGACTACACCCAAAACGCAAGCTACCAGAAGGTCGTGCATACGCGAGAATGGCTATGGACGGAGCCGTACTACTACGAGGAGGCGAAAACGTCGATGATAACGTACGTGCAGCCGCTGAAGGACGCGAATGACAGCATCATGGCGGTGTTTATGCTCGACTTGTCCACCGACTGGCTAGGCGACACGCTAAACTATCGCCAGCTCTACCCGTCGTCGTACACGCTGCTGCTATCGGAACAGGGCAAGTTGATAGCCGGTCCGCGAACGACAGAGAAGAACGAAGAGGACATCCGCCGCATCATCGCCGTCGTCAACGATGACAACACCGGAAAACTGCTGTGCAGTAAGGAAAATACGCGTACGTACAGCTTCGAAAGCAGCGGCGGCGACGAGGCCTTCGTATTTACTGCCAAGTTCAAGACCGACCCACGCTGGCAGATGGTTGTTGTGTGCTACGAGGACGAGGTGTTCGGTCCGCTGCGCGATGCCCGCGTAAACATCCTTTTGATGATGCTCATTGGTTTTGCCATCATGGGCTTCATCGTCTACCGTTTCTTCATGAAAGAGCGCGACCTGAACAAAGCATTGCTAAAACAAACGCGTATCGACAGCGAACTACGCATCGCCCGCGACATCCAGTTGAAGATGCTGCCGATGACGTATCCGCCTTTCCCTAACCGCAGCGACCTTGATATTTACGGTTCGCTGGTGCCGGCTCGCGAGGTGGGTGGTGACATGTATGACTTCTTCATCCGTGACGAAAATCTGTTTTTCTGCATCGGTGATGTGTCAGGCAAGGGTGTCCCCGCGGCGATGCTCATGTCGAGCACGCACTCGTTGTTCCGCGCGTTCTCCAGCCACGGCAACGACCCAGCAGAAATCATGCACCACATCAATGAGTCGGCGTGCCAAGGCAACGACTCGAATATGTTCGTTACGATTTTCATCGGTGTGCTCAACCTACAGACAGGCCGACTGCGTTACTGCAATGCCGGCCACGACCGCCCCATCGTCATCAGCCACAACGGCATCAACATGCTTGACGCCAAGCCACACTTACCCGTCGGCATCTTTGACGATATGCACTACGAAACTGAGGAATGCGCGCTAACGCCAAACAGCATGATGTTCCTCTATACCGACGGACTGACGGAGGCGATGGCCCCGTTGCCCGCCACCGACCACAATGCGGAGACCGAGCGTCACAATCAGTTTGGCATCGAGCGCGTCATGAGCCACCTGCAAGACCATGAGGCACAAACCTGCGCCAAACAGCTACTCGACAGCATGAACATGGCAGTGAACAACTTCGTCGGTGACGCAGAGCAAAGCGACGACCTCACCATGCTCGCCATCCGCTACACTCCGTCATAGTTTAATGCGACTAATGCGGTAGATTTGGAAGCGATAGACGCAGAGAGTTATAAGGAAATAACAGCCAACATGAATCCATAGGATACGGAGCTCGTTGAGAACATCTCCGAGTGAAGCTCCCATGGAGTTAAGACGTATGAAGGCGCGGCAGCCAAAGGTAGATGGGAACAGCCATGAGACACCCTGCCACATTCCAGGAATGTTTGACTGCGGCCACGAGACGCCCGTCATAAACAACAGGGGTACAGATATGAAGACTACGAGCAGCATGACATTCTCGCGATATTTCACCATACACGATACCACCATGCCGAAGAATACGCAGGCGAGCACATAAGGGATCATAAATGCCAGCAGCGTAGTCCATTCTGCCAGTTGCGGGAAATGGAACAATCGCGGAACACCGGCAGCCAACCAAGCTCCCATGACGGAAAAAATCATCACATAGCACATCGACTTGCCAAAGACTATCGGGAGCGTGCTCTGATAGTGAGGATTGCGAACAGGAATAAGGTTTCGACCGATATTTTCGTCACGGGCCGTACCTGCCGACAATCCGATGCCGAGCACCAATGTCTGTTGCAAGATAAGCATCAATACTGCAGGGAGTACCGATGAGCCATATCCGCCCTGAGGATTGAACAGCGGCACGTCGTCACAATCCAGAGGTCGTGAGGAAATGACTTCTTCACGCGCAGTATAGTGTCCTCCTAACTTTTTCGTCACTTCACTACCCATCTGCATGCTTACTGTCTGTGCCGTTTGGAAAATAGCTTTATACGTCAGCATCAGACTCATGTCACAATAAACGCTGATGGTTCCCTGTTCCAAACGTAGCACGCGAGTCTCGAAATCAGCAGGAATCAGATAGATACCTTTTACCAGCTGACGACTAACCAACGATTTTGCCTCATCAAGGTCTTGCGCATAATAAGCCACACGAACTTCAGACGAAGCATCACACATACGCAGGAATTGGCGTGACAAAGCGGAATGCGACTGGTCAACCACACATACAGGAACCTCGTGAACAGCCTCGTTGTTATAAATCCATGAATACAGCAACGGATAGACAATAGGCACTACGATGAAAAAGATGAGCACGCCCTCGTCCTTCAACACTTGCTTCATCTCCTTACACCAGATGAAACACGTATCCGCGATACCTTGATATATATTATGGAATATAGACATAAGTGAGCATTGCATTTTTAATCTTCTTCAATACGAGCCAGGGAAGCAACATGAAAGCTGCAAGAGCCGCGAAATGGAACCACACCTCAATAAGTGGAAATCCATTGAAGACACAACCTTGATAAATCATCCAATAGTGTCGCAGCGGGAAGAGCCACGACAACGACTGCAGTGGGCCGTCCATACCCATAATTGGAAATGCGGAACCTGCCATCGATATGCTAAGCACCGCCCACAGCGAACTGATACTCATCGACATACGCAGCGAGGGCATCAGTCCGAAGGCAAAGATGCCAAAGCCCTGTGATGCCAACACCTGCATCAGTCCCAAGAGTACCAACATCCACGGACTTCCCAGATGGGGGAAATGCAAATGGTAGAACACATAATATTCGTAACCATAAATGATAGCCAGCCAAATGAGCATCTGCGGCAGGAACTTGCCAAAGATGGCCACTAGGATGTTGTTATCCGTGAGTGCAAGCCACTGTTTCGACGAGTTAAATTTCAGTTCCGTTCCTAAAGAATACGTAGAAATCAGGAAAATGAACAGCATAATGATACCTGGTACCATCACCGTGGTTAAATAGATGTTGTAGCTTGACCAGGGATTTGCAATCTGATGGAGGTCCATCTTAATAGGTTGCATCAACGTCTGTATCTGCTCGTCTGTAAACCCTTTGGCACGCATCGTTCCTTGCCCTACAGCAGCCGAACCAAGCGTAGAAATGGTCTTCAGATCTTTCATCATCATGGAACCGGCAGCCATCGTAGTATAGGAATAGTAATACGATATCTTAGGCTGTCGTGAAGCCAACAGCTTCTCCGTCGTACCCTTCGGGATGTAAAGGAATCCGTAAATCTCGTTACGCTGAACAGCCTTACGAGCCTCCGTGACACTAGGATAATGGGCCACGACTTTCGACATCTGGAATCCGTCCAATTTGAGTCCCAATGCCCTCGACGTCGACGTATTGTCCAAGTCAACGACACCCACTGGCATACTTGTAGGCAGACCGTCATCCATCATAGAGGTGAAGAAAAAGATCACCAGCAATGGGAACAGTACCATGCAGAAGCGGTAGATGTGATTCCTACGCAGAATCAACAACTCTCGCATCATGACCTCATATATCTGTCTCAGCCTTTTCAATTGTCAACTATTTAACAATCAGCGACATACCAGGACGCAAACCATCGAATTTCTCCGTCGGACGAGCTCTGACTTCGAAGGTCTTCAGGTCGTATTGACCATTGGCCTTGGTAGCTTTCCATACAGCAAACGAACCTTGGTCCTTCATATAATAGACCTTCATTTCCACCTCTTTATTAAAGGCGGGCACGAAAGCCTTGAAAGTCTTGCCGACTTCCATGCCGTTCAACTGGTCTTCACGAACGTTGAAAGTACCCCACATGTCCTGCATCATCGAGATAGTCATAATAGGTGAACCGGTTCCCACCAATTCTCCAACCTTCGGATAGATACTGCTAACCTCGCCTTCCATCTGGGCAATCTGCACGGTCTCGTGGATGTAGCTGTTTACCTCTTGCACAGCACCGCGGGCACGACCGACCTGAGCGGCAGCAGCCAGTTTATCCTCACGGCGAGCACCGTTCTGCGCCATCTGATACTGACTCTCGGCAGCCTTGCATTGTGCCTCCATAGCCTTGTAGTTAGCATACACCTCATCACGCTTCTGAGCCGAGATGACACCCTCGTCGAAGAGACGCTGGATACGCTGATACGATTTCTCGGCAATCTCCAATCCTGCCTTGGCCTGTTGCCATACTTGGTAAGCACCTTGGATTTGCTCCTGACGTGCGCCGTTCTGTGCTTTTAGTTCCAGTGCCGCAGCAGCATTCTCTGCGCTCTGGGCCTGTTCCATTTTTGCGCGCACCTCTGGTGCATCCAAAATGGCCAGCGTATCGCCAACCTTAACGTAATCGCCTTCTTTCACTCTGATTTCCAGAATACGTCCTGGAACCTTACTCGACACACGATATTCACTGACTTCCACCTGTCCCTGAATCAGTTCAGGGTCACGTCCCAATGCGAAGAAACCTATCAGGGCCACAATGATGACGACCACTGAAAAACCGAGAATTGCAAACAGGATGTTCTTATGTTGTTCTTTAGCCTGGTTTGACATAATCTTTATATTTTGAACTTTAAACTTTCTAATCGTTTCTTTAGTACGCTTGCCTTAGCAAGAACTTTAATCTAATGTGCCAAGGGCTTTCTGCAGGTTCACCTGACTGAGCTTGACATCTATCTCTGCATCTATCCTCTGCGACTGGGCCTGCAGCCATGCTGTCTGAGCCTCCATCACAGTAGTCGACGAAATAACACCTTCCCTGAATCCGAGATTGGCCGTTCGCAGGTTTTCGTCGGCTTTCTGGATATTGACCTTCGCCATCTCCAGTTTCTTGTTAGCCTCTTGCACCTGGAAGTTGCTCTGATTCACCTGCAGGGTAATCTTTTCGCGGGCATCGTCCATTTTCAACCGAGCAATGGTCGTTGCACCTTTCGATGCACGTACCTTATATGCCACATCACCCCAGTTCCAGATGGGGACACGAACCATCACGCCAACATTCCAGACACCTCCGAACTTGCGCTGGAAGCCGTTATACAGATTGGGATTCGACACCAGATAGCCACCCGTCAACATCACCTGCGGCAGATTGCCGGCCTTCAGGATGTTCGTCAGTTGTTTGCTCATATCAACCATATTCTGCAGTTGCCTCAACTCCGGACGATTCTCCAAAGCCTGTTCCACTTCCATCCGTGGCGCTGCTTCCACTACAGCTTCCAACGTTTCCTTCTCCTCGTCAGCCAATACGATTTGCTCTGAGACGGGCATTCCGCACAACTGGCAGAGCAGCATCTTCGACAATACCAGACCGTCGTTCACCTTGGTGAGCATCATCTCGGCCTCGTTGACCTTTACGCTGACACTCAGGCCCTCGCTACGAGTGGCTACGCCCTCCTGAATCATCTTCTGCACGTCGTCGTCCAGCTTCTTCACCAGGTCGAGATAGCCCTCTGCCAACTTCTGCTTGTGACGCAACGACACCACTTGCCAGTAAGTCTGGTCAATGCTATACAGCGTCTGCTGCCTTGTCTGTTCAGCAGAGTTACAGGCCAGTTCCTCGCCAAGATCAGCCATCTTATTCATAGCGATGATGGCACCACCCATAAACACAGGCTGCGTCACCATCACGGCTCCGGCAAACATGTTTCGCGTATCGGTATGGAATGCATCCACGATTCCTCTGCCGAGACCGTCAAGCGGAGCGCCGAGACCGGCAGCCAACTGTCCGACATTAGTGGCAATGCCTTCCTGGGTAATGCCCAATGCATTCAGCATTTTCCAAGTACCTTCCGGCACCTGCGACATCATATCATTCACTTTTCCTCCAATACCACCGGCCAGCGAAGTTCCCAAATTCGAGAGCGTCTCCTTCTGCTCGTCACTGAGCAGCGAAATCTCCTTGCTGGTCCATTCGTAGCCGCCCAGCGCGCTGACATGCGGCAAGTATTTTGTACGTGCCGACTTACGCACATTGGCAGCAACCTCCTGCTTGACGCGCGAAATACTGAGCTGCTTGTTGTTGCGGAGCGCCATGGCCCTGCAACTGTCCAGCGAGAGCAGCCGTTGTGCGACAGCCCCTTGTGGCAGCCCTGCAGCAAGCAGGAAGAAAGCAATGATTTTATTCTTCATTCTTTATTTCTCAAATGTAAAGTTTCTCGATCCAATAGCCTGTCCATCACAGAAGATGCTGACGTTATACTGTCCACCACCAAGGTATTCGTTCACCGTCCAATAGAGGGTCAGCGCCGTTTCTTCACCAGTATATTCGATGCTCTTCTTCATCGACCACGCCATCTGCTTACCGCTATATTCAAACGTGCCTCCGCCATTGAGCACCTCACCTTCTGGCGTCATCACACGTACATAGACGTTACGCGNNACCTTACCGTTCTTCTTCAACGGTGTCAGCGAGATATTCGTAGCATCCAGCTGGGCGGCAATAGCCACCTTCTCCGACAACGAAGCCTTCTCCGTCGTCAACGTCTGGTTCTGCTGGTTGCTCTGCTCCAATGCCGAACGCACACGGTCGTTCTCCGTCATCAGGTCCTGATTCAGACGGTTCAGCGAGTCAATCTGTATCACATACGACCGCAACACGGCACGCACCGTGGCCAATTCCTTCTTCAGTCGGGTAATCTCGGCTGCATCACTGGCGTGCGTCCGTTTCAATTCTTCCAGCAGTTTCTGCGTGTGTTCCTGCTCACGAGTCAGTTCGGCAATGATGGAGTCGTTTTTGATATAGGTCTTCATCTCGTTGTATTGCAAGGCGAAGTTCTGATACTCTTTCTCCATTTCCTGCTTGTCCAACTCTGCCAACTGCTGCATATCCTGATTGGTTTGCTTCTCCTGTTTCAGGCTAAATCCCAGCCAGCCGATGACGGCCAACAGAGCAACGATGACAACGCTCACAAGAGCCCTATTTACTACCTTTTTTTCCATAATTTCTCAATTTTGGCTGCAAAATTAGTATTTTTCTATGAAAAACACAAGGAAAAGTTGCTCGTTTTCAATTTATTCACTATATTTGCATCATTATTAACATCAATATTAACGTACTGAGACCTGAAACGGATGAAAAAAACGGGCTTTTTATATCGCGTTTTCGACCTATACTACGACGGTTTCCGCTCCATGAAACTGGGACGGACGCTGTGGGCCATCATCCTCATCAAACTTTTTGTCATTTTCGTCATCTTGAAGTTGTTTTTCTTCCCCAATTTCCTGAAGACGCATGCTGCCGAGGGCGAAGAGCCCGATTTCGTCGCCTCAGAGGTGATTGACCGCGCCTCGCCCTGACATCCCTACCCTCTCTAACAAAAACAATTCCTAACAAAACCTAACAATATGAATGATTTACTTTTAAGCATCGACGCTGGTTCCATCAACTGGGCACGAGCACAATTCGCATTGACAGCCATCTACCACTGGCTGTTCGTTCCGCTGACTCTCGGACTGGCTGTCATCATGGGCATCTGCGAGACCATCTGGTATCGCAAGCGTGACGTCTTTTGGCGTAACACAGCACAGTTCTGGCAAAAACTCTTCGGCATCAATTTCGCCATGGGTGTTGCCACAGGTATCATCCTGGAGTTTGAGTTCGGCACCAACTGGTCGAACTACTCTTGGTTCGTAGGCGATATCTTCGGCGCACCACTGGCCGTCGAGGGCATCGTGGCATTCTTTATGGAGTCCACCTTCGTGGCCGTGATGTTCTTCGGCTGGAAGAAGGTCTCTCCCGGCTTCCACCTCGCCTCCACGTGGCTCACAGGCTTGGGCGCAACGATTTCCGCGTGGTGGATTCTGGTGGCCAACGCATGGATGCAGTATCCCGTTGGTTGCGAGTTCAATCCTGACACCATGCGCAACGAGATGGTATCGTTCTTCGACGTAGCCCTCTCGCCGTTTGCCATCGACAAGTTCTGCCACACAGTCATCTCCGCCTGGATCATCGGAGCCATCTTCGTAGTGGCCGTTTCCTGCTGGTATCTCATGCAGAAACGCGAGACGAAACTGGCCATCGAGAGCATCAAGATTGGTGCCATCGTGGGTCTCATCGCCTCGTTGGGTGCTGCCATGACGGGACATAAGTCGGCACAGAGCGTTGCCGAGGTACAGCCCATGAAACTGGCAGCTATGGAGGCGCTCTACAATGGCGGCACGGACATTGGTCTCACCGCTGTAGCTTGGGTGAATCCCTTCGTTCAGCCCGACTACATGAGCGAAGAGTCTGCTCCGCTGAAGATTGAGATGCCTTACGCCCTGTCGTTTATGGCTACCAACGACATCCACGGCTACGTGCCTGGCATCAACGACATCCTCAACGGCTATACCAAGCCCGACGGCACACGCGAGCCGTCCGTCGACGAGAAGATTGCTCGCGGTAAACAGGCCATCACGGCCCTTGCAGCCTATCGTAAGGCCAAGAGCGAAGGTGCCAGTGAAGCTGTTCTGAACGCGCAACTCTCAACAATTAAAGAGAATATGCCGTATTTCGGCTACGGCTACGTCAAGGACAAGGCCGACCTCGTGCCTTACGTCCCCGTCAATTTCTGGGCGTTCCGCATCATGGTGGGACTGGGCTGCATCTTCATCCTCTACTTTGCCGTCCTGCTGATCATGACTGTCCGCATCCCCTGGCTGTCAGCCATCGTCCGTCGCCTGCTGGCCATCGTCTGCATACTGCCAGAGACGGAAGCCGACGACCGTTGCACCATCGCCACACTCCCGAAATGGCATTACTGGGTGCCCATCATCCTCGTGCCGCTGGCCTATATCGCCTCCGAGAGCGGCTGGCTGGTCGCTGAGTTCGGTCGTCAGCCCTGGACCATTCAGGACATGCTTCCCACATGGGTTGGCGTCAGCGACGTCGATGGTTTCAGCGTCGCCCTGACCTTCATCCTCTTCCTCATCCTCTTCACCACCATGCTGGCTGTCGAGATTAACATTATGCTCAAACAAATCAAGAAAGGACCCAAATCATGACATACGATTTCTTACAGCACTACTGGTGCTTCCTGGTATCACTCCTTGGTGCATTACTGGTTTTCCTGTTGTTCGTTCAGGGTGCCAACTCGATGGTGCGCTCGTTGGGTTATACCGACGAGGGACGCCGACTCATCATCAATTCCACAGGCCGTAAGTGGGAGTTCACGTTCACCACGCTGGTCACCTTCGGCGGTGCCTTCTTCGCCTCCTTCCCGCTGTTCTATAGCACCTCGTTTGGCGGAGCCTACTGGCTGTGGATGATCATCCTTTTCACCTTCGTCGTCCAGGCTGTCAGCTACGAATTCCAGAATAAATTAGGCAATATCTTTGGTGTAAAGACTTTCCAGATGTGTCTGGTTATCAACGGATTATTAGGACCACTGCTCCTTGGTGGTGCGGTAGCAACATTCTTCGAGGGCTCTAACTTTATTGTCGCCAAAGAGAACCTGGTCGACTCGGGTGCCATCACGCCTGTCATCAGCCAATGGGCCAACGCCTCTCACGGTCTCGACGCCCTGCTCAACCCCTGGGTGTTGGTGTTCGGACTGGCCGTCATGTTCCTGGCACGCGTGTTGGGCATCCTCTATATTATTAATAATGTTAACGACGAGGACATCCGCTCACGGGCCAGCGTCCGACTCATCGGAGCAGCCGTTCCCTTCCTCGTGCTGTTTGTGGCTTATTTGGTCCACCTGCTCTTGAAGGACGGCTATGCCTACGACGACTCAGGGCTCATCTCGATAGTGCCTTACAAGTATCTCGACAATTTCCTCACGCTCTGGCCACTCACCATCCTCTTCCTCATTGGCGTGGTGCTGGTGCTCTTTGCCATTGGCAAGACCATTGTGTCGAAGGATTACATCGGTGGCATCTGGCCTGCGGGCATTGGCGTCGTACTCGTCGTACTGCCCCTGCTGCTCATGTCGGCATGGAATGGCACGGCCTACTATCCCTCCACGGCCGATCTGCAGTCGTCGCTGACCATTGCCAATTCGTGCAGCAGCGAGTTCACCCTGCGCACCATGTTCTACGTCAGTCTCATCATCCCCTTCGTCCTAGCCTACATCATCTATGCATGGTGGGCTATCGACAAGAAAAAACTCGACAAGCAGGAGATTGCCGACGACCACGCATACTAAGATTCTGCGCATCGCAGTACCCTCAATAGTGTCGAACATCACCGTTCCGCTGTTGGGACTCGTCGATGTGGCCATTGTCGGCCACATGGGCAGTCCCGTATATATCGGTGCGGTGGCGGTGGCGTCCATGATTTTCAGCCTGGCCTACTGGCTCTTCGGATTTCTCCGCATGGGCGTCAGCGGAATGACGGCTCAAGCGTTGGGACGTCGCGACATGACGGAGGTCACGCGTCTGTTGGTACGTTCGCTGGCTGTCGCACTGGCCGTCGCCCTATTGTTCCTCGTGCTACAGATACCCATCCGGTGGTTGGCATTCGCGCTGATAGGTCCTACGCCAGACGTCACGCCCCTCGCCACCACCTATTTCCATATCGTCATCTGGGGAGCTCCGGCGTCGTTGGCACTATACAGCCTGCTGGGATGGTTCATCGGCATGCAGAACTCGCAGTCTCCCCTGGTGATTTCCATCACCCAGAATGTTGTCAACATCCTCGTCTCGCTGACGCTGGTCTATGGCTTCGGCATGAAAATCGAGGGTGTTGCCCTGGGGACACTCATCGCACAATATGTCGGACTCCTCACGGCTATAGCCTTGCTGCTGAAATATTACGGACGACTGCTACCCTATTTCCGTCGCGAGGGACTCATGCGTAACATCCATCAGTTCTTCGTCGTCAATCGCGACATCTTTCTCCGCACGCTATGCCTCGTCGCCGTCACCCTCTATTTCACGTCGGCGGGCGCACGCAGCGGAGCAGTCATCCTCTCCGTCAATACGGTCATGATGCAGCTCTACCTCTTCTTCT
>LXOW01137710.1_pt1 | contig 11117 bp, 9 predicted proteins | sample 1368591 | NCBI WGS metagenome assembly LXOW01 (sample SAMN04884650, study PRJNA319009) | bovine gut metagenome | isolation source: Cow rumen | host: Bos taurus | place: Italy: Legnaro (PD) | collected 2014-07-09
AGCTTCACAATCACGGAGAAGGGCTATGCCACGGCTCCGGGCTATGTGCAGGACGATATCCTCAGAGGTCCGGACAAGTGCACCACCATCTGCTGCATGGTAGTATCCCTGCTCAACGAGCGTTTCAAGGCCGGAGCACATCCGATTGCGGTCGTCAGCATGGACAACTGCTCTCAGAACGGCCTCAAGCTGTTCACCGGAGTGTCAACCATCGCAAAGCGCTGGGCCGAGATGGGATTCGTCTCGCAGGCATTCGTGGACTGGCTCTGTGATGAGAAGAAGGTCAGTTTCCCGTGGTCGATGATCGACAAGATCACACCGAGGCCCGATCCGATGGTCTCCGACACAATCAAGAAGGACGGCATCGAGGATATGGACGTCATCATCACGGCCAAAAGGTCCTATGTCGCCGCATTCGTCAACTCCGAAGAGTGCGAGTACCTGGTTGTCGAGGACAAGTTCCCCAACGGAAGGCCCGCATTGGACAAGGCCGGCGTGTACTTCACCGACCGCGACACCGTCACCAAGGTCGAGCGCATGAAGGTCTGCACATGCCTGAACCCGCTTCATACTGCAATGAGCGTCATGGGCTGCATCCTCGGTTACACCAAGATCTCCGATGAGATGAAGGACGACGATATCGTCAAGTACATCAAGAGACTGGGTTACATCGAAGGTCTTCCCGTTGTCACGGATCCCGGAATCCTGTCACCCAAGTCATTCATCGATGATGTCGTGCTCAAGAGGCTTCCCAACCCGTTCATGCCCGACACTCCGCAGAGAATCGCCACCGATACAAGCCAGAAGCTTGCAATCCGTTTCGGCGAGACGGTCAAGGAGTATCAGGCCAAGGGTCTGGACCTCGGTAACCTCAAGGTCATTCCCGTGGTGCTTGCATCATGGATCAGATATCTTCTCGCAGTGGACGACAACGGACAGCCGTTCGAGCTCAGCCCGGATCCGCTTGCAGAGTCAGCACACGCCGACATCGCGGGAATCGAGTTCGCCAAGCCGCTCAAGGCCGGTGCGCTGGACAAGATTCTGTCCAGAGAGGACATCTGGGGTTACAACGTTCTGAAATCACCGCTTAAGGATGCAGTCATCTCCGCTTTCGAGAGCATGAATGCTGGTCCCAAAGCAGTGAGGGCCACTCTTCATAAGACAGTAGGTTGAGAAAAAGGGGGAATAGAAAATGCTTAAACTTAGGAAAAACAGCAAATACGATCTTGTGTGCCCCACCAGCATGGGTGTCAGGATCACACCGGCGAACAGGCTTCCCGTGCACACAAGCCATCTCTTCGAGCTTCAGGCCACCAGCGCCGAAAGCAACGTTCTGAACGTCAGTGCATCTCTCGGACTCAGGACCATGGTCCTCACGTCATTCGTCAAGGAGAGCCCGATTGCTCAGTTCATCAAGGCCGAGCTCAGGTTCAGGAACATCGAGTACTGCGGACCCGAAGTCGAGCAGGGCGGCGCCTGGGGATACAGGCATCAGTTCAACATCGCCGACAGCGGATTCGGCAGCCGCGGACCCAGAGTCTGGAACGACAGGTCCGGTGAAGTCGGAAGAACCCTCAAGGCTTCTGATTTCGACCTCAAGAAGATCTTCGAGGAAGACGGTGTCAGGATTCTTCATCTTTCAGGTCTGATCGCGGCCCTCAGCCACGAGACCACGCAGTTCTGTCTTGATGTCGCAAGAGCGGCCAAGAAGAACGGCACGCTGATCGCCTTCGATCTCAACTACCGCGCATCATTCTGGAAAGGCCGTGAAGCCGAGCTTTCGGCCGCCTTCAGCGAGATCGCTTCCGTCGCCGACATCCTTGTGGGCAACGAGGAAGACTTCCAGCTCTGCCTGGGCATGAAGGGCCCCGAGGCCGGCGGAAAGGACCTTGCAAACAAGATCGAGCAGTTCAAGGGAATGATCGGAGAGGTCAAGAAGGCCTATCCCAACGCACAGGTCTACGCCACCACGCTCAGAGAGGTCGTCAGCGCCAACGAGCACAACTGGGGTGCACTTGTCAGAGTCGGAGACAACTGGTACGAAGAGCTTCCCAGACCCATCCAGGTCATGGACAGAATCGGCGGCGGCGACGGTTTCGTCGGCGGACTTCTCTACGCCATCCTTTCCGGAAAGGCTGAAGAAGACTGGATCAAGTACGGCTGGGCTACAGGCGTCCTTGCAACTACCGTCCTCACGGACTACGGCACGCCGGCTGATGAGGACCAGATCATGTCAATCTACAAGGGCAATGCCCGCGTCAAGAGGTAATTTATGGCTAAGAAAGCAGATATCGGACTAATCGGACTTGCCGTCATGGGCGAGAACCTTGTCATGAACATGGAGTCCAAGGGCTTCACCGTCGCGGTCTACAACCGCACCGTGGAGAAGGTGGACAACTTCATCAACGGACGCGCCAAGGGCAAGAACATCATCGGATGCCACAGCGTCCAGGAACTTGCCGACAACCTCCAGAGACCCAGAAAGGTCCTGCTTCTGGTCAAGGCCGGTCAGGCTGTCGATGACTTCATCGAGAAGCTCCTGCCTGTCCTCGAGCCTGGTGACGTCATCATCGACAGCGGCAACAGCCACTTCCCCGACACAATCAGAAGATGTGAATACGTCGAGTCCAAGGGCCTTTTCTACATCGGAACAGGAATCTCCGGCGGAGAGGAGGGCGCCCTCAAGGGTCCTTCCATGATGCCCGGCGGATCTCCTGCGGCATGGCCTCTTGTCAAGCCGATCTTCCAGGCCGTCAGCGCCAAGGTCGAGGACGGAAGCCCCTGCTGCGACTGGGTCGGAAACGGCGGTGCAGGCCACTTCGTCAAGATGGTCCACAACGGAATCGAGTACGGCGACATGCAGCTCATCTGCGAGGCCTATCAGCTCATGAAGGACCTTCTGGGCATGAACGCCGACGAGATGCACGAGGTCTTCACCCAGTGGAACAAGACCGAGCTGGACAGCTACCTCATCCAGATCACGAGCGAGATCCTCGACAAGAAGGACGAGGACGGCAAGCCGTTGGTCGACAAGATCCTCGATACCGCAGGTCAGAAGGGTACCGGAAAGTGGACCGGAATCGCCGCACTTGACGAGGGTGTCCCCCTCACGCTGATCGGCGAGGCCGTCTTTGCCCGCTGCCTCTCAGCAATGAAGGCTGAGCGTGTCGAGGCTGCGGCCGAGTACAAGGTCAAGAGAGAGAAGTACACAGGCGACAAGACAGAGATGATNNCTGATGAAGGCCGCAGCCAAGAACTACGGCTGGAACCTCAACTACGGCGGAATCGCCCTCATGTGGAGAGGCGGATGCATCATCCGCTCGACGTTCCTCGGCAAGATCAAGGAAGCCTACGACAAGAACCCGGAGCTTTCGAACCTGCTGCTTGACCCGTACTTCAAGTCACTCATCCAGAGCCTTGTTCCGGCATGGAGGAAGGTCGTGGCCAACGCCGCGCTCTGCGGAATCCCCACACCTGCCTTCTCAAGCGCACTGAGCTACTTCGACGGCTACACAACCGACAGACTCCCGGCGAACCTGCTTCAGGCACAGAGAGACTACTTCGGTGCACACACCTATGAGAGAGTCGACCAGGAAAGAGGCAAGTTCTTCCATACGAACTGGACGGGTGAGGGCGGATCCACATCTGCCTCCACTTACAACGCATGATTGAGTTCCGCAAGAGGAAATAAATGCTGACAGACAAACAGATTAAAGACATGGTTGTGGCTGCCCTCGAGCAGTACGATCCAAAGAACCTGCTTATGGTCGTGCCCGACTACACCAGGTGCTTCTCGAATGCAGGCCTGATTGCCAACATCGCCTATCACTGGGCTGTGGACAACGGAAGGGGCGTCGAGCTTCTCGAGGCCCTCGGAACCCATGTTCCGATGACCGAGAAGGAAATCAAGGCCATGTACGGCGACATCCCCCTGGCGAAGTTCCACGGACACGACTGGAGACACGATGTCGTGAAGATCGGAGAGGTTCCCGCCTCTTATGTTTCGGAAGTCACCGAAGGCCTCTGGAAGAAGGGCGTGGCCGTTGAAGTCAACAGGATGGTCATAGATCCTTCCTTTGATCTGGTGCTGTCCATCGGACAGGTCGTCCCCCACGAAGTCATCGGAATGGCCAACCAGGCCAAGAACCTGTTCGTGGGTGCCGGCGGTTCCGACATGATCAACCAGAGCCACATCATCGGTGCCGTCTACGGCATGGAGAGGATGATGGGGCGCGACTTCACGCCGGTAAGGAAGATATTCGACTACGCACTGGAGCATTTCCTTTCCAAGAAAGCGAATATCCTGTGGATGCTCACCGTTTGCACCGCTCCGGACGATGTGATCCAGACCCACGGTCTGTTCATCGGACAGGGACGCAAGCCGCTTGAGGATGCCGTGAAGCTCGCCCAGGAGAAGAACATCGACTACGTGGAGACCGGCATCAAGAAGTGCGTGGTCTACCTCAACGAGAATGAGTTCCACAGCACATGGCTCGGCAACAAGAGCGTCTACCGCACCAGAATGGCCATTGCCGACGGCGGTGAGCTTATCGTGCTCGCACCGGCCGTGGACAAGTTCGGTGAGGACAAGACCAACGACGCCCTGATCCGCAAGTACGGCTACAAGGGCAGAATCCACACGCTGGAGTTGCTCAACGCCAACGAGGACCTGCAGGCCAACATGGGGGTCGCGGCCCATCTGATCCACGGTTCAAGCGACGGAAGGTTCAGCATCACCTATGCGGTGAGGGACATCTCCCGGAAGGAGATCGAGGACGCCGGCTTCAAGTCCGCCTCATATGAGGAGCTTTCGAAGAAGTACGATCCGTCCAAGCTCAAGTACGGCTACAACACCGTAGACGGCGAGGAGATATTCTACATCCCGAACCCGGCACTGGGTCTGTGGATCAACCGCGAGAAATTCAATTCCTGACAGGACGGGAGGATATTATGAAAAAGTTCATGGACAAGGACTTCCTGCTGAAAAACGACTGCGCTGTGAGGCTTTACCACGACTATGCCGAGCAGATGCCGATCTTCGACTATCACTGCCATCTGATTCCCGCCGAGATCGCCGCAAACAAGCGTGAGCCCAGCATCACGAGCGCATGGCTGTACGGCGACCACTACAAGTGGAGGCAGATGCGCACGAACGGCTACGACGAGACACAGGGAGACGATTTCGAGAAGTTCCTCCATTACGCCGACACCGTGGCCCATGCCATCGGAAATCCGCTGTACCACTGGTCACATCTGGAACTTCAGAGGTTCTTCGGAATCGATACACCGCTTTCACCCAAGACGGCACGTGAGATCTACGACGAGGCCAACCGCAAGCTTGCTGCCGATCCTTCCCTGGATGCCTATGGAATCTTCAGGAAGTTCAACGTCTACGCCGTAGGTACCACGGATGATCCCGCCGATACCCTGGAGCACCATATCGCAATCAGGAAGGCCGGAAAGACTTCAACGAAGGTCATTCCGTCATTCAGACCTGACAAGGCCATGAACATCGATGCCGCAGGCTTCAACGAGTACATCGACAGGCTCGCCACTGCTGCGGGAATGGAGATTTCCGGCTGCGCTGACGTCATGACGGCTCTTTGCAAGAGGCTCGACTGGTTTGTCGCGAACGGATGCGTGGCCACCGACCATGCCATCATCGTTCCGCCTTATGCTCCGGCGAGCGATGCGAAGGTCAACGAAGTGTTCCTCAAGGCCCGTGCAGGACAGAACGTTAGCGCGGAAGAGGCCGAGATCTACAGGACCTACATCCTGATGAACCTTGCCCAGGAGTATTCCAGAAGGAACATCGCCATGCAGCTGCACATGCAGAGTTCCAGAAACAACAGCACGCGCGGTTTCAGAAAACTCGGACCGGATACCGGTTACGACGGCGTGACGGACCACGAGGTCGCCCACAAGCTTTCGAGGTTCCTCGATGCCCTGGACATCAACAACGCCCTTCCCAAGACAATCATCTATTCGCTGAACCCCAAGGATTACTATTCCATCGGAACCTTGATGGGGTGTTTCCAGCGTGACGTTCCCGGCAAGATCCAGATGGGAAGCGCATGGTGGTTCTGCGACCATATCGACGGCATGACCGAGCAGATGAAGGTCCTCGGAAACCTCGGGCTTCTCTCAAGGTTCATCGGAATGCTTACCGACAGCCGTTCTTTCCTGTCGTATCCGAGGCATGAGTACTTCAGAAGGATCCTCTGCAATCTGCTGGGGACCTGGATGGAGGAGGGCGAGATTCCGGCAGACTTCGACCTTGTCGGAGGCATGGTCCAGGACATCTCGTTCAACAATGCAAAAAGGTACTTCGAAGGAAAGTGACGACATGTCCTTTCGGTGATGAATCCGCAGCTCCGGCTGCGGATTTCTGTTATAATGGGGGTATCTTGGTTTCACCATGGAGGCATTATATGAGTAACTTGGGAAAGGCGGTGGTATTGCTGCTTACGGTTGTCTGCGTCCTTACGCTGGCAAGCTGCATGCTGTTCGGCTCAAGCGAGCCGCGTTATGAGATCGTCGGCAACTGGAGACGTACGATAGGAAACACCACCATCACCTTCTACATGAAGGACGACGGGACGTACAACTATTCGAACAACTACAACGGAAAGCTCGATGCCGGCGAGTACACCGTGGACTGGAGGAATCATGTCATCCACACCATCCACAAGATGAACCATTCGCTTGACGAGGATCTTTCCTTCAGGTTCCAGGGTCCCGAGATTCTGGAGATAGACGATTACGCATACATGAGGATGTAGTGATCTTTCCTATGGAAAAACGGCCGGAAAGCTAATACAATATACTGGATATGGACAGAATTAAGGCATTCGTCAACAAATACTGCAAGCATTACAATGATTCCGGGTTGGCAACGGAAGAAGAACAGGAACTCCCGTCAGCGGAAATCCTTGAGGAAATCTGTCAGGTTCTTCTGAACGTGAGCTGCATGAGGGAGGAAGGTAACTTCTCCTCGTTCAGAGTCTGTTTCCTTCAAGCCGGTTCGGACTTCCTGGATGCATATGTCTACGCCCACAGCCTCAGTTTCGACAAACCTGTTCCATTCACAGTATCCGCAATGCGCAAGCTTGCTCCGGCACTCAATCCCGACATGAGTTATCTCACGCTTGACATCATGCATGAGCCCATCATGGTCACCGGAGTGATTGCGTCCTACACGACATGGGGCAAAATCATCGCCGGAGAAGCGACCGACGGCAGCATGATGCCTGCCGTTCCCAATCTTTTCGTCAAGGCCCCGGGAGAGATCGACGGCTGTCTCGGTGAGAGAACCATCGTAAGCTACAGCTTCGGCAGCACCGTCATCTCACGCTATGACATATTCAAGACCACGCTTATCGCACAGCAGCTGAGGAACGGATCCATTCTGGACGATGCCGAACGGCGTCACTTCCTGTCCCGTGTCCTCTGGCAGGTGGATGACTACAGGCATGGCGGCGCCATACTGATAGTTCCGTCGGAAGAGGCCTGTGCAGGCTACATCAACGTAAAGTACAAGCTTCCCTGCGAATTCCTCTTCAACGATGAGAAGAGCCTGATAGACATCTCCCAGAGCGTAAGGGAGAAGGAACTTGTCTCATATGCCGATTTCGTGGCCAAGCTTTCGACAGTCGACGGTGCGGTACTTCTGACTAAGGATATGGACCTCATCGGTTTCGGAGTCGAGATCCTCACCGACAAGATGGAACAGAAGGAACCTCCCATGCGGTTCGTCAGCAGTGACGACAGCATCAACAGGAACAAGAAATTCACAGACAACGGCACACGTCACCGTTCCGGGTACAGGTTCTGCCACGAGGTCGAAGGCTCCGTGGTCATCGTCATCTCACAGGACGGTGCCATCAAGGCATGTACAAAAGAAGGGGACGAGGTCGTAGTCTACGACAACCTCGCCCTCTCGGTGGATTAAGCTTTATTCTCTGAAGTCGCGGCCTTGCGCTTCTCTTCCTCTTCCTTCTCAAGCACGGTGTAGGCGATCTTTCCCACAAGTGTCTTGGGAAGCTGCTCGCGGAATTCGACATCATACGGCATGGCGTACTTTGCAACTCTTTCCCTGCAGTATGCGAGGATCTTCTGCTTCATTTCCTCGCTGGGCTTCACACCGGGTGCCAGCTGGACGAATGCCTTGACCTTCTGGATCTTGTAGGAATCGGGCACGCCGATGACGCAGCTCATGTGGACTTCATCCATTCCGTCGATGATGTTCTCGATCTGTGAAGGATAGACGTTGTAGCCGCTTGTGATGATCATGCGCTTGATTCTCTGCTTGAAGTAGATGAATCCGTCCTCGTCCATCCAACCCATGTCTCCGGTGTGCAGCCACGTGTACCCGTCTGAGTGCTTCTGGAGGGTGTTCCTGTTCTCTTCCTCATGGTTGATGTAACCGAGCATGACAGAGGGTCCCCTGAGACAGATTTCACCGTCTGTTCCGAACGGAACCTCTTCCTGTGTACCGGGCTTGAAGATCTTGTAGTACGTGTCGGGATAGGGGAGTCCGATGGATCCTTCCTTTTCCTTGTTGTACGGTGTCAGACAGCTGGCTGTGACGCACTCGGTGGTGCCGTAGCCTTCGCGGACCCTGACTGTAGCGCCGTGGTCGGCCAGGAACTTGTCCAGTTTCTTCTTGAGCTCGATGGAGAGGCTGTCTCCACCGGAGAAGACTCCGAGCAGGCATGAGAGGTCGACGTTGTCCATCTCTTTGTTACGGGTGATTCCCTCATAGAGGGTGGGGACGCCGGCGATGTAGTTGGGCTGGGCGGTCTTGAGGAGCTTCGAGTATCCCTTGATGCTGACCTGCGGAACAAGAACGCTGCGGCAGCCCCAGAACATCATGGTATGGACGCAGACNNGTGACTCCGGTGGTTCCGCCGGAGAACAGGATGACCGCAAGGTCCTTTCCCGTCTTCTTGACGGAAGGATCTTCCTTGATCTCGTCCGCCTTGTTCATGAAGCTCTTCCATGAGAGGACCGTGCCGTCCTCGGTGTATTTTTCGAACTTGCGTTCCTTGATGAACTTGTATGCACAGGACTTCACGGTGCTGAGGGCATCGGAGATGCGTGCGATGATGATGGCGTCCAGCTGGACAAGCTCACGCACCTTCTTCATCTTGGAATAGAACTGGTCTATCGTGATGATGATCCTGCTGCTTGCCTCCTGGAGGTAGAAGGCGATCTCGTGGACGGCCGAAAGCGGGTGGATCATGCTGGCGACTGCGCCGATGGCGTTCACCGCATAAAGGCAGATGACCGTCTGGGGCATGTTGGGCATGCAGATGGTCACTACGTCACCTTCCTTGATTCCGATGGCCCTGAAGGCCTTCTCTGCCTTTCTGATCTGGGGCACAAGCTTTGAAAATGTGGTGTCCTTGCCTTCGAATGTCAGCGCAACCTGCTCGGGGTACTTGCGTGCGCTCTCGAAGAGTGCGTCGCTCATCGAGAAATCAGGGTATTCCAGATGGAACTGGACGTCTCCGTAGCTCTTGAGCCAAGGTGCGTTCTTGATGTCTTCCTTCGAGTATTCCATTTTGATCTCCGGGGCTTTATAGATTTAGTTCCGCTTCCACAGCCTTGATGTCGATGCTCTGGTTTGCGGGTAACTCAAGGAGTTCGGGGCGCATCATGTACGCCTTGAAGACCTTGATGGTGTTTGCGAAATAGACTCCGTCACCGATTCTTTCGTCGATGGTGAAGGAGACGGGGAGGAACTGTCTCATCTCGAATGTGCCGTCATCCTTGAAGACCGGCTTCTTCTCCTTCTTTCCGATGATTGCGAAGAAAGAGTTGGAGCCGAAATTGGACAGGTGATGGTATTCGGCATCCATCTTGATGGAGCCGAGGTTCGAGATGAAGCAAGTCTTTGAATAGGGGTTTGCATCCACGAAATCCTTGAACAGCTTGCCCTTGCGGTCAAGTCTGAGAATCGTGTTCATGACAATCCTGTAGATGGGGCGGGGGAGATTGACCAGCTTCTGCATGATCTTGGTGGTGTCATCATGCGAATCCTCGCTCTTGCGGATGTTGTACACCTGCTTGCAGATAGACTCGTGCATCTGGTCTATGGGGCTGCGTTCGCTGTCCTTGTCGTACTTCATGATGATCATGCCTTCCTCGGCGCCGTCGACCTTCTGCTTCTTCGCTATTGCGGTGAAGGAGATTTCCTTGCGCTCGTAGTAATGACCGTTGCGGATGAAGTAGTTCATCCTGGGACGGTCTGCACATGATCTTCCCAGAGCCGCGCAGAAGACGTGGAAGAACGTGTACTTGTGTTCGGGATTCCCGCTGTTCTTCTTTTCGATGTAGGCATCCAGAGCCTCCATGTCTATGTCGAACTTGCAGACAGCCTCATTCGACACCCTGTCCCCGAGCAGGTCGGTCATGAACTGCTGTATGGGTGCAATATCCCAGACGCGGTATGCATCATATGTCTCGCCTTTCTGCTTTCTGGCCATGTCTAAACCCCAATATTATATATAGTTTGCAAAATGACTTTTTTTTATACCACCTTATAGCCGTAGTGGTCAACACACTAGTTAGTATTCACTATGTCTTTTCCGGTCGATATGTTACAATCTTTAGCTGTTATGAAACTGATTTCTTGGAATGTTAACGGTCTGAGGGCCGTTCTTGGCAAAGGATTCATGGATTACTTCAACAGTCAGGATGCAGATGTGTTCTGTCTGCAGGAGATCAAGCTTTCAGAGGGCCAGCTGGACCTGGAGCTTCCCGGCTACAACTGCTTCTGGAACTATGCACAGAAGAAAGGGTATTCGGGGACCGCGGTGTTTTCGAAGAAGGAACCGCTTTCCGTGATCCACGGCAAAGACGACGAAGGCCGCATCTGTGCACTTGAATTCGACGATTTCTACGTGGTCGATGTCTACACTCCCAACTCGCAGGACGGCCTGGCCAGGCTTCCGTTCCGGCTTGAGTGGGATGATTACTTCCGTGGTTTCGTACACGAACTGGATCAGCGCAAGACAGTACTGATCTGCGGAGACCTCAATGTCGCGCACAAGGAGATAGACATCAAAAACCCCAAGTCGAACCTGAGGAATGCCTGTCTCTTATACACATCT
>LXOW01139133.1_pt1 | contig 11114 bp, 6 predicted proteins | sample 1368591 | NCBI WGS metagenome assembly LXOW01 (sample SAMN04884650, study PRJNA319009) | bovine gut metagenome | isolation source: Cow rumen | host: Bos taurus | place: Italy: Legnaro (PD) | collected 2014-07-09
AGGAAGATTATGATAAACGCTAAAAAAAGTCTTTTGACTGCCGGGCTTTTTATTCTTGCAATCAGTCTTGGTCTGATCTGTTTTTTTAATAAAGATGAAATTGACTTCCCGGTTTCAAAAGAAATTTCCCTTGATTCGCCTTATATTGTGCGTGATTACGGACAGCTTCGATACATTCTCGATAAACAGAGAACCAGAATCATCGTTGTTGAAAAAGAATCTAATGTCGTAAAGCATGTTCTTCCACCTGCGGGCAGACAGCCTGACCAGTTCTTCTATGCGGATGATTTCTTAGTTGATGAAGCTGGAAATGTCTATGTAAAGGAAGGTGCCTGGGACGGAAACAGGATTTCACGGGAAGCAGTTCTTATTTACGATTCAACCGGCCGCTACAAGACAACTTACCTCGACATTAGATACGATTCAATGGTCAACAAGCACAAAGTCATGCTGCTTTCTGTGGGCGGCGGAAAAATCAATTACGCCATAAAAGAAAAAGATTCAATCTGTACGGTAAGTTTCAATATTCAGACCGGAGAGCAGTCAAAAAGTGAACTTCCTTATGCAGATGCCTTCAATTTTGTGAACGACATGGCGCAAAGTGCCGATGGAAAGATTTTTGTGCTCGACAAGGCCGGACATATCTTCCGTCTTTTAAAAACCAGACTACAGCTGATTTACAGCGCAGCCCACAATGAATTTCCAAACTGGATAGAATGCAGCGGAAGTGATTCTCTTTTGTTTTCTGAACTTTATTCGGACAGCGTGATAAGGCTTAATCTTGATACTGGAGAAAAGAAACGTATTCTTACAGCCAGCGGCTTTGTCACAGTTTCGCCTGTTTCATTCTTTTCTATTGAAAATCCTGTAAAAAACTCTGCAATTTTACGAAATCAGATTTTTCTTCTATTAACATTCATTCTTTTTGTCATTTCTTCACTTCTTTTACTGGGATTTGGAATCCAGTCTTTCTTAAAAAGCAATCTCCAGATTATTCAGAGAATCAGCGTTTATACGGTTATCGTGGCTCTGGCAGTTGCGGGAACGGTCACTTTTAAGCTGACTAACGAGTTTTCAAAAGTCATGCGCAGTCAGATTCTTGCGCAGATGGAAAACATGGCATATTCTGTGGCCAACAGCATCCGGCCTTCAACGCTTGATTCAATTCAGCAGGCGTCAGATTTTGCTTCGGAAGATTACCGGCAGATGATTTCCAACATGGAAAGCGTAATCGACTGCACTCTTGATGTAAACCACAATGTCTACTGTGATATTTTCAAATATGATGATGCCCACGGAGCTTATGCCTGCGCTTATCTTGACCAGGCAATAGGAACTTTTTTCCCGCTCACCCAGGGCGAAACAGAGGAAATCAAGCAAATCTACGAGACTGGACATGCCGTAAGTTCCAGCAAGGACGATACTTCAGCATCCTACACTTACGTTTCAGTTCCAGTAATAAATGACTTCGGCCGGGTTTGCGGCGTTGTTTCAGTGATGACAGAAAATTTCATGCTAGACGATAAAATCAGTGGCATGAAAAAGAGCGTACTTCTGGGTCTTGTTGTCACATTGATTTTTGTCTGGCTTTTAATGGGAGAGGCCCTTTCCTATATTCTATCAAAATCTCAGGCTGAACTTGAGGCCAAGGAAGAAAAATCCCGCTCAGGCGTCGAAACAAAAATCTTCCCTCATTATTATATCCGCCTGATTGTTTTTGCCCTTTTTGCGGCCTACAATATGACCACAACCTTCCTTCCAATGGTAATTACAAGAGGAGCCCTGGAATCTCTGGGCGAAGGAATGGGCAACTTTGCGGCCGCCCTTCCAATTTCGGTTAATCTTTTCATAATCGGATTGATGGCACTTTTCTGCGAAGGCATAATCCGCCGTATCGGCTGTAAAAAAATAATTGCGGCAGGTACTATTTTGTCTGCGGCAAGCAATCTGATTATCTTCGCCTTTCCTCTGTCCTACCCCCTGCTTTTTCTTGCCCTTGTAATCGACGGAATCGGAGTCGGTCTGACCACAAATTCCATGTACCTGATGGTTTCGCAGATTCCAAGTCCAAAAAACCGTTCTTCAGGCTATGTTGCTTATAATGCGGCTCAAATCTCGGGCATCAATTTCGGTATGCTCTTTGGTGCGGCACTTGCTTCAACCATAGGACGGCATTTAATTTTCCCTCTTGTATCTGCAATGTGGATTTTTTCTGCCCTACTTTTCATTCTTTTCTGGCGGACACTCGGGCTTGATTCCCGACCGGCGGCCAGTCAAGATACAAAAGAAAAGCGGACTTTCGGAAGGGTTCTGCCCTTCATCCTTAAAAAGAGGGTCTGGTCTTTTATCATTTTGATTCAGGCTCCATTTGCCCTTATGGGTGGCTTTATCTACTATTATCTGCCTCTTTATTCCGATACTCACGGACTAAGTGAAGTTGCAGTTGCGGCCCTTATGATGCTTTACTCTTTCTTTGCGATTTACCTGGGCAACGGCCTTACAAAATGGGTAATCAAAAAGACTGGATGCATGAGCCCTTACACTCCTATACTCTTAAGTGCAATTGCAGTTCTTCTTTATGCATTTATCGGAAATCTTACAGGTCTTCTGGCTGCAATTTTTGTACTTGGTCTTGCAAACGGATTCGGACGTTCTGTACTGCAGACACAATTCTCAATTCTTGATGAATGTGAAGAGTATGGCGTAGCCGATGCTATGGGCGTATTCAATTTCACTGATTTTATAGGACAGTCATTCGGTCCTGCAATGATGGCTTTAGTATTTCTTTCTAAAAATGTCATTGCATCAACCGGAATATTTGCAGTCGGATTGCTGCTTTTAAGCATTCTTCATATTGCATTAAATTTTTCAAACCTTAAACAATAAAGGAGGAATCCCATGAATACAAAAAAGAAATTAAACAGAAGTCTTTCGCTGGCAGTTGAAATTTTTACAATCCTGCTTTCAATTTGTCTGGGATTTGTAGGCTATCAAACTTACTATTTGGGCATGATTCAAAAGTACAAGGACTATGAAGTTTTTGTTCTGAACCTTGCAACAAACGATTTTGACTGGGACGCAATCGATCAATCAATTCAAAAAAATGAAGAAGATGAAGCCCTTTTGAAATTACGAAAGCGTTTTGATTATATAAAGGGCAATGCAAAAATCGACTGGCTTTACATGCTTGAACCACTTAACGACAGTGATAATGACAACATGCGGTACATCTGCACCGGAAACACCGAGAAGGAATATCAGTCATACAAAGAACGGGGACAGGACATAGTAAGGCTTGGAAAACTCAGCGGCACTGAATTTCCAGCAGACGTTGCCAAGCAATATCTCGATTTTTATAAAAACAGCAAGCCTGGTGAATTCTGGTATTACCCGAATAAAACAGAATGGGGCAGCGTTTATACAACTTCAGTAGTTGTGCGCACTTCCACAGGAAAATCTTTAGGCGTACTCAGCGTTGACATCAGCATGACAGATATTGATGCAACAATGAGAATCTACCCTATCCGTATTTTTGTAGCGGGCTTTATTCTTGCAGTTTTCTTCATTCTGATTCTGATACTCTGGCTCAACCGCCGCGTAATCTATCCTCTAAAAAAACTGCAGCACTCAGCATCTGATTTTGTTCAGAAGGCAAACGGTGAAGACATTGAAAGTCTTAAATTCACAGATCCAAACATTCAGACAAAGGATGAAATTCAAAGCCTTGCAAAAAGCCTTATCAGCATGGCCACAGATACAAAGGATTACATGCAGAGACTGCTTGTCGAAACGAAGGAGCTTGAACGCATTTCCAGCGATCTGAACGTAGCAACAAAAATCCAGGCAGACATGCTCCCGCGCATAGATAATGAATTTTCAAACCGCTCTGATTTTGAACTTGCGGCTTCAATGACCCCTGCAAAAGAGGTTGGCGGCGATTTCTACGATTTCTTCTTTATTGATGATGACCATCTTGCTCTTGTTATGGCAGACGTTTCTGGAAAAGGTGTTCCGGCAGCTCTTTTCATGGCAATTTCAAAGACAATCATCAAAAACCGGGCGCTCTTCGGCTCCCTTCCCCTTCCTTCAGAAGTTCTGCAAGATGCAAACAATCAGCTCTGTGAAGGAAATGAACAAAACCTCTTCGTAACTGTATGGCTGGGAATTCTTGATTTGAATACAGGAATCCTTAAAGCCGCAAATGCCGGTCACGAATATCCGGTTGTTCGTCAGCCAGGAAAAGATTTTGACTATATACAGGACAAGCACGGACTTGTACTTGCGGGATTTGAAGGGGCAAAATACAAGGATTATGAGATTGTTCTTGAAAAAGGTTCGACCCTCTTTATATATACCGACGGCGTTCCAGAAGCAACAGATGCAAACGAAAAACTCTTTGAATTAGACCGCTTGAAGAATGCCCTCAACATCAATCCTGAGGCAGCTCCAGAGGAAGTCCTTTCGAATGTCCGCTCTGAAGTCGATAAGTTTGTCGGCTCTGCGCCTCAGTTTGATGACCTGACAATGCTTGCCCTAAAATACAAGGGCAGAAAGTAAAAAATTAATGTAATAACAAAACTCCGGGCTGATATGCTGATAAATATCAGTCCGGAGTTTCTTTTAGAAGTGTAAGCCAAGGCTGGCTTCCGGGATAATCTGGCCCAGTACCATATCAGTCATAATTGAATATGTGAAGTCAGCACCTGTCCTGAAGAAAAAGTGCCTTGTAAAAAATAAGTTCAAGGCAAGTCCGCCGTCAAAAGACAAATCCAGGCTGTTCAATTTTTTAGGCGAATTTACAGTATCATAATTGACTTCAAAATTATTGAAGAGGATTCCGCCGGCTCCGGCATGGAAATCAAATGCAAATACCCGGTTCAAAGGAATCTGCCAGACCAGATCAAAATATGCAGAAATGAGGTTTCCAGAAATTTTGTAGCCGGAATATTCTTTTTCCATGCGGGAATAAAAACCTTTTAGTGCAAAGCCAAAATTTCCGGCCCGGCCTTTTATCGGAAGAATCTCCAATTTTGCAGTTCCGCTCAAAGGCCAGTAACGTTCCCCCATATAATCGGGGATTACCTCATCAAAAAGGATTACAGGACAGACATAGCCAAGGCTGAAGTTGGCATCTACCGGATGGCTGCCTTTTTTGCTTTCATCGGCGATTTCAAAATAGTACCATTCGGACTCTTCAATTTTGTAGCGGTACTTTCCAACTTCAAGGTCGGCGGCAATATCAACTTTTTTTGCATCACCTTTTGCCCGAAGAGAATAATAATCCTCATAAAGAGAATTAAGCTCATTCAACTTTTGGATTGTTACCTCAAAATAGGAAATTTCTTTTGGAGCTTTTGCAAAAACTGCAGGAAGAGAGAGAAAGAAAATCAAAATACAAAAAATCAGTCTTGCAGTTTTTTTTGCCATAAAGCCTACATAGTTGCATTCATCACAGTGCGCATTTTCTGGCCAAGATCGTGCAAAAATACATAGAAAACATCGCCGTATTTTTTGTCGATTACAAGGCGACCCAAATCATCAACTTCTTTGATAATGCCTTTTTTTGTTATTATGCGGTAAATTACATAGTCGCGGTTCAAAAAGTTATTATCGATATGATCCCAGATTGTATCCTGAACCCTCTGATAATCATCCGGGTGAACAAAGCCCTTAAAGGTCCCGTTAACATAATTGTAAAAATCATCGTAATCTTCGCAGTCAAAAAGAGTAATGATTTCCTTGTTAGCGTAAAGAATCTGTTCGTTATCTCTATCAGCCTTATAAACAAGAACGCCGCCCGGAAGATTTTCCAGGATTCGTTTTGGTGTCATTCTTCGGCTCATTTTCTTCATTATCATAAAACCTCGTTACTAATTTATCGGAATATTATAGCAAATCAGTGGATTTTTTTCTGATAGCCCCTTACCCGCTTTGCAATCTGCTTTTCAATCCTGAGTTTCTGAGCATTTGACGCAAAGACTTTTTCTGTATTATCGGTTATAACTGAACTTTCTTCTGCCAGGGCAGAAGTGCCTCCTTCCGATCCGGCGCTGACACCTGCCGAAGCAAGTTCCCCTTCCCCGGCGGCAAGGCCAGCTTCTGCAGCGGCAAGGCCGCCTGCCCCGGCCGCTGTACCACCTGCGGCTGCAAGGGCTGCTTTTTCCGCTGCCGCCTTTTCAGTCTCAGCCTTGGCAAGGGCTTCTTTTTTCAGTCTTTCTTCTTTCTGACTTTCAATCTTAATTACACCGCTTTCTGCAGAGCGGCCGCTCGGATCTGTTACCTTAATTTTCCACTCACCGCTTGCAAGCTGAGGAACCTTAATTCCGCTTGCAGAGGCAATTCCCCCTACAACCTTAAGCACAAGCTGGCCTTCCACGACCTGATTAGTTTCCTGATTTACAAGCTGAACCTTAGTTCGCGGGCTTACGTTCTGAATACTAAGAGGGATTGTAGCCAGTTCACCGCTTGTTTCGGGCAGTTTCCAGGCGGCAGGGGGCATTGTTGTAAGAACAGGAGTTAAGGCCTTAGAAATCTTAAAGCCCTGCCATGCGCTGGCATTCCCCTCACGTCCCAGCACATCAACTGGTTTTACGCGGAATTCATAATCACCGCTCTGCTCATTGATATCAATAAAATTATCCTGAGTCGTATAGGATTTAACTTCCCCAGTCGTTTTATTTTTTACCTCAACCTTGTATTCAAAAACGTTTTCATCGTCTGACCATTCAAGACGTTCAGCCGCAAAAAGAGAAAAAGGAAGGAGGATTAAAAGACAGAGGAAAGTTCTAATTTTATTCAATGAAGATTTCTCCCGGATTCTTTACATTAACGCTTTTTGGAAGCTGAATGTCAATTACAAAGCTTCCGCTTGCAGCCTTACTGTGCTGTTCCTCAAATCCTTTTTTGTTGATTGNNAGCTTAAGCTCCCTGAAGTTTACGCCCGTAGTTTTTCCTGTTTTAATTGTAGAAACATGAAGCAGTCTTCCGTCAGCACCTTTTTTGTAAAGTGAGAAAGTATAGTCTGTGGCGCCAGGAACTTCCTGCCATCTGAATTTAAGAGTTCTGTTCTTTTTGAGGAAGCCTGTATTCATTATAAAGCCATTTACAGGTTCCTGCAAAAGAGGTTTATCAAGTTCTGGAATCGGGAGTACATAAAGAACTTTATAATCTGCCGCATTTACAAGACTTCCGTCAGCAAGGCTGGCATTAACAATCCAGCGGTAAGTTCCGGCAGTAAGTCCTTCAAGATTGATTTCCTTAGACGGATTTTCGATTACATGGAAGTCCTTATAAGTTCCGCCGGACTGGAGTTTCTGAATTACAAACTGACTTCTTTGAGGAAGATCTCTGCCCTCCTGCCAGCTGAAAACAAGAGGCTTTCTGAGGGCATCAAGTCCAGCAATTTTAGCTTCTGCGGCCGGCAAAAGAAGCTTAACAGGATCCGGCTGTCTTATTGAAAAATCAACCAGGCTTTCTTTACCGATTCTTTCTGCCGCATATTCGCTTGCATTTGCCACCGGCTGAACAGAGCAGGTTAATTCCATTGAAGGAGATTTCAATAAATCATCTGTATCAAAGACTGCAAAAGTTTCTTTTACACCTGTCTTTTCCTGCAAAACTGAACCGTCTGCCTTATTCAAAAGCTTAACGACATAATAATCAGCATCTTCGCAAGGCTGCCAGCCCACTCTAAGTGGACGAACCTGAGAAACAAGAACGTTTTGCGAAACAAGTGGAGAAGTTACATTTACAGGAGCAAGTTCTTTAAGAACTGTAAGGCTCTGAACNNTTTCCCTAAGGCCGACCCTCCAGAAATATTTTCCACCATCAAGACTGATATTTTCCAGCTGACTTTGGTCAGTTGTTTTTTCAAACTCTATAGAAGAAAAATCCTGACTTTTTGAAAACTGAATTACGCTCTCAAGGCCAGTCTCGCTTTCAAGAGCTTTTTTCAAATCAACTTCATCGCCGGCCTTCCAGCTGAAGCTTGTAAGCAGGAGATTTTCAGTATCTGTATAAAAGTTATCAGGCGGATAAACAATTCTTGTTTTCTTTGGAGAATAAAAAGCTACATCGAAAGTCTTAACGTCCGACCATTCTTCTTCAAGCCCTTCATCAGCTAAAGCCTGACGGCAAACCTTCCAGTAGTAAGTTCCGGCAGGCAGGCTGTCTGGAGTAAAATCCTTCTGAAGTCTGTTCTGCTTTGTAAAATCAGAATAAATAATAGAAGAAAAATCCTCAGTATTAGAAAGGACTAACTCGTATTCGGCTTCTACGTCTTCCTTCTGCCAGCGGAAAGTTGTATTAAGGTCTTTTGTAACATAAAAAAGACTTGCATTATCGGCAGGACTTACGGTCACAGGCTTTGTAAGGATTTCTGCCTTCTGGATTGTAAAGCTTGCAACNNTAGTAAGGAGTTACCCTCCAGAAGTAAGTGCCTTCTTCCAGATCAGATGCCGCATAGCTGAGTCCATCAAGATCCTTTGAAATTTCAGGACTGTAAAAATCAGGGGTTGAAGAAACTTCAAGGCGGTAATACTGGGCAAGCTGACTTTCATCCCAGCTGAAATTGATCTGAGGCAGTGTCTTTCTGTATTTGTAGGTGGCGTTATCGGCCGGAGCAGAAAGTTCAGGAGGGATAAGATTACTCATGTGGATTTTTCCACTTACCATCTTTGCAGGTTCATATTCTTCAAATACACGCCAGTAAAGGTTTCCTTCACTGACAGGAATATCAGCGTAATTTATATTCTGAACTTCAATTTCAGATTCAATCTTATCAAAGTCTTTTGAGCGTGATGTCTGAACGACAAATTTTCCGGAAGATGATGATTCTTCTGCAACCCATTCAAGATGAACGGGAGCCGGAGTCTTTTCGTTGTTCAAAATCCAGAGGTCATTTGAAATTGATGTTACTGAAAGAGGCACTTTCTGAACATGTCCATTTTCAACCTTTACAGTCTGACCAGCAGAAAGCGCAACCTGGCCTGCAACAAGGCCGCTTCCGCTCTGAAGCTGAATGCTGGATTCTCCGTCCGACCTTGAACTGGCGCTGAGACGGCTTCCGGCTTCAAGATTTACAAGGCTTCCGTCCTTCATTTCAATTGCCATTGAGGAAGCTTTAGATTCCGAAGTATCAACATCAACGCCGCCGTCCCCTACACTAAGACGCACAGTACCGTCGCTGGACTTAAAAATCTGAACCATTGTATTTTCATGAACGGCAAGCACTTCACCACCGTTAAAGGTGATTGTTGCGCTGGACAAATCAGAGGTTCGGATTGTATCTTCATCATAAAGAGGAGAATTCTGCTGCAAGCGTTCCCAGACAACTCGGTCGGTGAACTTACGCTGAGCAACCTTGTATTTAAAAGTAATCGTAGCGATAGCATCCTTATCGCTTCGGGTTGAGGTCTTATTTAAATCATTCCAGAAGAGCCACATGCTTGCCGCAAAAACAGAAAGACATGCCGCCGCAACCAGAAAATCACGAGCCAGAGTTTTGCCCTTTGACTTGAATCTTGTTTTCTTCTTCATCAAGGTTTACTCCTTCAAAATCCGGCTCTGGAATTCCAAGCATCGACCTGAGTTCATGAACGTCTTTTGGACCTTCAGGGCCAACTGCCTTAATACAGTCCTTATCAACTTCAAATGACGGGTCAGCTTTTTTAAAGAATTCTTCTATATTAAAGTTAGGAAGATTTACGACAGCGTAGAAATGCTGGGCTCCCTTTCCCTTTACTTCAAACTCAACAGGAATCTGTTCCGCATGAATTTCGTAAGGAAGATCTTCCTCTGCAATGGTAAAATTATTTTCCGGGCAGCGGATATAACGGCCCTTCAAAAGATTATAAGTATCTTCTGTAATCAAAAGGTCAGTTCCGCAAGGCTTGTTACTTGCTTCAGTTCGGCTGGCAAAGTTTACGGCGTCACCGATTGAAGTAAATTCCATCTTGTCATAGGATCCCATGAAGCCTACCGTTGCACGTCCGGTATTTACACCAGAACCGATTCTGATGTGAGGCTTGTATTTTGCAAGAGGTTCGCCTTCATGGGCCTTTGTAAAGGCTTCTGCGTCCTTGTTGTATTTCATCAAAGAATAGCGCATTGCGACTGATGCTGTAATTGCGGAAATTGCGTCATCCATAATGTGCTGGGCATGAGTTTTTTCAAAGTCTTCGCGTTTTGCAATAAGTTCAGCTTTTTCTTCATCAGAAAGAATGCGGTTTGTCTTGCGCTGGATTTTTCCGATGTGGTCTTCAAGTGAAAGTTCACAGTCCAAATCATCATTACGCAAAACTCCCCAGCAGGCCATAATTGCGTCACCTTCAAATTTATCAACAACACCGCCGGTATTTGTAATACAGNNGATATCGCTGAAGAAAATCGAAATATCCTTAAGGTGAGGTTCAAAGTCGATTTTTTTAAGGACGATAGCGTCTGTTACACCCTTGTTTGTAAGCTTTGTAAAGGTGTTCAAAATCTCGCGTTCCTGTTTTGTTGACTGAATAAGAACACCAATTTCATCCTTGCGGTTTGTCTTAAGCTCTTCAAAAAGCTCTGTGTTGAAGTTTGCCTTATTGATTTCATTGGCAACCGCTGTAAGGGTTTTGAGCGGTGTACTAAGCGATTTTGCAAAGGCATAGATTATCAGAATGGCAAGAGAAAGGATTGCCACTGTAAGATAAATGTTTCTTCTTGTAGTTGCGTTTACGGCTTCAAGAATTACAGAAGTCTTTACAACTGTGATTACAGCACCGCTTCCGTTAAAAATCTTGTGGAAGGCGCCGATGTATTCACTTTCAGCTTCATTTCCGGCATCATCGCTTTCAGTCTGATAGAAGGTAATCTGTCCGTTACTGCTGGTGCTTTCCTTCATGCGGTTAACGATAAAACTTTCACTCAAATTAGCGTCATTCATCATCAGATCCAGATCCGGGTGAATTAAAACATCGCCTGCACTGTTTACAAAGAAGGAAAGATTGATTGAACCGGTTCCAAAACTTTCAGAAAGGGCTTCGGTCGAATAAATTACGATTACGCTTTTTGGCACCCCGCCGATTGTAATCGGGAAGAAAAGCGAAAGCATAGGCAGCGAAAAGACGGAGGAGGCA
>LXOW01301365.1_pt1 | contig 11112 bp, 11 predicted proteins | sample 1368591 | NCBI WGS metagenome assembly LXOW01 (sample SAMN04884650, study PRJNA319009) | bovine gut metagenome | isolation source: Cow rumen | host: Bos taurus | place: Italy: Legnaro (PD) | collected 2014-07-09
ATGTTGGTGACAATCCAGAAGACGTTCACGCCCAGCAGAAGCAACGATATCACGGTCATTATGAACGAGTTCTGCCTGTCAATGTAATGAGACGCCACGTTCCTGTCATAGGCGGTATCGAGCGTGACGCCGTCGTTCATGAATCTTACGTACAGATCAGAAAAGAATCCCGTTTTTTCTTTCTTGCCCATACTCTGCCTCAGTATCCCAGTTGCTCGCCTACGATGATGACGGTCATCCGACCTTTGTCCTGTCTCCCCGTGACCACCGCGCTCGTGCAGAGACGCGACGTGCATGTTCCCGAAGCGGGAAACATGAGGTTGTTCCTGTCGACTGTCATGTTGATGCAGTGCCCGTGCTTGGCGCAGTATGTGTCCATACCGAGCCTAACTGCGTTTGCAGGCGCGCTGACGGTCTTGACCCTTATCACCGCATCCTCGATGGTCGGTACGATCTTGTTGTATCCGGCCACTACTATCACGCGCCTGGGACCGAACACGAATGCACACAGCCTGTTTCCTGTTCCGTCCACGTTGTAGAGCAGACCGGTCTCGGTGATGGCGTTGGTGCTTGAAACGAAAGTGTCGGCCATGGCGCACTCCTGCTTTCTTTTGAGTGAGTCTTCGGGGGAGAGGCCGGTCTCGTACCTGTCGATGAATCTGTATTTCGGATTCCTGATCAGCTCCATTGCCCCGATCTGGCTGAGCGTGACGGATCCTCCGACGCCGATGGTTCCGCCTGGAACCAGCAGTTTCTCAAGGAGCGCAAGCGCAGACTCCTTGTCGGGGGCGTAGACGGCTTCGATTCCGTTTTTCCCGAGATTCTCAATAGTGCGCTTAATCCTCATGTGGACGATTTTGTCCAGATTTGGTTCAGTCATCTGCTTTCCCTCTCATACTACAAACAATACCCTAGTACTAGAATAATATGCTTTGCAACCTACATGCAACATCAGAAAAGACAAAAAAGGACGTTTCCGCGTGGAAACGTCCTTTTCATGACCAATCGGAATCTCAGTTCCTGTGCTCGAGCTTCAGCGTCATAGTGCTCTGGTCACATACCTCGGCAGGTCCGTAATACTGGATGGCGCCGGGGAATGTGAAGCAGGTCTCTACAGCCCATTCGTCCCTGTGGGATGCGAAGTACTTGAACGGCTCGCCGTCGAGCTCAACAAGAGCTTTCTTGATGACGGGCTTCTGCTCGCCGTGGCGCTGCTCCAGGTTCATCATCATGGTGATGGGGATTCCGCCCGCCTGCCACTGGTCCGCCGGCTTCGAAAGCTGCGTTACGCTTGAGAGGTAGCCGGTGAGGTTTGCCGAAAGCAGCAACGCTGCGTTGTAGCCCAGACTGTAGCAGTAGTCCGAATCGAAGTTGGACGGGAATGCACAGCGTCCCTCATAGCCGAAGAAGTGGCTGAGGCTGCTGAACTTGCCGACGTACTTTCCTTCAGCCTTCATCTCCTTGAGTCTCTTGGAGACGGTCTGGATCAGAAGCTTCTCGGTCTCGATCTTGGACACCTGCACGTTTCCGTGGGGGTCGCGGTCTGCCAGAAGCTGTCCCTTGATCTCGTCGGGGAGGCTGTTGAAGACCTTTGCGGACTCCTTGGAAAGCTTTCCTGCAACGAAGGCGATCTTGTCCGAAACGGACTCGATGGCGTTGAATTCCTTTTCTGTCTTTGCGAGGAGGTCGTTGATCTCCCTGATGAGGACCTTGAGGGAGGGGACGAATTCGATCAGTCCCTCGGGAACGAGGATGACGCCGAAGTTGTTTCCGTTCGCGGCACGCTTGGCAACGATGTCCGCGATGTAGTTCGTTATCTCCTCGATGCTCTGGTTCCTGGCCTCGACTTCCTCTCCGATGAGGCAGATGTTGGGCTGTGTCTGGAGTGCGCACTCGAGTGCGATGTGGCTTGCGCTCCTTCCCATGAGCCTGATGAAGTGCCAGTACTTGCGGGCCGAATTGGCGTCACGCTCGATGTTGCCGATGAGCTCGGAATAAGTCTTTGTGGCGGTGTCGAATCCGAAGCTGGCCTCGATGCTCTCGTTCTTGAGGTCTCCGTCGATGGTCTTGGGGCATCCGACGACGCACACGGGCTCTTTCTTGGCTCTGAAATACTCGGCCAGGACGGCTGCGTTGGTGTTGGAGTCGTCGCCGCCGATGATGACGATGGCGTTGATGCCGTGCCTGCGGCAGACTTCGGAACAGACCTGGAACTGCTCGGTTGTCTCGAGCTTCGTTCTTCCGGAACCGATGATGTCGAATCCTCCGGTGTTGCGGTAGGCGTCGATCAGCTCATCGGTCATGATGATGTACTTGTCGTCGAGGATTCCGCTGGGACCGCCCATGAAGCCGTAGAGCTGGCTCTCCGGATTGGCCTTCTTGAGTGCGTCGTAGAGACCGCAGATGACGTTGTGTCCTCCGGGTGCCTGTCCGCCTGAGAGGATGACTCCGACGTTCATCTTCTTGCCGATGTCGGTGTTGTCTCCCTTCTCGAACGATACCTTTGGAAGTCCGTATGTGTTGGGGAAGAGCTGCTTGAGCTTCTCCTGGTCGCTGACGGACTGAGTGGGGTTTCCGTATACGGGTTTGATCTTCCTGATGTCCTCCCTGAGAATCATCGGAAGCTTGGGATTGTATGAATATCTTGCTTTCTGAAGAGCGGAGACTTTCATGAGGTCCTCCTGAAATTTCTTGATAGCTCCAAGCTTACTTTCAACGTGTTTTTTTTTCAATAACCTGTGGTAGAATAGGACCATGGTATTCGAAATCTGGGTCGATGCAGACTCGGTCCCGAAAGGGCTCAGGACCATAATCCTCAGGGCCGCCGCGCGTCTCGGCCTTACGTGCACGTTCGTGGCGGACAGGCAGCTTCCCGATGTGGTGCAGTACATCGCAGACGACACATTCGCCCTCAGGCAGAAGGCAAGGGAGCAGGGGACCCGGGACCCTGATGAGCTGAAGGCAGTGAAGTCTGCCATCCGCATGACGGTAGTGCCGTCGGGACAGGACAGTGCGGACGACACTCTGGTGGAGGACGCCCCGGCCCGTTCCCTGTGCATCACCCATGACATCCCGCTTGCCTCCAGGCTTCTGGAGAAGGGATGCTTCGTCATAGACGACAGGGGTTCCGAATACACGCAGAACGACATCCGCGCACGGCTGGGAGACCGGCTGGTGAACAAGGAGCTCAGAAGCTGGGGCGTTTTCGCCGAGCAGCAGGGAAGGATGGACGATTCCAGCCGCAAGGCGTTTGCAGATAACTTCGACAGGATGCTCACGAAGCTGGGCAGACTCTGATGGAATACAGACAGGAGGAGAATAATGGATAATCTGATGAAAAAGCTTAAGGAAGCCAAGGACTACATCGAGAAACAGACGAAGGGAATGCCTTTGGAGGTGGGNNGAACATACCGAACTTCCCTGTGTCCACGGTTGCCGGACATGCCGGAAGGCTGGTGATAGGAGAACTTCAGGGGAAGAACGTCCTCTGCATGCAGGGCCGTTTCCATTTCTATGAAGGCTACAGCATGGATCTGGTGGTGTTCCCCATCCAGGTGATGAAGATGCTCGGAATCAAGTATCTGATTCTGACCAATGCCGCAGGATGCGTGAACGTGAACTGGAAGCCGGGTACTCTGATGATGATCAAGGACCACATCAAGCTTGTGGCAGAGTGTCCGATGCGCGGGCACAACGAGGATGAACTGGGCCTCAGGTTCTTCGACATGTCCAGAGCCTATGACCCCGACCTCCAGAAGATTGTCAGGAAGGTGGCGGAGAAGAACGGCGTTCCCATCACGGAAGGTGTCTACATGTTCTTCGCGGGTCCCAACTTCGAGTCTCCCGCAGAGGTCAGGGCGGCCAGAATCCTCGGTGCCGATGCCGTTGGAATGTCCACTGTGCCGGAGGCCATAGCCGCGGCCCACTGCGGACTCAGGACCATAGGAATCAGCTGCATGACCAACATGGCGGCGGGAATCCTGGACCAGCCGCTGGGACATGAAGAGGTCATGGAGACCGGACTCAGGGTCAAGGGAGAGTTCTCGGCCCTCATAAGGGGAATCGTTTCGGCTTTGTAAAATACCAGATTTTCACACAAATCGGCAAAAAAAATGTGTTTCCGTGTGACTTTTCAGCCGGAAACACAATTTTTTGCTTTATTTGTATGATATTTCAGCTCATGACAACAGGGCGCGGTCGGAGGCCAGCTCTTCTCCGCTTGCCTTCACGAACTGCTCCATGAGATCCGTGACAGTGAGTTTCTGTTTGTCTTCGCCCTTGATGTCCAGGATTATGCGGCCTGCATTCATCATGATGAGCCTGTTTCCGTAGCGGATGGCATCCTTCATGTTGTGGGTCACCATCATCGTCATGAGTCCGTTCTCCGTGACTATCTGGTCGGAGAGGGCGAGTACCTTCTGGGCCGTGCGCGGGTCAAGGGCTGCCGTGTGCTCGTCAAGAAGAAGCAGCTTGGGTTTCTTGAGCGTGGCCATCAGGAGGGTCAGCGCCTGACGCTGGCCGCCCGAAAGCAGTCCGACCTTCTCCGTGAGGCGGTTCTCAAGTCCAAGGCCCAGCGTGGCCAGAAGCGCCCTGTATTCGTCTTTCTCCGCCTTGGTGACGCCCGGTCTAAGGCTTCTTCTCTGTCCGCGCCTCTTCGCGAGAGCGAGGTTCTCTATGATCTGCATGGTTGCGGCGGACCCCAGCCTGGGGTCCTGGAATACGCGACCCAGCCAGAGGGCGCGCTTGTGCTCGCTCAGGCCGGTTACGTCATTGCCGTCGATGATGATTCTGCCGCTGTCCACCGGCCATTCGCCCGCAATCGCGTTCAGCAACGTGGATTTGCCTGCACCGTTGCTTCCGATCATAGTGACGAAGTCTCCGTCTTCAAGGTGGAGCGACACACCGTCCAGAGCTTTCTTCTGGTTTATGGTGTTGGGATTGAATGTCTTTCTGATGTCGATCAAATCAAGCATGTCTGGCTCCTTTGGTGAACTTGCCCTTCCAGTAGGGGATGGCAAGGAACACCGCGACCACCAGAGCCGAAAGAAGCTTGAGCATGTTGGTGTTCAGACCCATCCAGAGGACTATCTGGATGACTATGTAGTAAATCACGGCACCTATGGAGACACCCATCAGCTTCAGTGCGAAGTTGTGGAAGACCTTTCCGAAGATGACCGAGCTGATTATGACTGCCGCAAGGCCAATGACGATTCCTCCGCGTCCCATGTTGACGTCGACGGCACCCTGGAACTGTGCGTACAGCGCGGAAGCGAGGGCTACGATTCCGTTCGAGATCATCAGTCCGATTATCTTGGATCTGTTGACGTTGATGCCCTGGGCGCGTGCCATGTGCTCATTGGAACCGGTGGCCCTGAGGGATGCTCCGAGCTCGGTGCCGAAGAACCAGTACAGGACGCCGATCAGCAGTGCGGTGACGATGATCATGATGAAGATGGGGTTTTCCGGCCCGATAACCTTGACGTTGCGTGAGGAAATCAGGATGTGCGTGGTCCTGAAGTTGATTCCCTGATTGGCCTTGAATCCCATTATGGCCAGGTTCACCGAATAGAGCGAAAGCTGGGTGAGGATTCCGGCAAGGATGGCGGGAATGCCCATAGCCGTGTGGAAGAGGCCTGTGACCAGCCCGGCGATCATGCCGGCCAGTACGGCACAGAGGATCGACAGCCAGAGGCTGGCTCCGTTAAGCAGCATCATGACGCAGACGGCACCGCCTGTGGCCATGGTGCCGTCTACCGTCAGATCCGCGATATCAAGTACTTTGTAGGTCAGGTACACTCCGATTGCCATGATTCCCCAGATGAGACCCTGGGCCACGGCTCCCGGCAGTGCACTGATCAGAGATCCGATATTCACTTTATTCCTCCGGGCCTGAATCAGATTGCAGTGTAGTCGGAGGGGATGCTTACTCCGAGTGCCTTGCAGAGCTCTGCGTTGTACTTCTTGATGGGGTTCGCGGCATATTCGATGGGCATCTTTGCGGCCTCGGCTTCACCGGTCAGGATCTTAACGGCCATCTTTCCGGTCGTGTATCCGAGATCGTAGTAGCTGATGGTGAGCGTCGCAACGCCGCATCCCTGGCAGATTCCTTCCTCTCCGGCTACGACGGGCACCTTCGCAGGTTCCACGACGTTCCTGATGGCTTCCGTGCAGGAGGCCGCGGTGTTGTCGGTGGGGATGTAGATCACGTCACATGAGTTGCATGCACCCTGAGTGACGGAAGCGACATCGTTCGAATCCGTGAATGCGTATCTTACGTGCTTGTATCCGAGTTCATCGAGGTATTTCTCCATCTCGGTGATCTGGTAGATCGAGTTCGCCTCGGCCGAGCAGTAGAGCAGTCCGACAGTCTTTGCGTTCGGGAACAGCTCCTTGATCATCGCGGCCTGCTTGTCCAGCGGGGCGAGGTCGCTTGCTCCGGAGATGTTGATGCCGGTGGTTCCGTCGGCGTTGAGCGGCATTCCCAGTGCCGTGGCGTAGTCGGTGATGGATGTTCCGAGAATCGGAATCGTGTCCGTCGCTGAAGCGGCTGACTGAAGAGGGGGAGTGGCGTTAGCCATAATCAGGTCAACATTGTCGGAAACCAGACTGTTGATGATCGTGGTTACCGTGGCCATGTCTGCGGATGCGTTCTGATAGTTGAACTTGACGTTGTCAGCTCCGACTGCATCGATGACGGCGTCTTCAAAACCTTTGGTCGCCGCATCAAGTGCGACATGCTGCACGAACTGGCAGATTCCCACATTGTATTTTGTCTTTGCGGCTTTCTCCGAAGAGCCTCCGGCGAATACCGTTGAGCAGGTGAGGCACATGACAAGTGCCAGGCAGATGACTGCTGTTTTCTTCATTTTTCCATTCTCCTTCCCGTGTGTGCTTTGTTTGAACTTACGTCCTTATAGAAAAAAAGCCTTGTTTGGTCAATTGATTTGTCTGAAAAAACAATTCGAAAAACCGCATTTCCGAAGCAGATTGCCGATATCAGGCGGTTGAATGGCTATTATCAACAAATCACGCGATTCATTCTTTGTCTTAATAGACAAAAAGGCAGCCGTCGCCGGCTGCCTTATATGTCCGTAGGTGGAATCAGAGTTTTTCGAACAATACCGTTCCTCTCTTCCTGAGCCACATCTCCTCAAGAACGAGGATGATGGCCAGGAAAGCAACCCAGATGAACAGGACAATCCTGGTTCCGATTGCCGGTGCAAGGAATATTCCGGAAACGATGATAAGTCCGGCCTCGACCCATCCCAGGAGCATATCGAGGAACGGGTTGAGACCGTTCTTGACCAGTGCCGTCTCGTTGGTCCAGTGGAGGTTGGTTCTCTTGAGGTCCAGAAACAGTCCGAAATCCGCCTGGATGAAACATGCCATGACCGTAAGCAATACCACGATCAGTGTGTCAGCCACTGCCATGTGCATCACAATAGCGGCGCTGAGCAGCATCAGAAGGGAAACCGGAGCCGACAGGAGCACGTTGGTCCACCTCTTGATGCTGAGTATCTGCATGCTCGAGACCGGCAGTGTCTTCAGGATCCAGATGCTGCTTCCTTCAAGCGACACGGAGAATGAAGTGAGATAGATCATCGAGGCCAACGTAGCTATGGCACCGAACAAGTAGAGGGGAAGGGCATCCAGGATTGCCGGAACATTCGCAGAAAAGAGGGCATACAGGTTCCCTCCCTTGATGAGCAGCGCTACCGCTGCCACCACCATGATCAGGCAGCTCAGAAGGCAGTTCAGCATGATGGTGGAGCTTGAGGTGATGCGCTTCATCTCCTTGAACAGCAGGGCACCTGCGATTCCCCTCTGCTTCGCCTTGCCTTCCTTGTACTTGATTTTTGCAACGCCGGTCTTTGTGGTGACTATCTTGATGAATGTCTTCGAGAGCAGTGCATACACTCCGACCAGGACAAGGGCCACCGCAGCGGTCACAGCCAGCATGGGGACAATCTTTCCGCAGCCAGCGAGGCCGATGTTGTACAGTATGTACATTGCGCCCTTGATCTCGATGTCGGCCGACTGGAGGTTCCCGATGAACGTCTGGATGGAGTTGAAGAGCTTGAAGTAGACCACATAGTACAATCCGATTGCCATCAGGGCAATGATCGTGGTCATCAGGCTCTTGTTCTTCATCTTGGCGCTGATTTTGGCCACTACCCAGCCGAGTGCGACGGACAGGATGAACACCAGGAAGATTACGTCGATGGAGAACACCAGCGGTCCCACGATGCTGCCCACGCTGAGCGGAGCGGCGATGATGTACATGATGATCGTCGGAATCAGCACCACGGCCGAATACATGAGGCCCGTGAGGAATACCCCCATGAGTCTGGATATCAGGATGTAGCTGATGGGTATCGGCATGGACAGCAGCAGGTCATTGTCCTTGGACATGTATAGGGAAGAGTAGGTGCTGAATACGCTGCCGAAGATTCCCAGAACCACTGCGATTCCTCCCATAATCAGGAAATACAGCCATCCCATTCCGACACCGACCAACGGTGTCGCCAGTGTATGCGCCAGGAATCCGAACAGGCCGCCCAGATATCCGACCATCAGAAGAACATAGAAGGCTATGTAGAGGATTGTTCCGGTCTTTGTCCTGTTCCTTCCTTTTCTTGCGTCATAGAAGAAGCTTCTGTTGATCTCAAGCATCTGCTTCTTCAACAGTGTCTTGAGCATGTTCAGACCTCCGGTTCCTTTTCATCCTCCAGCTCCAGGAACACGTTCTCAAGGGATGAGTCTCCCTTGACCTCTTCCATGGTGCCGGACTTGATGAGCTTTCCGTTCTTGATGATGGCAACCTTGTCGCAGAGCTTTTCGGCAACTTCCAGTACGTGTGTGGAGAAGAAGATGGCTCCTCCGTTGTCGCACAGCTCCCTCATCATCTGTTTGAGGATATGCGACGCCTTGGGATCGAGACCGACGAAGGGCTCGTCCATGATGATGAGCTTGGGCTGGTGGATCCATGCGGAAATGATGGCCAGCTTCTGCTTCATTCCGTGTGAGTAGGCGTTGATCGGCTGCGCCAGATCGGCGGTGAGCTCGAAAGCATCGGCATACTTGCGGATGCGCTCCTGCCTTTCCTCCGCGCCGACCCCGTACACATCAGCTATGAAGTTGAGGTACTTGATTCCGGACATGTAGTCGAAAAGATCGGGGTTATCCGGGATATAGGCTATCTTCTTCTTGCAGGCGATGGGGTCCTTCATGATGGAGTCACCGTCTATCAGGATCTCTCCTTCCTCGAATCCCAGAATGCCGACGACGGCCTTGATTGTCGTTGTCTTTCCGGCCCCGTTGTGGCCTATGAAACCGTAGATTTCTCCGCTGTTGATTTCAAGACTCAGGTCGTCCACAGCGACATTGTCACCGTATTTCTTGGTGAGATGAGAAATGCTGAGCATTGTTTTCCCTCCTGGGTGCCACGAGACACCTCGCTCAGGATACAATATTAAGGGTTTTTGGACAATTGACCCGTTTTCCCTCTTTCCCATAGGGAGGTGAATGCCTATATTTACGTTATGGAGAAAAAGAACGATACAGTCATCAACCGTGGCAAGGTCATTGTACGTACCAGCATCATCGGTATAGTGGCCAATGTATTCCTCGCCGGATTCAAGGCTTTCGTGGGCCTGGTGTCCAATTCCATCGCAGTCATCCTGGATGCGGTGAACAACCTTTCGGATGCTCTGTCATCCCTGATCACCATAGTGGGTGCGAAGCTGTCCGTCCGCAAGCCGGACCGCAACCATCCGCTCGGCCACGGCAGGATAGAGTACATGAGTGCGCTGATCATATCCTTCATCGTTCTCTACGCCGGAGCAAAAGCCGCAGTGGAATCGGTGAAGAAGATCATCCACCCCGAGAACGCCGATTATTCAGTGTGGTCGCTCGTGATCATCGGTGCCGCCGTGGTGGTCAAGATCCTGCTCGGAGCATACTTCAAGCGCCAGGGCAGGAAGGTGAACTCGACGGCACTCATCGCATCCGGAACCGATGCCTCGTTCGATGCCATCCTCTCGTTCTCTGTGTTCGTCTCCGCGCTCATCTTCATGATTTTCAAGGTCTCCCTTGAAGCCTATGTGGGTGTCGTGATATCCGCGTTCATCATCAAGTCGGGAATCGAGCTCCTGCGCGACACGCTCGACGATATCCTGGGAAAGAGGGCGGATGCGGAACTCTCGAAGAAGATAAAGGAGATCGCCTGCCAGGAGCCCGAGGTCTACGGTGCCTATGACCTGTTCGTGAACAACTACGGCCCGGACAAGAACTACGCATCCCTCCACGTTGAGCTGGATGATACCCTGACGGTTGACCAGGTGGATGTCATCACGCGCCGCATCCAGGAGAAGGTGTATATCGGAACCGGCGTTGTCCTGACCGGAGTAGGGGTCTATTCCCACAACACCAAGGACGATGAGGCCGCGCGCATCCGCAACACCGTGCAGGAACTGGTGATGGCCCACGACTGGGCGCTGCAGATGCACGGCTTCCACACCGACCCTGTGGCAAAGACCATGCGCTTTGACGTTGTCTTCAGCTTTGACAAGAACCCGCAGGAAGGCATTGCGGAAATCACCGCCGAAGTCCTCAAGGCATACCCGGACTTTACAGTAATAGTCACCCCCGACGTGGATTTGTCTGACTGACGGCCTCTAACGAGTGAATCGACCTAAAAGCAGAAAAACAAGCAAAAGGGTCGATAACCACGTATCGGATTGCTTACAGAATCGATTGCAGAAGCACTCAGGCTTCCGGCTCCACCTTTGTGAATGTGTACTCGGCATATGGAATCATGAGATCCGGGATCTCGAGCTTGATTGCACATTCAGTCTCGGAGGAAAGAAAGAAACTGCAGTCAATCAGGACGGTTCTCGTGATGTTTCCCTCAGTCTTCAGAATCCATTCGCCTTCCGTTCCGGTTTTCTTGGTTACGTTCTGTTCACAGTACGTCAGCAGCCTGAATTCCAAGGATTCCCAGATGAGGTGGGCGACCGTATCTCCCTCCCGGTATGAGAGGCCATCATCATTTTCAGGGAACTCACGTTCCTGGATGACGATGTCCGTAACACCGAGGCTGTCTCTTATACA
>LXOW01435634.1_pt2 | contig 11112 bp, 9 predicted proteins | sample 1368591 | NCBI WGS metagenome assembly LXOW01 (sample SAMN04884650, study PRJNA319009) | bovine gut metagenome | isolation source: Cow rumen | host: Bos taurus | place: Italy: Legnaro (PD) | collected 2014-07-09
CAACGGTTCAAAGCATAATACTAACATAAATAATAGAAAAGCGACGAAAGAGAATCCTATTGCGTAATTTTTAAATGTATTCCCTTTGCTTCCTAAGCTTATTATCCGTTTTTTTATTGCAGAATAACGGTTTTTAAGACCAGAAAGCCTCTTCTCAATACTATCGTTTTTTTGTGTAACGCTCCAAAACTGTAGCAACTGGTCAATTTGATTATATTGTTTTTCAATTATTGGGACGAGATCCTTCATCTCTTTTGATAGGGAACTAAAGCTAAAAAGCCCATCAGAAAGGGATAACATCCAGCTAACTGATGTCACAGCAACAACGATTCTATGCCACATGGGATAATCATAAAAGCTGCTAATGATTGCGCTCAACATGATAAAAGCGATATAGGCAAGAATAAATATATTGCTTCGTTTCATAACGCTCCCTCCCCAAAGAACTCGCACAGCCTGTCATGAATCAATATTTGGCGCTGAGCATCGCTCATAGAATCCTCCAAATACAGATAATCGAACCGCTTATAGCCAAACAGATCGTTGTTAAAGGGGATAAACTTATTTTCCACAAAATGGCGCTTTTCCAGGAAACGCTCCTCTTTTGCAAAAATAGTGCCCTTCGTTTCAGTGATGATAGCCTTGTGGATCTCCCCATCCTTTCGCTGGATGATGAGGAAGTCGGGCGTATATTTGCCGATATAATGCCAAGCCCCGCCGGAGGACTGGTAGCAGGCTATCTTGAACTCCGTGAGGCCGCGGTCGCCGTTATAATAGACCTCCAGCCCAAGGGGCTCCAGACGATCCTCAGCCAGCAGGTCCTTGAGCACTTTGATCTCAAAATCGCTGTCGGTATGGTAAGGCAGATAGTGGAAGGAACGGTCCTTCTGAGGGTGGGACATATTGCGGGCGCGCACCTGCTCCGCCGCGTCCGTCATGCCCATTTCCAACAGGTTTCGGATCGTTGCCTCCACCTCGGGATTGACCTTGAACTTGCCGCGATCATCGTCGATGATGTTCTTCACGGTCTGTTGTTCCGGATAGTAGTCCTCCGGATGACTCGTCTGGACCGTGGTCTTGAAACTCTCGACCCGAAGGAGACTGGCCTGCTGAGAAATCTTCTCCTCAATGGTCTCGAAGCGGCGGGCATCGCAAAAGGCCTTGCGGATATTCGCCTCCACTATGGAGCGGTCATAGTGGGAGCTGAAATAGCGCTCACCGTCCCGTTCATAGGTGATCGCATCGAAAAGCCTTTTGAGGCTCGCTTCATGGGGCTTCATCTGTTCCGCTGTCAAAGTGCCCAGGCTGTCACGGCGAATGGCATACAACCAGGCATGGAAGGAGGCGTGCTCCATGCCATGCTCCGCTTTGTCGAACTCTCGGTGCAGAACCTCCATAGAAAAATCGGTGGAAGCTACGGAAGCGCGATCCAGCTCACTGCCGGTCGTCGCCTGGAGCAAGGCTTTTGCCGGATTCGCCGGTTCGACGATCTTCGTCTCATAGCGGACCCGCAGTTGATAGAAATCTACCTTGGGCAGCTTCAGATACTTCGTTCGGTCATAGCGTTTTAGCTCGATGAATCGGTCCGATCCGGTCTGGAACTCCTGTAAGGAAATATGCTGTTGCTGTTCCAGCTGCGCGTTCAAAACTTCAGCGTTCTCTTTGTTCAGCCAGATCAAAGCCGTTTCATAGTGGTCTTTCTCCACCTGGCGCAGACACCGGCAGGATGTTTGCAGAACATTATTGCGTGGGCAGGCACTTTCCTGAGAGAGGATAACTCCGGTCAGGCTGCGGCAATCCCAGCCCTCTTTGCCGATCTGAACGAGAAGCACGATACGCTTCTTGGAAATGGACTTGTCCAAGATGTCGAACTCCATCTGCCCGTCCGTAGGCGCAGGAAATTCTTTGTTGCCATCATGATACTTGAGCACCGATGTCTCCGGCAAGCCATATTCCCTCACAATGGAAGTTACCAGCGGATACACCAACTTCTCGCATTTAGGGATCGTGCCGCAGTAGATGCCAAGTTTCGCCGTCAGCCCACCCTCATAGACCGTATTCAGGTGCGTATCCAGAAAGTCACGGACGCCCTTTTCGATGATCTGCAGGCTGGTCATGTTCTCTGTGATCCTGACAACGGGGCGCTTTAAGAAATTACCGATGCCCTCGATAAGCGGGTAGTAGCAAACGATGGTCGGGATCTCCACGAAGCCGATGGTAAGCGTTGGTGTAATGGCCACTTTGGATGAACGATAGGGCGTACCGGAAAAGCCTATGACGGAATTAGTATGATCTCCTTCTTTCATCCAGCGGGTGATGACCTGGCGCAGCTTGATTTCATCGCTGGTCGCATGGTGGACCTCATCCACGAAAACGGACAGGCGAGGTATTCGACTGATATAATACCGCAGCTCGTTGGCCTTTTTGTCCTGCATCTCCGCATCGTCGAAAAGCGTCAATTCCGCTTTCTGCTTTTCGCTGTCCAGGATGACCTTTTCCGCATTGACAACTGCGATCAGGCCAAACAGATCGGAAAGCGGCTGATGACGGGCGAGCTTTTGAACATTCGGATTGTTGACCTTGTTCGATTTCTTACTCGTCTTCTGTGCGTCCAGCACCTCAAACAGCAATCTGCGCTTGATCTGCGATGCGGCGGGTTCAGGCAGAACCCAGGTGGAATCGAAATTCTGAATGGTCTTCAGGCTGGGAACCACGGAGGATTTCAGCCCAGATGGGGCGAAGATGATGAAATTATGGGCAAAGGCTGGATTGGCCGGCTCATTCTGCGCAAAATACAGATCGAGATAGATGAAAGCCGCCATTAGGTATGTCTTTCCGGCACCCATGGGAAGGCTGAATAGATAGTCCGTGTAGGATACGTTTGAAAAGATGTCACGGAATACCCGGGCATAGTCAATGCTGTGCGGGTTTTCCTTTATCGCCGTTGCCAGTTTCTCCGATGTGAACTGTCCCTTGTCATCCTTCATCAAAGCATATTCATATAGGGCAGCGGCAGCCGGTGTGCTGGACAAGAAGCTCCTGGTAGAAACAGACAGCTCCTGCTCCTCCAGATTCATCGAATTGAACGCGCCACGGCAAAAGAGATCTACCAGGGGCTTGCACCCACAAGCTATTTTCAGATATAGATAGGTTTTGATCGCGTCAATCTGGGCATCGCGAAGATGGCTATTCGCCTCCATATAACTGATCAGCCCTGCAATGGTGCAGTCAGGCGAAGCAAACCATTCGTCCCGCTTTTGGCTGATCATTCGATAAAACATGGCAATCTCCTACATGTGTATATTAAATCAAAATAATTATAGCGGAAAGGGGTGTTTTTTTCAAGATATGATACGAGCTATCCCTATTTGTCCGTTTGCTCCTCCTTTAGCTTCATGTTCCGTTTGCATACGATCTTTGCTGGGTAGTTAGAGATAAATCCTGACCGTTAAAAAGCTGGCAGACGAACGCAAATTGAGATTATATATTATTTCTGACCGTACCAATATTTGGTACGGTTGTTTTTGGCTAAATATCTAGGTTTTTTCTCAAAATCGCCTCAATATAACCTCCAAAACCGCCAAAACCGTTCCATTTTTTGGTACTGTCAAATCAACCTCATTTCGCTACCATTTCACCTGTGAAGTGAATCCGCTTCACAAATATATCATTCAAAGCCTGATATGCATTAAGGGCTTGGATACGAATATGAACCTGAGCCATTTCGGTAAAGGGATGTTCCGTACCCTTTCTTTAGTGCGCAATCAGGCTTATTCGTTCCATCCCCAAGATGTCCTTTCAGGCGGAAAGGGCAGAAATGGAAAGGACTTTCTTCAAACGGCATTGCTATGCAAAGACAGAAAATGGGCAAACACACTATTACGCAGTTTATGGGAAAGACACGGTTGAAGTAAACAAGGATGTTTTTGATTGCTTAAAACAGAGCTATGAACGTGAATGGGGTTTGGAAAGGATCGAGAGGAAACACAAAGCATTTTCATTTGAGCAACTTGCTGAGAATATTGAAATGACGGATCGGCATGGAGCATTGCCTTCAGAGCTGCAATTCATTTCTGCTGAAGAAGAATTCTTCAATGAAATGGAATCATGCAATGTTGCCGATATGTTATCACGCTTCCATGAAGAAATACGATCTCTTAGTTCTGAGGATCGCCTGATTCTGGAAACATTCCTGACTGGAACCGATGGTGCATTTGAAGCTGCACAAATATTGGGTGTTTCGGAAAGGACTGTTTATAATCGTCGCCAACGCCTTGCAAAGCAAATCGCAAGGAAGCTCACGGAGGGATATGAAGAATGAACCCCCTGAAAGACGATACGCGATACAGCAATTATGATGACATCCCCCTTTTCTTGGATGCAAATAAAATAGTAAGGGTGCTTGGGCTCTCTCGGTCCAGCGTATATGAGATGCTTCGAGCGGATACCTTTCCTGTAATTATAATAGGCGGGAGAAAGCTGGTTCGCAAGGAAAAGCTTTTTGCTTGGCTTGATAAACAGGAGGTCTTTCCATCAGAAAACAATAGTTTATCGAAATCGACATCCTCAACATTCTAACAGCGTTCCTCTACCATATGCATGAAGCGTAACAGCTAAAAAAGAACAGGAGGAAATGATTATGGCAAGGCTGAAGAAAGAAAAAAATGGATTGTACCGAAAAAACCTTATAGTTGGAAAAAAAGCGGACGGGGCCTATATTCGAAAGTCCGTATATGGCAAAACGATCAAGGAATTGGAGCAGAAGATCGCTGAGATGACACAACAAATCAATCATGGTATCCAAATTTGGGAGAACTCAATGACTTTCCGAGAGCTCGCAAATATCTGGTTTGAGCAGTATAACAACGAAGCAGGAGAGAACTGGAAATACGGCCAGAAAAACATGATTAAGCGCTATCTAATTCCCGCATTAGGTGAGATGCGTATCCGCGATCTGCGTCAGCTCCATTTGCAAACGATTATTACATCGCTGAACAAGAAGGGGCTTTCCACGAGCACAATGAAAAAAGTAAAACAGATTGCAACCCAGATTATGCAAGTAGCAGTAGGTTCGGATCTGATAATGAGGAACCCATTTCTAGAGATCAATGTTCCCAGAATAGATCCTGTGGAGCGAAGGCCATTGACTGAAAGAGAAGTTGCGCTAATCACAGATAATTGTCGCGGGCACAACTTAGGTCCGATGGCTATGATTATGCTCTATTGTGGCTTGCGTAGAGGTGAAGCTATCGCACTTGAATGGGAGGACATTGATTTTGAAAAGAAACTCATTCATGTTACAAAGGCGGCAAGCGTTGTAAAGAACAAGACGGTTATTAAAAAGCCGAAGTCTGATGCTGGAGTACGGGATATTCCTATACCCAAGGTGCTGATGAAAATATTGATGGAGATCCGTAAGCCTTCAGGGTTTGTTTGCACAAACACAAGTGGTGGGATGCTGACAGAATCCTCGTTTGCAAGACAATGGGATTCCTTCAGAAGCTATCTTAATGTGTGCGCTGGCGGACGCAAGGGCACCGGGAGATATGTCCCGCGAATCACCGTCATCGACAACATTACTGCACATATGCTCCGGCATACCTATGCTTCGATGCTTTTTGATGCTAACGTAGATGTGAAATCAGCTCAAAAATTCCTTGGTCACGCTGATATTGAAGTTACGTTAGAGATCTATACGCATCTATCTGAAATGAAAGAGGAAAAATCAATTAAGGCCTTGGACAAGCACCTTGATGAAATGATTGAATCAAAACGGTATTCAAATGTCAAAGAACCAACCAACGGAGCAACATCACAGACTCATATAGTGCCGCTTCTTGCATGATTATTAGCAGAAGCTGTGCCTCCTTAGTTTCATAATCACCGGTGCCATGCTTGACTTGAGCGGTGGAACATGGGTAGGTTCATCTCCCTCTCCTACCCCTTTGGCCAGCGGATTACCCGCTGGCTATTCTGATGGATTTATATCCTCTCAATAGAAAAGCCGTAGTACATGACGTCTGTTTATTATCCGTTAGCACTAGAAATCATGCGATTTACCAAATAGTAATAGACTAATACATCTGATCAATTGTTTGGAAGATTTGCCCAAAGCCTATGCTTCATATCGTGTAGTGTGCTTATTTTGTGATATCATCATTGTTACAGATCACTAAAACACCTGCACCGAAAAAGCCGATGAACAATAACCCTTCAGCATCGAGAAAGACATCAATGATCTGTAAAAGATGTCAGTATCATTCGCTCTTTCCAATCATTGCGCGTTGTTCCGACCTCTAATCAAAACTATGATTAAAACCATATGGGAAATATTTATAGTCCTTCAGGAAAGCATGCAACTCTACCAATAGTTTCCGAATAAAGCAAGCGAATGCTGGTATTATATAATGCGCTTAGCTTGTTTTCCGTCAATAAGTTTTTTACAAGGCCCTCTTCCAGAGAGCCATGTTTGTCTAATATGGCTACTCTTCCTCCTAACATCATGCAATGATCCGGATTGTGTGTCGTCATGACAACAGTAAAGCCTTGATTGCGTAGCATACCAATCGTCCGAAGCGCATGTATCTGGTTACCATAATCAAGATGGGCAGTTGGTTCGTCCAGTAAGACCACCTGGGGCTTCTGGGCGATGACTCTTGCAATGGCAACCTGCTGACGTTCCCCTCCGCTGATTTCGGTAATTGCGGCGTTGCGCAGATGTTGTAGCTCCATTCGCTTGATTGCTTCCTCCGCAATGGATTTATCCTCGTCGTTAGGCCTGTGGAACAATCCCACGCTGCTGGCTCGGCCCATCAACACGTAATCAAATACCGTGTGCGGGAATGACGCTCGTTGATTCTGCTGCACGTACCCAACAGCCTTGGCAATCTCCCGCTGCTGCATACGCTGAATGTTTGTTCCGTTGACCAGCACTTCACCTGTCTGGGGCGACAGCAGGCCGCATGCACAGTTCAGTAAAGTGCTTTTTCCTGCGCCGTTGGGTCCCAAGATTGAAACGAGATCCCCCTGATTGATCGTTAGTGAGCACTGCTCCAGAATTAAACGTTTGCATTGGGGATAATGATATGAGATAGATTTTATCTCAAGTACAGGGTGCATTGTCATACCTCAATTCAGCCTGGACCGCTGTTTATAAAGCAGCCACGCATAGAACGGTGCTCCTACCAGTCCGGTGATGATTCCCATCGGCACTTCCACCGTCGCTACATTCCTAGCAATTGTATCAACGCCCATTAGAAAGATTGAGCCCAGTATTGCGGAAGTGGGCAGCAGCTTTGTGTTTCCTGGCCCCACGAATATGCGGGCAAAGTGCGGAATGACCAGCCCGACCCAACCGATGGTACCGCACATGCACACAGAAATTGCAGTCAGCAGCGTGGAGCAACAGATCGTGATCAATCGCACCTGCCTTACGTTTGCGCCTACCGTTTTGGCGTCTGCTTCGCCCATCGAAATAATATCAATCCACCAAGACATCCGTATCAGCAGCACCATGCACACTGCAATGGGGACAATGGCGTATGCCAGAATTGGGAACGTGATGCCCTCCATCGATCCCATGGTCCAGTAGGTGATCTGCGGTAGTTCGCTCAGTGGGTCTGCCACATATTTGATGATGCCCATGGCGGAACCGGTCAGCCCTCCCACCACGATGCCTGACAGCACCAGCATAATGTTGGATTCTGATCGGAGCAACCGCGGGATGGCCAACGTGGCCCCCACCGTCAGGATCCCCGCTGAAAAAGAAAAAATCATGATCAGTGTGTTTGGAAGATGCATTAGGATCGCCACAGCAGCGCCAACGCATGCCCCCGATGACACACCCAGAATGTCTGGTGAGACCAAGGGGTTCTGAAAGACCGATTGATAGGAAGCGCCCGATACAGCGAGGCAGGCACCAACGAGAATTGCCCCCATAATCCGAGGCAGTCGCAGTTCCAGCAGCACGCTTTGATCCAGTGCCGACCAGTCCCCCTGGTATCCGAAAGGCCCCAGGGCCATGATCTTCAAACACGTCAGAGGGCTGAGGGGGTAGTGCCCCATGCATGTGGACAGCAGAAATACCAAGAAAAGAGTCAGTATCAGCACAATTGCCACCGACGCCAGTTTCCTTCTGTTGGTTTTCGACTGGTTTTCCAATGGAAACTCCTTCAAGGCGCGTCCCATATTAGACAGGGACGCGCCATGTCGTTTTAGTTATCCTTTAAAAGCCTATTTGTTCGCGGGTGGTCTCCAGACCGTACACGTTACGATAGAAGTCCAGGACCACCTGTTCGTAATCCACGTCCTTGTACAACTCCGGATACATTTGCATGCTCATGAAAAGTGCCCCGAGACAACAAGATGGGGTGGCCGTACCCCAACTATCGACCACTGTGGGAAGGGCGTATACATGTCCATTTCGAACCGAGGTTAGATTCGCCCATGCTGGATCCGTTAGGATCTGCTCGTCGGTCATCTCCCCCCAGTTGCTCTGGAGAAACATGAAATCTGCGTTCCATTTGAATATTGTCTCCAGTCCTACGTTGGTGTACTCCGTCTTTGTGGCGATGTCTTCCGGCACCACCGACTTACCACCTGCGAACCGTACCATTTCTTCAATGGTGTCGTAGATGTCGGAAGCCACATATCCGACCTGCTCTCCGAGGACGACCACGGTGACTTTCTTTTCCTCCGGAAGCTGGGAGATCCGAGCCTCAATCAGAGAAAGGACACCATCGCAATAGGCGTTCACGGCCGCCGCGCGCTCCTCCACACCGAAAACGGCGCCAAGCATCGTGATATTGTACTTGACATCGTCAAAGGTATTCATGTTGAGCACGATACCTCGCACACCCAGCTTGTTCACCGTTTTCAGCTGATCCAGCCCGCCCAGACCGTGAATGAACAGTTCGGGAGAAACGCTGGCCAGGGCCTCCTTATCCACTGCCCACCGGCCCACCGACTTCATGGCGGCCATGTCGGGCACCAGCATCTGATGGAAATCGTTCTTCGCATTGGTGGCGACCAGCCTGTCCTGCACACCTAAGGCGAACAGATATGGATCTATGGTGCCTCCCCAAGTGGTGGCAACCGTATTCACCGGCTTCGGGAACGACACCTTCCGTCCAGCACCGTCCATCACTTGGATAGGATCCGCTTCCGTATAGAACTTGTCATTTTGAGATCCTCCGCCACAGCCGATGGCGCTGGCCAGTAGAATGGTCATAAGAAACAGACATACAATTCTCTTCATTTTTGTTCTCCTTTTCTTATCATTATTACATCGTATGTAATTGAACAAAGTCAGCATACGATAAACAATTGCATATATTCTTCCTGATCTTGATTGAATTATAACACACTTCTTGTTAGTATACTATACTGATTTGACAAAAAAAGAGGCGAACGAAAACAAGCATAAAGGCCCCAGAGGACACACATAAGGCCATGATGGAAGGACCATCCGTAGCACATTTTTCACGGTTGTTGACGATGTATATGAGCAAGTTTTTGCTGGCAATCCATATAACCCAATGCTGGATGCCGGATTCTACTATTATATGGACGATCCCTCCAGACAGAGGAGTTGGTACGAAAATTGGTTGGGCACCGAGGGACACGCTTGGAAGGAACCAATTGCTGATCGGAATAGTATCATTCATCATTTCACACGGGTCCTTCGATTAAATGACATCAATCGAATCATTGATCCAACAGGGGCGTTGGAGAGAGCACGATGGTCCGTAATTGGCTATGCTTCGCATAAGGAGTATGCCTGTGATTATTTACTGAAATGGTACAATGGACTAGTTGAAAAACAGGATAAAGTGGATCCGGTTCTAGCAATGCAGATCAAGAAGGTTTCGGATCAAACAGAGGCCCTTGGAGATAATCGTTTTGAATATCTGATAAACAGCAAGGTGTTTGAGAACATTTTCTCGTGTGGTTTTAAATCCATAAAGGAAACGCTCCTCGATAATCACTATTTATTTCAGGTGTTTGAGTCACCAGAATACTTTGTCGATGGCTTGATTGGCTTTCTGAAAAACAAGCGGTTGGATCAAGCGTCGTTGCTCAAGATATGGGCAATGGGAATGGCCGTATTAGATTGGAGAATTGAATCCAATCAAGCAACGATCCACGCTTTGCAAAGAGCAATTGAATTATGTGCTGAGCAATCGAATATAAAGAGTATCTACGATCTATTGCAGGCATATGGCCCCGCCTATGTCGATTTGGTTTCCGATCCCACACGTTTCATTATCCCAGAAAGATGGTGTGACGAACGAGGAGAAATAAAAAGAAAACCTGGTGTGCGATTCGCTTATTATCGCTTATATGGATGGTGAGAAAATGCCAAAAGATTCCATTGCTGCAGGTATCGAATTGCTAATCGGTCAAGGTAAAATAGATACCTCATTGTTGTTAGCTCTATTAGAATTTGAGTTGGATAAAGAAGAATATGAAATAAGTCGCAATCCTATTATTAGCTGTTTAATAAAACGGCTCCCATCTCCCTTAACAGATCCGATTATTGCTCGGTATCTTAGCGAATTAACAGAAAAAGAACACGATTATGTGGAACCGCAACTACCAGCCTTTGCATATTGGAGAATTGATCAGTCGGATAACACTTATGCAAATAGCGGGATCGAAGGGTTGATTGCAATGTTCAAGACATGGACAACGGCGGCAGGTCATTATCAAGAGCCAGATATTATTGACGAGTTTGATTATGTCAAACTAATTGACTGGGAAACCGTTGTCGATATGGATACTCTGTTTTATCAAATCATCAAAATCCTCATCCTATCCGAAGATGCAGATGCTGCCAGGACCGCATGACCTGCACCCCAAAAGTGGACACTGTGTTGATCGGCAAAGCTGCGGCCCTTTTTGGGTTCTCCCCCTGATTTGGCATGTTTTTGCTTTGATGCTATACTGAACGTGATAAAACCGCGGGGGTGCATATGGGGTATTACAGCGAAGAGATCAAGCGCGAAGCGCTCCGTCTCTACTATAGTGAAGGATTGGGGGCAAGGCGGATCTGCAAGCGTTTAGGAGTCCGGCATCCAGGATCCATTCGATACTGGGTGATCAATTATAGTG
>LXOW01403995.1_pt2 | contig 11100 bp, 12 predicted proteins | sample 1368591 | NCBI WGS metagenome assembly LXOW01 (sample SAMN04884650, study PRJNA319009) | bovine gut metagenome | isolation source: Cow rumen | host: Bos taurus | place: Italy: Legnaro (PD) | collected 2014-07-09
AGCTGCCGGATTTCTTCTTTGTATAGCCCAACATACCGCAGCGGGCTGACCACATGAAGCTCTGCCACTGCCTTTAACCCGGGGCGGTAATCTCCGTTATCGTCCATATTGGAACCCTCGGCTACGTAGGCAAGATGATTTTCCTGAGCGATGGCGATGATCTTTGTAAACAGCTCATGCTTGCACAGATAACAGCGATTCCTGGGATTATGGCGAAACCCTTCGATATCCAGTTCTTCGCTGTCAACAATGATATGGCGGATGCCTTCCTTTCGGCAGAATTCTTCCGCTTCTTTCAGTTCCCTGACAGGAAAAGAACAGGAACGGGCCGTGACAGCAACGACCTGATCTCCCAGCACATCGTGGGCTACCTTTAACAGAAAGGTTGAGTCAACGCCTGAGGAAAAAGCGATGGCAACACTGTTTAGATTATTAAGATACGCTTTAAGCGCTAATAGCTTTTTTGCAGGTGTGGTTGAATCCATGATCTTGTTTCTCTCCTTTACCGAAACAGATATAGTAATCATATAGAATTAATATGAATACTATAGAAATTCTAACAGATATAGGGAATCTGTCAATATGCTTTTTATTTTATGGCGGACTCAAAATTAATTCATATAATTCCTATTGACATACTATGAAATAAGTGCTAAAATCAGAATCACAAAATTTCGTAGTGCGCGGCGGCATAGCCAAGTGGTAAGGCAGAGGTCTGCAAAATCTTTATCCCCGGTTCAATTCCGGGTGCCGCCTCCAGCTATAGGATTTGTGNNTTGCTCATCAGTATATTGGTATTGTCTTTTTCGCTGGCGGGCTGCGGCGGTGATACGAAAAAAGCAGAAAAGCCAGCCGCGAAAGAAATCAAGATTGGCGCTACGGCAGGTCCCCACGCACAGGTCGTAGAGGCAGTGGCTAAAGAGGGGACAAAACAGGGGCTGAATATCAAGGTCATTGAGTTTTCTGATTACATTACGCCGGATAAGGCTTTGGCTGACGGTGAGATTGATCTGGTCAGCTATCAGCACAAACCGTTTATGGAGAATTTCAACAAGCAGAACAAATCGGATCTGGTGGCTATCGGAAGAACGATCCTTATGCGCATGGGCATTTACAGCGATAAGCATAAAGATCTGAAGAACCTGCCGGAAAATGCGATCATCGCGATTCCCAATGATCCGACCAACGGCGGAAGAGGGCTGGTATTGCTGGAAAAGGCCGGACTGATCAAATTAAAAGAAGGCGTCGGGTTTAAAGCAACAGCCAAAGATGTTGTAGATAATCCTAAGAAATTCCAGTTTAAGGAACTGGAAGCGGCGCAGCTGCCTCGCAGTCTGCAGGATGTGGACGTTGCCGTGATTACCATGAATTATGTGATGAGCGGCGGTCTTGATGTGAAGAAACAGGGGCTCTTCTGGGANNACAGGGGCTCTTCTGGGAGACGAAGGATGAGCCGCTGGCGGTTATGATCCTGGCCGTAAAAGGCAAGGATAAAGAGAACGCCACGTATTTGAAGATAGCGAAACTGTTCCATTCCGAAGGAGTACGCAAATATATAGCAGATACCTTTAAGGGAACGATTGTGCCGGCGGAATAAGTTTATGGAACACAGAGAACTTATTGAAGAAGTAAAAGGTCATTTCTACTGGCTGCACAGACATCCGGAATTGTCCGGGGAAGAATTTGGTACAACGGAGTATTTAAAAAAGGCTCTGGCAGCCCATAATATTCCGGTTTATCCGCTTCCTTTATCAACCGGGCTGGTTGCCTACGTTGGACAAGGTAATCCGGTTATCGCGTTCCGGTGCGATATTGACGCGCTGCCCATGCAGGAAGAAAGCGGACTGGATTATTCGTCGGAATATCCGGGCAGGATGCATGCCTGCGGGCACGACTTCCATGCTGCGGCGCTGTTGGGAATTGCAATGGCTCTGCAAAATGACAATTCGCTTTCCGGTACGGTGAAGCTGATCTTCCAACCGGCAGAGGAAACTCTCGGCGGCGCCAGGAGGATTCTTGAAACCGGAATTTTAGACGAAGTGCAGGTGATTTATGGACTGCATTGCTGCGCCGCATATCCTGTCGGAACGGTTATCTCCCGACCCGGATTTATGAATGGGGCAGTGGATGAATTTCGCATAGACTTTCTTGGCAGGGGAGCGCATGCCTGTCGTCCGCATACAGCGGCAGATCCGGTTATCATGATTGGAAATTTTGTACAGGCAGCGCAGACGATTGTGAGCCGTAACGTGAATCCGTTCCATCCCCTGCTGGTGGGAATATCCCATATTGAAGCAGGAACAGCCAAAAATATCATTCCGGAGAAAGGGGTTGCAGAAGGCACGATTCGCTCCCTCTATCCGGAAGACCGGAAGCTGGTAAAAGAAAGACTTGGAAGCCTGGCCCGCAGCATTGCGGAATCGTTCGGCGGGAGCGCCGATGTCCATATTACAGACGGATCGCCTGCTACGAACAACACACCGGAATGGGTATCTCTGGTGGAACAGGTTGCCCGTAAACTGGGAATGCCATTTGTTTCGGCGCCGGATTCTCTTTCCGGAGAAGATTTTGCTTTTTACCAGCAAAAAATACCGGGGGCATTTATACAAATTGGCACAGGGATTGGCCCTATGATGCATAACCCGGCATTCAGAGCCGATCCGGATGCGTTGGAGCCTGCAGTGCAGTTTGGGGCTCGGTTGGTACGAGAGGCTTTGGAAAAATTGAAAAATGTTGAAAGTTGTTAACTGGGGTACCAGTCAATTTTAAAATTTGAAAAGTGAGGGGAACATCATGAACATTACTAAAAAAGCGATAACCGTTTTATTAAGTATTACAATGCTTGCAACGATCGGCTGCGGCAGTGAGGAAAAGAAACCGGCAGCCAGCGCTCCGGTACAGAAACAGGAATTGAAATACCGGGTGATGCCAACGGCTACGTCCGATTTGTTCGAGGCGGGGGTAAAGCCGCTGCTTGAAAAGAAAGGCTATAAGCTGACCCCTGTAAAGATCAAAGACTCGATCCAACGGGAAATTGCGCTGGACGAAGGGAATATTGATTTCCATGTAGACGCGCATGATGCATGGATCAAAGCGGTAAACAAAAGCAAAGGGACGCATTTAGTAGCGGTATTGCCCTTGCCGACAGTTCCGACCGGGATTTACGCCGGTAAAAAGACAGACCTTAAACAGATTGCAGACGGTGACGTTATCGCAATCCCCAATGACGCGTCCAATCTGGCCCGTTCCTATCAGCTGCTGGAACGGCTTGGCTGGATCAAGCTGGATGAGAAAAAAGATAAGGATCATGTAACGGGTAAAGATATTGTATCCAATCCTAAAAACCTGAAATTCCAGGAGATGAAAGGCCCGTCCATCAATGCAATCAAAACGGATGTAGCGTTTATCATCCTGCGCGGATCCGATGCATATAATGCAAAACTTGATTTCAACACGGTGCTGTTCGCAGAAAGTTCCGACAGCATGAAAGACTCCATGCGTATTGCCCTGTGTGTAGCTGAAAAGAATAAAGACACTTCCTGGGTAAAGGATATTATTGCTGCGTATAAATCGCCGGAATTTAAAGAATTCACAAAAAAGAACGGAACGTTCTGGATTCTGCCGAAGTACATGCAATAACAGGATGAATAGCAAAAGAAAGAAGTGAGAACATGGCTATCAATCTTTCGGGTTCCTGGGTGGCAATGCCCATACCCTTTGATAAAAAAGGAGCCATTGATTATGACGGTTTTAAAACCCTGATTGACCGTCAGATCAAATATGGTACAAGCCAGTTGTTTGTATTAGGTTCTGCAGCGGAAGTCAGTCTGCTGACGGCAGAGGAAAAGAAAGAAATCATCCGCCAGACTGTCAGTATAGTAAAACAGCGTATCCCGGTATTCTTCAGTGCGGCTTCCAATACCACAGAAGGAGAAATTGAGATCGCAAAGTTTGCGGAAGAGCAGGGCGCGGATGGTGTGATTTTTACGATTCCGCCGTATGTGCTGATCCCTCAGGAAGATGCGTTCCTGCATTTGGATACGGTGATGGGAGCCACGTCGCTGCCCTGCGGAATCTACAACAATCCGGCCCGGCTTGGCGTGCAGGTTGAACCAGAAACGATCAAACGGCTGTCGGACCGTCATGCGAACTTTGTGGTGGACAAGGAAGCGACCGACAGCGTGTACCAGCTGGTACAGGTACAGCGGCTGACACAGGGCAAGGTGAAAATTATGTGCTGCGATTCTCCCTGGTATGCAATCGCACTGCCGACCCTTGCGGTTGGCGGAACCGGGTTTGCCAATATAGGCGGGAATATTATCCCGGAAGAAGCCGCCCGATATTCGCGCCCCTGGACCAGTATTGAGATCGTCAACGAGGGACGGGAACTGTACTTCAAATATTTCCCGCTGTTACAGGAGCTGTACGAAGTTTCCAATCCGGTTGTGATCAAGGCGGCATTGAATCTTCTGGGGCTGCCTGGCGGATATGTACGCCGTCCGTATCAGGATTACGACGGGGAAGGATTGAAACGACTGGAAAAGGTGATGACAGAACTGGGGATCTTTGAAAAATATGCAGTGAGGTAAGGAACGTGATTTCATTCGCAGAGGTTACGGTAAAAACCGGTGAAGATATTTTACAGACCATAGAGGCATTTATCATTGCCAGGCGGTGGAATTCCGTTGTGGTGACGAACGCGATAGGTTCGGTGCAAGATCTGCAGCTGGCTACGCCTGTCAGGAACGAATTACCGTTAAAAATCGTGACAACGCCCTGTTACGGCGCAGCTGAAATACTGACCTTTACCGGGGAGATTATGAGCAAGGAACGGATGGATCCTCAACTGATGGACGTTTATCCTGACAGGGAAAGCCCGTTGTTCATTCATATCCATGTCGCCTGCGCCCGTCCGGGAGGACAGGTTATGGGCGGCGGATTATGGGGAGGTAAGGCATTCCGGGAATTGCGTGTATTTATGTTAGCGCTGTCGGGTGAGGAAATGTTGCCGGAATAATCACACAGGTCGCAGGTGCAACGGGTTATGTTTCCCCAAATGCCTGTGAGAATAATACGCAGGGGAGAGGTCGCTGATGATTGAATTTCAGAATATCAGCAAAGTGTATCAGGGAAAAAACGGAGAGGTACAGGCGCTTGAGCATGTTAACCTGAAAATCATGGATGGGGAAATCTATGGCATCATCGGGTTGAGCGGTGCAGGGAAATCCACGCTGCTAAGCATGATCAACGGCCTGGAGTATCCTTCGGAAGGCGCTGTGCTGGTAAACGGAAATAATATCTGCGGGATGAGCTTTAGCGGGCTGCAGAAAATTCGGCGGACAATAGGAATGATATTTCAGGAGTTCAATTTGCTGAACTCCAGAACCGTCCGGCATAATATATCCCTGCCGCTGATTATTGCAGGCGAGGATAAAGCGGTTATCCGGGAAAGAGTCGATAAACTGCTGCAGTTTGTCGGTCTGACGGATAAAGCGGAGCAGTTCCCTGACCAGCTTTCCGGGGGACAGAAGCAACGGGTTGGAATTGCCCGGGCGCTGGTAACGAATCCTTCCATTTTGTTAAGCGATGAGGCGACCAGCGCTCTTGATCCGGACACGATGGAATCTATACTGGATTTGCTGAAACGTATCAATAAAGAGATGGGTATCACGATTGTCATGGTGACACACCAGATACGGGCGGTACAGAAAATATGCAATAAAGTGGCAGTCATGCAGTCCGGAAAAGTCATTGAAGAAGGAGAGGTCTTTCAGGTCTTCAGCAATCCGCAGCAGGAAATTACAAGGGATTTCGTCAGGACTGTAGTGCCGGACGTCATTACGCCTTCTGTCTGCAGGCAGATACGAATGGAATCGAAAGGGAATTATGAGATTCTTCGTCTGAAATTTACCGGAAACAATGCATTAGGAGATTTGATTTATCAGATCAATACGAAATTTTTGCTGAAAACGCGCATACTTCATGCAACCGTTACGGAGCTTGATGAACAGACCCTTGGTATTCTGATACTGCAGATTTCAGGGTCGCCGGAACAGATTGCAGAAGTTGAGGAATATGTACGTGACTGCGGTGTGCAATGCGAGGAGGTGAAATGTCAGTATGGTTTTTAATATCCTGCCCTGGGGCGATATCATCGAAGCGATGAAGACCACCTTTTTTATGGTCAGCATCTCTCTCTTCATTGGCACGATTCTGGCTGTTATTCTTGCCTTTGCGCTGGTTCTGACGAATGACGGCGGGCTTTGGGAAAACCGGTATGTTTTTTACGGTTTGAACTCTGTGATCAGCCTGATCAGAAGTCTTCCGTTTATTATTCTGATGACCTTTATTTTTCCGTTTACCAAGATGATCGTCGGGACACGTATCGGGGCAACGGCAGCCTTAGTTCCGTTGGTCTGCTTTATCGTTCCGTATCTGGCCCGGTTGTTTGAGAATTCCCTGCTGGGTGTTGACAAGGGTATTATCCGGGCAGCCAAAGCTATGGGCGCCAATTATTTCCAGATTATCTGGTATTTTATCCTGCCGGAAGCCAAAAGTTCCATGATACTGTCCATAACCATTGGAACAATTTCCCTGATTTCGGCTACGGCTCAGGCAGGAACTATCGGCGCAGGCGGAATTGGCGATATGGCGCTGACGTATGGGTATGAGCGGATGGATGTGCCTGTAATGCTTGCCACAATCGTTATTTTGGTAGTGATTGTCCAGTCGGTACAGACGCTGGGCAACTACTTTGCGAAACGGGCGCGTAATCACTAACGGGGTAAGTCAGAGACCGTTGCAGCCATTTAGAGAACAGAGGCATTACAGAAAATCTGCCGGACTGGCATTTTAAGGAGGCTACTTATGGATTTTTCAACGTTATGTATTCACAGCGGTTACAAACCAGACTGTACGGGGAGCGTCAGCGCTCCGATTTATACATCAACAGCCTATGCCCATCCCGGTGTACAGCAGAGCACCGGGTATGATTACATCCGCACGCAGAACCCGACGCGGGAAAGTGTGGAACGCTGCCTGGCAGCATTGGAGGGCGGTACGAACGGCTTTGCGTTTGCGTCCGGTATGGCGGCACTGGCCTGCCTGCTGGAACTGTTCCAACCGGGGGATCATTTTATCGTTACGGCCGACTTATACGGCGGCTCGATTCGTCTTTTCAATACAGTATCCCGGAAAAACGGACTGACCTATACGGAAGTGGATACCGGCGATCTGGAGGCTGTGGAAAAAGCGTACAGGCCTGCCACAAAAGCCATATATATTGAAACGCCGTCCAATCCTACCATGCAGATTACGGATCTCCGCGCAATCAGCGAATGGGCGCATGCCAAAAACCTGAAAGTGATTGTGGATAACACATTTCTGACCCCGTATTTCCAGAAACCGCTGCTGCTTGGCGCGGATATCGTCCTTCACAGCGGTACAAAGTATCTGGGTGGCCACAACGATCTGCTGGCGGGAATTCTGGTGACAAAAGAGGAAGAAGATACGGCAAAGATTAAATTTCTGCAGAATACCATCGGCGCGGTACTTTCTCCTTTTGACAGCTGGCTGCTGTTGCGTGGGCTGAAAACGCTGCCGCTGCGGATGGAACGGCATGCAGCCTCGGCATTGCGGATTGCCAAATGGCTGAAGCAGCAGCCGCAGGTCAGAGAGGTGTTTTATCCGGGATTGGAGGATTCACCCCGTTATGCTGCAAATGTAAAACAGGTAAGCGGCTTCGGCGGCATGATTTCCTTTGAAGCAGAGTCAGAAGCGTTTGCCCGCAGCGTACTCTCAAAACTGAAGCTGGTTCTGTTTGCGGAAAGTCTGGGCGGAACGGAATCCCTGCTGACCTATCCGCTGCTACAGACCCATTCCGATGTACCCCGTGAGGAAGCGCTGGCAAAAGGCATCAATGAGCGGCTGCTGCGCCTGTCTGTAGGGCTGGAGGCGCCGGAAGACATCATTGCGGATCTGGAGCAGGCCTTTGCCGCCGCTGCGCAGGAAGCGTAAATAATGCAGCAGATTGTTTTGCATAAAAAGTTAAGTTACCCGTTCTGCATATGCGCTTTGATTATGAAGGCAGGCTGACTTATCGAACAGCAGAAACAGGGAGGGCTCTTTCAATGAATTTGGATAACATCATCGATCGCCGCAATACCGATTGCCTGAAATTCGATGCTGCGGTTCGGCGCGGGTATCCGGAGGATATTTTGCCGCTCTGGGTGGCGGATATGGATTTTCCCGTTGCCCAGCCTGTCATAGAGGCGATACAAAAACGGACGGCCCACGGTATTTTCGGTTACAGCGAACCGGATCCGGTGCGGTTCTATCATGTATTGGAGCAGTGGTTCCGGGAACAGCATCACTGGCAGATACAAAAGGACTGGCTTTTGCAGACGCCGGGCGTGGTGTTTGCGCTGGCCATGGCGGTCAAAGCGTTCACGGATCCAGGCGATGCCGTGCTGATCCAGCAGCCGGTGTATTATCCGTTCAGCGAAGTGATTCTGGATAACGGCCGCCGCAGGGTGAGCAGCGATCTGGTCCTGAAGGACGGGCACTATGAAATTGACTTTACGGATTTTGAACAGAAAATCATAGCGAATCAGGTGAAACTGTTCCTGCTGTGCAGTCCCCACAATCCGGCAGGAAGGGTCTGGACCCGGGAAGAACTGGAAACGGTTGCCGGTATCTGCCATAAACATAATGTGATTGTGGTGGCAGACGAAATTCATGAAGATTTCGTCTGGACGGAACGGCCGCATATCCCGTATGCTACTTTGGGCGAAACATTCGCGCAGCAAACAGTAATTTGTACCGCACCCAGCAAGACTTTTAATCTGGCAGGACTGCAGGTTTCCAACATTTTTATTCCCAACTATGAACTGCGCAGGAAGGTCAAACATGAAATCAACGCGGCGGGTTACAGCCAGCTGAACACGCTGGGGCTGGTTGCCTGTGAAGCGGCGTATCAGTATGGGCTTCCCTGGCTGAAGGAGGTAAAACAGTATCTGCGTGAGAACATAAACTTTACCAGGGCATTTTTACAGCAGCATATTCCGCAGATCAGCCTGATCGAGCCGGAGGGAACGTACCTGCTGTGGCTGGATTGCCGCGGACTGGGACTTACCAATACCGAACTGGAAGAACTTATAGTAAAAAAGGCCGGCCTCTGGCTGGACAGCGGCGCTATCTTCGGCGCGGCAGGCAAAGGTTTCCAGCGCGTCAATGCAGCCTGCCCCCGCAGCGTGCTTTGGGAAGCGCTGGAACGGATACATAAAGCCATCTCCTGTTGATTGGAAAACTCCGAAACAGCTGCTCCTTAAAGGGTGCAGGTAAATGAAACAGAGGATTAGATAATCATGCGAAAAGTAATTGTCGGGATGTCCGGCGGTGTTGACAGCGCGGTAACTGCTTACCTGCTGAAAGCCGCCGGCTTTGCTGTTACCGGAATCACACTGCGCACCTGGTCCGGTGCGGACGGGCAGGAAAGCCGCTGCTGTGAGATCAGCGATGCCATGCTTGTGGCACAGAAACTGGATATTCCGTATTATGCGGTAAATTGCATTTCCTGTTTCCGGGAAAAGGTGATCGATCCCTTTGTCGAAGATTACGTACATGGTCTGACGCCGAATCCCTGCGTAGACTGTAACCGCGATGTCAAATGGGAGCAGATGCTGTTGGCTGCGGCAAGGCTGCGGGCGGATTATATCGCTACGGGACATTACGCCTCTTTGGTCCGTCTGCCGAACGGGCGGTATACGGTACAGCAGTCTTCCTTTGCCGAAAAGGATCAGACCTACATGCTGTACCGGCTGACCCAGGAGCAACTTTCGCGTACCATCATGCCGCTGGGTAAACTAAGCAAAAAGGAAGTCCGCCATATTGCGGAAAAAACCGGTTTGCCGGTAGCCCATAAAAAGGACTCCCAGGAGATATGCTTTGTGACCGGGGGCGGGTATGCAGACTACATTGAAGAAGAAACGGACGCACAACTTCCGCCGGAAGGCTGTTTTGTCGATGTGGACGGAAACATCGTCGGACGGCACAGGGGGATCATTCATTATACGGTAGGGCAGCGCAAAAGGCTGGGGCTTGCGTTGGGGTATCCTGCCTATGTTAAGAGCATCAACGCTGCGCATAATGAAATCGTGATAGGCGATGAACAATCTCTGTACAGTAAGGAAATCCTGTGCAATGCGGTGAATTTTATGAGCGTTGCGGGGATAGAAGCCGGAAACAGGCTGCGGGCCAATGTGAAGATACGGTATCATCACAAGGGAGGAGACGCCTGGCTGAAAATGGAAGGCGAGGACACGCTCCGGATTAGTTTTGATGAACCGGTACGGGCGGCCGCGCCGGGACAGTCAGCCGTGTTTTATGATGAAGACCGCTGTGTCATCGGCGGCGGGAAGATTGTGAAAGCAGAATGATAATCAATGCTTCCGTATTTGTGAGGAAGCGCTTATGACCGAGTTAATCACATTATTCCCATTGACATACTATGAAATGAATGATACAATCAAAATTACGAAATTCAGAGAAACAAGGAGCATTGATTATGGCAGAAACGCTGTTGGAGATACATGATCTGCACGCCGGGGCTGCAGACAGGGAAATTTTAAAAGGTATAGATCTTACCATTCAAAAAGGGGAAGTACATGTCATCTTAGGTCCCAACGGCTCGGGAAAGTCTACCCTGATGAACGTGATTATGGGACATCCGGGCTATCAGGTGACGGAAGGCAGCCTGACGTTTGAAGGAAAGGATATTACCGCGTTAAAGACCTTTGAACGGGCCCGGGCCGGTATCTTTTTGTCTTTCCAGACGCCGGAAGAAATTCCGGGGATTACTGTGGAAAACATGCTGCGCACGGCGAGACAGGCGATAACCGGTAAACGGGAACGGATTTTTGGGTTCCGTAAAGAACTGAAGGAAATGATGGAAGATTTGCAGATCGACCCGTCCTACAGCGAGCGTTATTTAAACGTTGGGTTTTCCGGCGGGGAGAAGAAGCGCAATGAGATACTGCAGCTGTTGATGCTGCGGCCGAAACTGGCGCTGCTGGATGAAACGGATTCCGGCCTGGATGTGGA
>LXOW01081636.1_pt1 | contig 11098 bp, 8 predicted proteins | sample 1368591 | NCBI WGS metagenome assembly LXOW01 (sample SAMN04884650, study PRJNA319009) | bovine gut metagenome | isolation source: Cow rumen | host: Bos taurus | place: Italy: Legnaro (PD) | collected 2014-07-09
ATCCTGCCCCTGGTGATGGTGGTCCTGCCGGTCCTGGTCAGCAGCAGCCTAATGTTACCTACACTCCTGTTTGGAGCTGGCTCCTGGGTAACACCGAGGAAGATGGCACTGTCGCCGCCTCCACCGCCGATGCTCCTATCGCTGCCAACGGTTTCTACACTGGTGTGTATTCCTGGCAGGCCTATGACCTCAGCGTTGCTGACTTCGGCTGCGATAAGACCGGTATTGATCCTCAGATCCGCCGTCTGGTCCAGGTCAATGGTACCGCCGAGCCTATCGAGGTCGTGCTCACCAATAACAAGACCGTTACCATCCCGGCCTACAGCATGGTCTTCGACTACAATAGCCAGATGGACTTCCAGGAGACTGCCACTGTCCAGTTTGCCTTCAAGTTCCAGACCCCTTGGCAGCAGTTCCGTCAGGAAGGCTTCGTGGTCAATGTGAAGATCGTTGGTCTGAACGCCCAGTAGTCTCTCCTTCAGCAACTAGCTGAATAACTGATACTCTTAGGAGGTGGCCCCCCGGGTCACCTCCTATTGTTTTTCAGTCAAGTGATCAAAACGTCCCATCTTATGGACGTTATGATCGTTTTCCATCATCAGGACGGGCGGCCGTTACTTTATTGGGGATGCCCGCGGCTTTTTTCCCAAATTATCGTTATATTTGCAAACTGATTGAACTAAAACCTTACCTGAAAATATGGAATTTAAGTCTGTCAACAAGATTCTCCAGGAGAGTTTCATCGCCAACTGGGACCGTCCTGCCCTTACCAATTACCAGGGCATGACGCTGGCATACCGTGACGTGGCCCGCCGCATTGCCAAGCTGCACATCGCCTTCGAGCAGTGCGGCCTGCGCAAGGGAGATAAAGTGGCAATCTGTTCCCGCAACCAGGCCAACTGGGGCGTGAGTTTCCTGGCCGCCATCACCTACGGTGCCGTGGCCGTTCCCATCCTGCACGAGTTCAAACCCGGCAATATCCATTACCTTGTGAACCACTCAGAAGCCCGCGTCCTCTTTGTGGACGAGGTTATCTGGGAAGGCCTTAACCAGGAAGAGATGCCAGACCTGTCGGTGGTGGTGCAAATCAACACCTTCAAGTTCCTTTATGCCGCCACGCAGGACCTGGCCAGTATCCGGGAGCACCTCAATGAAGAATTCGGCAAGCGGTATCCGGACAACTTCGAGCCCGAGAACCTGGATTATTACTGTGATTCCGCAGAGGAACTGGCCATCATCAACTATACCTCCGGTACTTCCGGTTTCTCCAAGGGCGTGATGATTCCCTACAGGGCCCTCTATTCCAATATAGAGTTCGCCGCCAAGGATGCCTGCCCCATGCTGAAACCCGGCATGAACGTGGTGTCCATGCTGCCCACGGCCCATATGTACGGCATGATGTTCGAGTTCCTCTTCGAGATGACCATCGGCATGCATGTGCATTTCCTGAGCCGCGTGCCCAGCCCCAAGATCATCATGCAGGCCTTCAGCGAGATCCATCCGGATATCATCATCGCCGTGCCGCTGGTCATTGAGAAAGTCTACAAGACCAAGCTCAAACCCCTCATTGACAAGACCAAGCTTTATAGACGTATCCCTATCCTGGGCCCTTCCATCGAGAAAAAGTTCTGCACGGAACTCACCGCCGCCTTTGGCGGTCAATTCGAGGAAGTGATCCTGGGCGGCGCCGCCTTCAACCCGGAGGTGGAGAAATTCCTGAACAAGATTGGCTTCCACTATACGGTGGGCTATGGCATGACGGAATGCGCCCCCATCATCGGCTACGCCCATTGGAACAAGGTGAAAGTGGGCAGCGCCGGCCGCGCCGCCATGAATATGCACATCCGCATCGATTCCCCGGATCCCCGGAACATCCCCGGAGAGGTGCAGGTGAGCGGTCCCAACGTGTGCCTGGGTTATTTCAAGAACGAGGAAGCCACCCGTGATTCCTTCACGGACGACGGCTGGTTCCGCACCGGCGACATGGGCGTGCTGGACGAGGACGGCTATCTCTTCCTCCGTGGCCGCAGCAAATGCATGGTGCTGGGTCCTTCCGGCCAGAACATCTATCCGGAAGAACTGGAAGCTACCATCAACAACTTCAACTACGTGGTGGATTCGCTGGTGGTGGAAGACGACGGCGGCCTCACCGCCCTCATCTATCCCGACTGGCACCAGGCCGACCTTGACGGCTACAACCGCGCAGATTTCTCGAAGCGCATCCTGGACCTCCTCCCGGCCATCAACCAGGAGCTCCCCAACTATGCCCAGATCAAGAAGATCGAGCTGATGCCCGAAGACTTCGAACGCACGCCCAAAAAGAGCATCAAGCGCTATCTGTATCAGCGTAAATAAGATGAAATTCGACGACAGCTACCTGGCCATGGCCGAAATCTGGGCCCGCAACTCCTACTGCAAGCGCAGGCAGGTGGGGGCCTTGCTGGTGAAAGACCGCACCATCATCTCCGACGGATACAACGGAACGCCCTCGGGTTTCGAGAATATCTGTGAAGACGAGAACGGCGTCACCAAGCCCTACGTCCTGCACGCAGAGGCCAACGCCATCACCAAGGTAGCCAAGAGCGGCAGCAGCAGCGAAGGCGCCACGCTCTACGTGACCGCCTCGCCCTGTGCCGAATGTGCCAAGCTCATCATCCAGGCGGGCATCCGCCGGGNNCGCCGGGTGGTGTACCGTGACGCCTACCGCCTCACCGACGGCGTGGACCTGCTGCGCCGCGCCGGCATCGAGGTGGAACAGATTGCCGCCCATGAAGAGTAAGATCTGGATAAATATCCTGCAAGTGTTGCTGGGGGTGCTCATGGGTGCCCTCATCACGTTATCGGTGGTGAAGTACCGGGAGAAACAGCACCTCCTGGAAACGGCCTATGGCTCCTGGCCCAAACTGAACACGGTACTGGACCTGCTGGACAAGCACTACGTGGACGAGGTGGACCATGCGGCCGTACAGGAAAGCGCCATCCAGGCCGCCCTGTCCCGTCTGGATCCGCATTCCGTGTACCTTCCCCCCGTACAGCTCAGCGCCTCAGAAGAGGAGCTCTCCGGCAATTTCGAAGGAATCGGCATCCAGTTCAATGTGCCCAACGATACGGCCATCGTGTTGGAAGTGATTCCCGGCGGCCCCTCCGAGAAAGTGGGCCTGCGGGCAGGAGACCGTCTCCTGAAGGTGGACGACCTGGTGATTGCCGGCGTCAAGTTCCCCCAGGACAGCATGGTGCGCCACATCAAAGGTCCCGCCGGCTCTAAAGTCACCATCACGGTGCAGCGCGGAAGGGATGTGATCCCCTTTGAAATCACCCGTGGCAAGATTCCCGTGCACAGCGTGGACGCCGCCTTCATGGTGGACGATACCGTGGGATATTTGTGCCTGAACAAATTCTCCAAGACCACCTACCTGGAGTGTCAGAACGCTGCCCGGAAACTGGTGGAGCAGGGGATGAAGCATCTTATCTTCGATGTGCGCAACAACTCCGGCGGCTATATGGACCAGGCCCTGCTGCTCTCCAACGACTATCTCCACGCCGGCGATACCATCGTGTACATTGAAGGAAAGCACCGTGCCCGCGAGGTCTTCCGGGCCGACGGACGGGGTACGCTCCAGGACGTGAACCTTACGGTGCTCATTGGGGAAAACGCTGCGTCGGCCAGTGAAATCTTTGCCGGCGCCATCCAGGACAACGACCGGGGCACGCTGGTGGGCCGCCGTTCCTTCGGCAAGGGTCTGGTGCAGGAACCCTTCTTCTTCAAGGACGAATCCGGCCTCCGTCTCACCGTGGCCCGCTATTACACCCCTTCGGGCCGCTGCATCCAGAAGCCTTACGGGGCCGATGCTGACTATAGCTACGACATCTACCGCCGTTATGCCGACGGGGAGGTCTTCTCGGCCGACAGCGTGAAACTGGACAAGAGCGACGTGCACCATACCCGCGCAGGACGTGTGGTCTATGGCGGCGGCGGCATCATGCCCGATGTCTTCGTGCCCATGGACACCAGCCGCACCACGCGCTTCTATCAGGCGGTGAACCGCAAGGCCACGGCCATGCGCTTCGCATCGGCCATGCTGGACCGCTACGGTAATCGTCTGCTGGACGTCGATTCCTTTGACCAGATGGACAGTTTCCTGAAGGAGATGAACCTGAAGGTGAATTTCCCCGCCTTTGCCCGCAGCCGTGACGGTATCACCTGCACGGAGGCCGAATGGGACGAGACGGCGCCTTATCTGCTGCCGCAGCTGCACGCCCTCATAGCGCGCTACTCCCGCCTGGGAGAGAACGCCTTCTACCGTTATTATCTGCCGGTGGACACCACCGTCCAGAAAGCCCTCGAATTGATTCAGCAGGGGAGCGGCCGCTAGCCTTCCTGTTCCACTTCCCGCCGGGCGCGCTCCACGCTCTTGGATTTCTTGAGCACGAAGCCGGTGCCCAGGTATTTGGTGCGCACGTCTTCGTCGGAGGCCAGCTGTTCCGGCGTGCCGGCTTGCAGGATGACGCCTTCGTACAGGAGGTAGGCCCGGTCGGTGATGGCCAGGGTTTCGCCCACGTTATGGTCTGTGATGATGACGCCGATGTTGCGGTACTTGAGTTTGGCGATGATGTACTGGATGTCCTCCACGGCAATGGGGTCCACGCCGGCGAAGGGTTCGTCCAGCAGGATGAACTTGGGATCCACGGCCAGGGCGCGGGCAATCTCGCAGCGGCGCCGCTCGCCGCCGGAAAGCTGGATGCCCTTGGACTTGCGCACCTTGGAGAGGTTGAACTCGTCAATGAGCTTCTCCATGCGTGCGATGCGCTCCTGCCGGGTCATGTGCCGGGTAGAGGCGGCCAGCTCCATCACGGAGAGGATATTGTCTTCCACCGACATCTTCCGGAATACGGACGCCTCCTGGGGAAGGTAGCCGATGCCTTTCTGGGCCCGCTGGTACATGGGGAGCTTGGTGATTTCCACGGTGTTCCCCTGGTCGTCATCCAGGAAGATGCGGCCGCCGTTGGGCTTGATCTGGCCGGTGATCATGTAGAAACTGGTGGTCTTTCCGGCGCCGTTGGGCCCCAGGAATCCCACAATCTCTCCCTGTTGCACTTCCATGGAGACGCCCTTCACCACCGTGCGGACGCCGTATTTCTTAACGAGTTGTTCTGCTCTTAATTTCATCTTACTTGGTGTCTAACCCGAGGTCGGCCACGAAGGCTCTCACTTCGGGGTTCTTCTCTATGAGGTCTTTGGCTTTTTCTTCCGGCATGTAGGGCTTCTTCTCCACTTCCTCTGCGGGTACTACGGAGATCTCCAGCCGTATCTTGGGACAGGCCGAAAGGGTCCGGATCTTGCCCTCCAGCTCCCGCAGGAGCTTTTCCTCGATCCACTGCTTCTGGGATTCGTTCAGCACGAAGAAGTTGATGATCTTCACGCCGCCCTCTTCCCGGAGCTCGATGTTCCCGCTTTCCAGCATGCTGGCCAGCCTGGGCCGGCTGGTATACTCCCGGGCCAGTTCCTTCCACTGTGCCCGGAGCTTGTCGTCGTCCGGCAACTGGGCCGATACGGCCGCCGTCTCCGGCTGATCCGTCGCCGGGGCCTCGCTCTTTTCCTCCATGATGGCATTGATGGAAAGCGCACTCCCCGTCTTGGCCNNGGGCAGGAGCGCCTTCCGGAGCATCGGCCTTCTTATTAGCGACGGAAGGCGCTTCTGCCTTCGGCGCTACGGGAGCATCGGCCTTCGGAGCCGCATTCAGGAAGCTGAGCCGCATGAGGGCGTATTCGATGTGGAGCCGCTGGTTGACGGCGGCTTTGTAGCCTTGCTCGCAGGCCGTGGTGATGCCCAGGGCACCGTAGAGGAAGGCCACGGAACAGCGGCCTGCCTGCTCTGCGTAGCGCTTTTTCAGGGAATCGGGCAGTTCCAGCAGGGGCTCCAGGCCGCCCGTCTTGGCCACTACCAGGTCTCTCAGGTGCGAGGACAGCGAAGCCACGAAATGCAGCGCGTTGAAGCCCTTGGCCAGGATCTGGTCCAGTTCCAGGAAAGCGGCGCCGTAGTTTCCCTCCAGGAAATGGTCCACCATGGAGAAACTGTATTCGTAGTCCAGCACGTTCAGGTTGCGGATCACATCTTCATAGTGGACGTCCGTGCCGCAGAAGGCCACCGTCTGGTCAAAGATGGTGAGGGCGTCGCGCATGGCGCCGTCGGCCTTGGCGGCAATCACGTGCAGCGATTCGTCGTCAATGGTGATTCCTTCCTTGGTGGCGATGCCGCGCAGGTTCCGCACCATGTCGGGGATGGAGATCCGGTTGAAGTCGTAGGTCTGACAGCGGCTCAGGATGGTGGGGAGGATCTTGTGCTTCTCCGTGGTGGCCAGGATGAAGATGGCGTGTGCCGGGGGCTCTTCCAACGTCTTGAGGAAGGCGTTGAAGGCCGATGCCGACAGCATGTGCACCTCGTCTATGATATAGACGCTGTATTTCCCCACCTGCGGCGGCACCTGCACCTGCTCCATGAGGGCCTTGATGTCTTCCACGCTGTTGTTGGAAGCGGCGTCCAGCTCATGGATGCAGTACGACCGGCCTTCCTGGAAGGAAACGCAGGACTCGCACTGGCCGCAGGGCTCCATATCGGCCCCGGGATGGGCGCAGTTGATCATCTTGGCGAAGATGCGCGCCGTGGTGGTCTTGCCCACGCCGCGGGGGCCGCAGAAAAGATAGGCGTGCGCCAGCTGCCCCCTCCGGATGGAGTTGGACAGTGTGCGGGCGATGGTATCCTGGCCGATGAGCGTTTCGAAGGAGTCCGGCCTGTACTTCCTTGCCGATACGATATAGTCAGACATAGATGGCAAAGATAAGCATTATTTGCCGGATTCCATTATTTGCAGGAACTTCTCCATGCCCCGGGTGGCCACCTCCTGGATGTGCGTCACGCGTTTGTCATAGACGGGGACGTCGGCCGGGTCTATGATGTAGATGGGGCAGCCATTGGGGGCGTAGCGGTACAGGCCGGCGGCGGGATATACCTGCAGGGACGTGCCCACGATGAGCAGGAGGTCGGCCTTCTCTACCAGGTCGATGGCTTTCTCGATGTTGGGGACGGCCTCGCCGAAGAAGACGATGTGCGGACGGAGCTGGCTGCCGTTGGGGGCCAGGTCTCCGAGATGCACCTCCCCGGCGCCCACGTCAATCACTTCGGCCTCCGAGGCGGTGCGGTCATAGATGCCCTCTTCGGGGCGCACCTTGGTGAGTTCCCCGTGCAGGTGGAGCACCCGCGTGGAGCCGGCGCGCTCGTGCAGGTTGTCCACGTTCTGGGTGATCACGTCTACCAGATAGTCGTTCTCCAGTCCGGCGATGGCCAGGTGGGCGGCGTTTGGCCTGGCGTCCCTCAGCTGGGCGCGGCGCTGGTTGTAAAAGTCCAGCACCAGGGCCCGGTTGCGGTACCAGCCCTCGATGGAGGCTACGTCCTGGACGTTGTACTGCTCCCACAGGCCGCCGGTGTCGCGGAAGGTGGCGAAACCGCTCTCGGCGCTTACGCCGGCGCCGGTGAGCACTACGATATGCTTTCTTGTCATGCTTCTTTCAGTTCAAAGTAATACTTGCGCACCCAGTACTCGAAGAGCGGGTCCAGGATGGAGGGGATGTCGGCCGCGTCGAACTGGAGGATCTCCTTTTTCATGAGGGCGTCCTTCACGCGCTTGACGTTGGCCGATGAGTTGAGCTCGTATTTCCGGATGACATCGGCGCTGCTGAAGCGCGTCACGCCGTCCACGGTGGCCCTCAGCAGGTTCACCTGGTGGGTGGTGAGCCCGTTCATCATGCTCTGGAAGCGCGGCTCGTGCACGGCGATGAGGGTGGCCAGGGCGTCGATGAGCACCGGCTCCATGATGTAGCCGCGCGACATGGCGTCGCAGATGGCCGCGAAATGGTTGACGTACCACAGCTGCCCTTTCAGGAGCCGGCAGGCGCCCATCAGCAGGTCCTTGTCCACTACCTTGCCGCCGGCGAGAAAGCCGCGGTGCACGTGGTCGGCCATTTCCCGCTCATCTACGGGGGAGAGGCGCACCCGTTCCACGCAGCGGTGGAAGAGGAGGCTGCTCTCGAAAATGGATTTCATGGCGTTGACGCCGCCTCCGCACAGGATGAGGGAGAACTGGCGCATGCCTTCCTCGCGGGCTTCCCGCATCATGGCGTCCAGGGGACGCAGGATGCTGTCGGGGTTGTCCAGCAGGAGGATGTCCTGGAACTCGTCCACGATGAGGATGAGGCGCAGCTTGCGGTCCCGGGCCAGGGCAAAGGGGAAGCGCAGCAGGGCGTGCACGTCGTCTGTGTCCAGGTCCCAGCCCAGGGAGAGGACTTCGTCCCTGTCGGCGAAGGCGGTCTCGTCGAAGACGAAATGCGTGCCGGCAAGGTATTCGGCCACCAGGGCGGCGTATTCGGCCGGGGTGGAGGCCACCATCCGGATCACGGTGGAGCCGTAGCGCAGGAGGAAGGCCTCCGGGGTGCGGATGTTCAGCACCGTAAGCTGTCCGGCGGTGAAGGTCTTGGCGCTCATCCGCATGGAAAAGAGCGTCTGCTGCACCAGCGAGGTCTTGCCGGTCTTGGGCGGCTCGTACAGGGTTACATGCTCGCCCTGTCCCAGCAGGTTGCTCAGCAGGGTTACATCCCCTTTCCGGCCCACGAAGTTCTTGCCGGTTACATACTGGGCATAAGGGAAGGCGGTATCCATTATTCTTCAGGGGCTTGTTCCGGCATCACTTCTTCGATGGGGGCTTCAGGGGCCTCTTCTTCGGCCGGGATTTCCACGGCGGGCTTTTCCTGGTAGCGTTTCAGCGGGCTCTTAACGCCCCAGCGGGCACCTGCATTGAAGAGCCACAGGCAGGCGGCCACGAGAAGGATGATGCACGTCCAGCACCAGAAGCGGCGGCAGCGGGCTTTCCTCCGGGCCTCGGGATCCACGGCGGTGAGCTTGGGGAACTTGGCCAGCGAGGTAAGGGTCTTGCCGAATTTCACGTTCACCAGGGAGGCTGCGTTCACGGCCCAGCCGTTGGCGTTGAGGATGGGACCCAGGTCGCGCTTGCGGAGCTTGCGCCAGGCGATGAACATGGAGGGACCGGAGATCAGGAGCATTACCACGGCGATCACGATGAGGACCTGCCACCAGGTGATGCCCTTCAGGGCGGCGATGATGCCGGCCAGGGCGGCGCCGATGAGGCCCAGGGCCATGCCCACGGCCGCAAAGATGCCGGCGAATTTGGCGATGTCGAAGGCCTGGGCGGGGACGGCGGGCGCCTTACCTTCCGTGGCGTTGTCGGCCGCGGCGGTGAGGCCGCTCAGGGACTTCTCGTTCTTGGCGGCGGCGCTCTTGTCAATCTTGTCGCTTACCCAGCGGGCCACTTTCTTATAGGGGGCCCAGAAGGCCTGGCGGATGGAGATGGGGTTGTCCACGATGGCGGTGACCTTGGCGGTGTAGTCGTTGCCTTCGCGGTCGTAGAAGACCGCGTTCTTGCCTTCGCGGAGGCCGTCCACGTCGCCGTCGGTGAGCACGGCGGCAATGTTGAAGCTCTTGCCCAGGCGCTCGCTGGTGCAGGCGCAGTAGAGGATGTACATGCCGCTCAGGGACGAGATTTCCGGCGCGGGACCGGCTACCTTTACGCACAGGTCCGTGGAGCGCTGGTCAATGTACAGGCGGCCGGCCTGGAAGACGGCCTTGCGGTCGGGATCGTAGAAATCGGCCAGGACCACGTAGTTGTTCAGGAAGCGGTAGAAGTTCTTGTTCAGGCGCAGGACCTTGTCCACCTCTTCGATGGAGAGGGCGTTGGCCTCCTCCGCTTTGTCGGCGGCCACCAGCTCCAGCAGGGCGGCTTTCTTGTCTTCTTTCAGGATGGCCTGCACTTTTTCCAGGCCCAGGGCTTCGGCTTCCACGCCTTTCTTGGCGTCCAGCCAGGCGGTGTAGGGGGCGAAGCCGGCCACGACGGCGTTCCACTCGGCCTCCGTGAGGGCGTCCTTGCCGGGCGCCACCAGGGCGGCCATGGCCTTTACGGCGGCCTCCCAGGCGGGGTTCAGGCCTTCCTTCAGGGGGAGGGCGGCGCCGGCGGCGGGTTTGGCCAGGGGTTCGGCGCCAATTGCCGGCAGGGCTTCGGTGAGGTTGCCTTCAATGCCGGCGATCTTGTCCACGGATACATCCACGGCCGGGGCGATGGCGGCGTCGAAGCCCACCAGCGAGCAGCGCATGAAATAGTCGGCCACCTTGGCCTTCACGGCATGCACTGCGGCGAGGGCTTCGGCGGTCTTGTCTCCGTAGGGGAAGACGTCCTTCGTGCCGGCGGCTTTCCAGGCGGCGAAGTCGGCGCAGGCGGCATAGAAGGCTTCGATGGTGTCGGCCGATACGCCGTCGGCGCCGCTGCGGTCTTTGGCGGGGCCCATGGCGGCGGCTATGTCTGCGATGAGGGCGGCGAGGGCTGCGTCCTCCCCGGCCGATGCGGGGGTGATGACGCCGTCACCGTTGAAGCGGGTGTCGGCGAAGATCCTTTCATTGTCGGCCGTATCTTCCAGCGCGATGCTGTCCTTCTCCAGCTTCAGGTTTTTCAGGATCTGCCGGGCCGATGACAGGAGCCGGGCGCCGTCAGGGTCTTCCGTGTTGAAGTCTTCGAAGGCGAGGGAATCGGCCTCCTGGAGGAGTATATCTGGGTTTTTGACGATACGGGTGAGCCACTGGGCCGTAGCAATGACCTCGTCCACCCGGATCTTCCCGTCGCCGTCGGCATCGATGAGGCGGAGCGTCTTCTCGTCAAATTCCAGCCCCTGCACGGGGCAGCTCAGGACGGTCCAGAGCTTGCGGTCCAATTGTCCCAGCTGACGGATGTCTTCTCCGCGCTCGATTTTCACGCGGACGGTTCCTCCCACGGATGCGAATTTCCAGGGATAGGCATTGGTTTTAGCTTTCATATGGCTTAACTTTTTTGTTAGTTTTTTCTCTTCCCACAAATTTGCAAAGATTTTTGCAGAAAGGCAATAAGAAAATTGTATTTCCGGAAAATATTCCTACCTTTGCAGTCCCAAAAGAAAAAGGAGGTGTAAAAGCATGATCATCGTTCCCATCAAAGAAGGCGAAAA
>LXOW01225298.1_pt1 | contig 11098 bp, 7 predicted proteins | sample 1368591 | NCBI WGS metagenome assembly LXOW01 (sample SAMN04884650, study PRJNA319009) | bovine gut metagenome | isolation source: Cow rumen | host: Bos taurus | place: Italy: Legnaro (PD) | collected 2014-07-09
CACCAATGGTGCTACGTTCTGCGTCGTAATGGTCTCGCCACCATCTGTAGAGGTAGAAATATAGACATTACCCCACCACATATTATAATACCAGTACATGTCATTGCCAAGTACTGCCCACCGTTTGCCGGAGACCTTTACGTCTACCAGATCCTGAACCGTGTCAATCTCCTTGTCATTGAACGAAGAGCCACCATCGAAGGAAGTGAGCACACGCGTCTTGTAGGAGGTGCTGTTAAAGCGCGAATGCTGGAAAGCAACAACCAGCGTCTGACCGTCGCTTACGACATGTGGTCGTCCGTAATAATAATGACCGTCACCGTCGCTGCCTTTTGCCAGAATACGCTGCTGGAAGGTTTTGCCGCCGTCGGTTGAATTGGTGAAGAGCAATTCACTGTTGTTACCATCATCTGACTTCACTGGAGTGACAACCTGGACGTTCTGCCCATCAACGTTATACCATTTGGCATTGCTACCGAAATTGCCTCCTACATAGTTGATATCGGCTAATGACATGTTTTTGGACTTGACGATAGCACGTGCATCCTCCCAAGTTTTGCCAGCATCGGTGCTTCGGCGATAATAGATGCAGTATTCCCCCGCGGCATTAGGTTTCCAGTCTGCCCAGAATACATGGATAGTCTTACCAGAAACGGCTGCCTGCATAGGCAGTGGATCAGTGGTGAAGTGGGTAAGGTCGTTTACACTGGCAGACAAGTTCTGCCATCCTCCGAAATTAGATGGTACATACTGTTGCATGTCATCGGCTGCCATGCCTGTCATTGAGGTCAGCAACAACAGTAATAATAGTTGTAGTTTTCTTTTCATATTGTGATTGTTTTGTTAATGAATACACGTCACACGATTAAAGGAATCGCTATCACGTTAATAGCGATTCCTTATTGAGAGGGTTTATTCAGTTTCGTCCTTAACAAGTTTCTTAATGTATACTTTCTTCTTGTTCTGAATATAGATACCAGAAGTCTTCGGGCCTTTGAGGCGACGGCCTTGCATGTCGATGAACTCGCTGTTGGCAGGATCATCCATAAGGATGCTGTTGATGCCTGTGCCGCTGGTCGTCACTTCTGTCTCGGCCTTGATGTCCTTCGGCTCGTTCCAACCCACGTTGTCGGTAGCGATGACACACAGACCATACTTCGTGCCAGAGTCGCATGCGAATGTAGCTTGATTGCCCTCAGTAATGACGGCCACCAACTCTGCCTTACCGCCGTTCTTGAAGGCATAAACCTGATAACTGCCAATGCCTGATGTCGCATCCGAACCACTAACTGTCACAACCAACTTGCCATCCTTCTCCTCCACCTTGGTAATCTGCGAACTCGGATAGTCGATGTCGAAGGTGTTCACGTAGGTATTGGTCACGATTGGATCATTGGCATCGAAGATGATGGTGGCCTTGTTGCTGATGGTAGAGCCATTGGCAGGATTCTTCTTATGCTCGATAGTGAAACTGACGAAGCCTTCACCTACATGGTCATCGTTGTTGGGCAGGAGGAAGCCATTCATGATGTTCTCCAACTCGTCGCCGTTCTTCTCGAGTGAGACGAATGCCCAATGAACTATACCTGTCTGCGGGTCGAACTGTCCGCTAACGCGCACCGTGATATCGTGGCCCTTCACATTATATATGACATCGCGTGTGAAGTCCTGCGTGTGCTGTCCACCAACAACAAGTGTGGTATCGGCCCATCCGAAAGCATCGAAGCTAAAACTCTCAGCATCGAACTTCGAGAGGTCGAGCGTATCGGCAATGAATACCTCGTTGGCAGGTGCCGTGGCCGAGGCTTTGTTCTCGAAGGTGATCATATAGGGCATCTGGTGGATAGGTGTAATATAGTGGGCATGTTCGTCGTAACCCCATGGACCAATCATCTCGTTGGGGTCTATGCTGAAGGCACCTCGAACCTTTCCTTTCTTCATGTTGCCTTCCAGGCAGCTCTCGCGATCCCAATAGGTGTTCATGGCACTCCACATTAACGAGCCAAAGACGAATCCTATTTTCAGTGGAATACCCACACCCAGAATGTCGGGTAAACAACTCAGTGCCATGCTTCCCATATTCTTAAGCAGATTGCTCCACCCCGATTTGTTCCGCGTATAGATATCGTAGGTGGTGTCAAGGAATGATTTTCCGACGGTGACGGCACAGCCGAAGCCTGGAATCTGGCCAAGCACTTCCCATCCTACTTGTGAGGCAAATTTATTTAGTATGCAATCCCATTGCTCCAATGTCCAGATCGCCCTGCGTCGTGCTCCTGCTGGCGAGTCATCGACAGGCGGCAGCCCCCACGGCTGTTCTATTTGCCAGAAGATTTCCATGACATCGGAAATCGAATTGCTGTTGATCTTCAACCGGAACGACTTCTGGCAGGTGCTGTTCGGGGCGATATACGGTATGAGGAATGCGTAGACGCGTATGGAGTCGCCGCGTTCCTGATCGTAGGCCATCATATAGTCCTTGAACTCTCCGTAGTAGTACTCTCCTTTCTCATCGAGTAAGTAATTGGGCAGGTCGGTATTGAAGTCGAAGGCAATGTCGGTGTTGCCGTCCAGATTGGATATACAGAGGAAGAGCGGCACGTTGTAGGCTGGTACGTTCGAATTGTTGCCGTAGTTGATGTTGATGCGGGTCCATCGATTGAAGAACTGTATGCCACTGCCGCTGATTTGTGCCCACACGTCGACCTCCTTGCTCTGTTCAACGGTGAAGGCCTGATACAGCGTGTCGGTGCCTACGATGACATCATACTTGCCCAAAGCGGCGTTACTCAGGTTGAACACCGCAGGCGACAGTTCGTTGGCCGACGTAATCTTCGTGACATCATAGTCGCGTTCTACTAACCATTTGCCTTCAATCTCAGTATTGCCGCGTTTTAGCACTACGCGGGGCTGGTTGCTGTAGGTCAGCGTGTAGCCGCCCTCTATCCGCAGCTCCACACCATCAGCCTGTCCTGCCGTGTTGGGGAAAACCCTGTTCAAGCCTCCAATGACCACCTGCTTCATGGTCGAGGCAAAGGCATTGCAGTTGCCCGTACCCTTCGCTACGAGCCAGTAGGTATAAGTTCCGTTGAAATTGCGGCTTGAGTTGCGATAATCTTGCTTCACGCTACTCGTGGTGAAGGTACGGTAGTTTTCGTAGAAGTTCTCAAGATGCCACGGGTCGCTCATCAGCCACCATGCAACCTTGCCGTCTTCGGTAGCGTCGGTCAGGGTGACAATCTTGCCCGATACGTCTTTGGCTGCGATAAAGTCGGGATGGGGTGGGCGGATGCCGTCATGAGCGACGAGGGCCAGGTCCTTCATGACTATTCCGTCGTTGTGATAGGCACTCTGGTCTTTCAATGAGCCATCGAAGGTAAGCATCAGGCGGCAGCCTTGCTCACGTCCTGTGGGAGTCTGATAGATGTGCTGGCGCAGTTCGTCCTGGGTGAGTGCGCGGTCCCATACGATGAAATTGTCCACCAGGGAAGCGTTGGTGTTGTAGCCGTTGCCGCCGCCAATGACAATGGGATTGTCGCCTTGCATGATCTCGCCCTTTTGTGTAGCCATGCCCACTAACATCCCGTCGACATAGAGACGGAAATTGTTCACATCGACATCAGCATCGTAGGTGAAAGCAACATGGTGCCACATACCCAAGTCCTCGATTTGAATCCTGTAGCGGTCGCGATCCCATAGTTGCAGACCGTTTCTCATCTCGTCGGTAGTGATACCCGCTTTCATGCTGAAGAACTTTCCGCCGCTATAGGAGAGGTCTGTGGCTATGTACCAGCCGCCTCTGTAAATAGAGCCTTCAGAGCATTCGCTATCATGTGTGAGACTGGCTATCTGGAAGGTCGCAATGGTGTCGGGGCGTATCCAGCATTCAACAGTGGTGGCTCTCTTGATTTCGTGCAGGCTGGGGGTCATGGGCACGATGACCTCGTGGTCGGCTAACAATTGGTTGAACTCATTGCGCCGATTGGTCAGGTCGAGGGCCATGTTGGTTTTGCCCGTGTTTGGCTCAGCCTCGTGAATGCGGTGACAGACAGTCCAGAAATATTTGTTGTCTTTAAATGAGGGCCGGTACCACATAAACCAATGCTCTTTCCCTTGATTGTCGAGTAACAGGATAAGAGCATTGTTCTGGATACAGGAACCACCGTCCCAACTCCAGACCTCACTGCCTCTTGAGAAGTTGCGGCAAAGGGTGCGGAAACCATCCTTTGACTCGGCAAGATAGGCGCGTGATCCAGTCAGGAAGACATGTTGTCCTGTAGGATCGTCGGGTGCGATATAGAGTTGGAAGGTGTATTTGGGATTCCACTCGTCGTTAGGACTCCGAACCACGGCCTGCTGCTGAAACTCCCATGTCTTACCACCATCGTGCGAGTGGTAAACGGCATGTCTGCTCTTGTTGGTGGTGTAGACATATACGTTGTCGCCCTTGGCGGCGATGGTGCCGTGGGCTCCCGTCGACTCGGGCAGATATTTGGCTGCACTCCAGGTCTTTCCACCGTCGGTCGAGCGACGGTGAATGGTGTGTCCGTAGTCGTAGCCAGGATCGGGGTCGCCTTCATTGCCGTCGCTCAGCGAGCCTTCATACATCAGGTCGATGATGTCGCCTTGCTGCACTATCTGTGGATGATAGGCGAAGGACGGGTTATTCAGGCAATCGCTGGTAGAGTAGGTCTTGCCGTTAGCTGCGGCGTAGGCAATGTTCTCTGTACTGACAGTTGATCCACCATCGGCCGAGGTTGAGAAGAATACGCGGCCCCAACGGTCGTAAGCAGAACCGCTATCTTTGTAACCTAACAACGTCCAACGCTTGCCCGACACTTGCAGGTCGGTAATCTTGATGTCCTCATTGATCTTTGTCTGCTTGAAAGTTGTGCCACCGTCGAATGAGGTCCACACATACGGGTCGTCACCATCTACGTTGACGGCCACGACCACCGTCTGACCATCACAGGCCACATGCGGCCGGGTGGCGGCAATATAACCAGCTGTGGTTTCCCAAAGAATCTGTGTGGTGAAAGTTGTTCCGCCGTCAGTGGAACGGATATAGCGGACCGTGTGCTTGCCGTCGTTCGCCCTGAAAGGCAAGGCAAAGTGAACGTTTTGCCCTTCCACAATCATCCAACGTGAATTATAGCCGGCAATATTGTTGCCGGTCCAATCACCATTCTCGTTGTGGGCGATGATTTTTGTCTTCTCCCACGTCTTGCCATTGTCTAAAGAACGGCGGTAGTAGAGCGGGTATTTGTCGTCATTTTGTTTCACGTTCTCCATCCAGGCCACATGGATAGAGCTGCCTGATATCTGAATGTCCAATGGCTTATGGTCGGTTGTCCATGCCATGGAGTCGGCCACACCGTATGTGATGTTTTGCCAGTTACCCCAGTTGGAGGGCAGATACTGTGTCAGGTCGCCAGTGTTTTGTGCTGCCATAGTCAGTGGCAACAGTAAAAGCATAGATAAGAATGCCTTTCTGAGTAAGGTTCTTTTTTTCATATTGTTATTGTTTTGTTAGTGAATGCTTATTGGTGATTATAAATTATTCGACTACAAAGATAAGAAAAATATCTCAAAACGCTGTTTTCTTATTCGCAGAAATTAATTCCCGAATTCGCAATAATTCATTCCTGCGTAGTTAGAATCTCTCCCGAATTCGCAATTGTAAAGTCAGAAATCCCCGATTTCATCGGAATATTGGTAAATTGCCAGGTGTTAAACTACACTTATCGATTTTTGGGGGCCATTTCGCATCTTTTTTCTTGTATTTTCTTGTTTTTTTGAGGAAATTGCACTATATTTGCAGCCATGTTAGGCGTGTTGATGTCTGCTTTGCCCATGATTGTATGTGGTGTTCTCTCGGTGCTGACAGCCCTGAGCCTGTTCAATTGTCGCAATCGGGCAAGGGTGCGACTACTGCTTTTCATGCTGACGGCGACGGTGCTGTATCTGGCTCATTTTGTGTACTTTAACCATTTGACGGCTGTCGTTCCTTTGACAGATACGTTCTATAGCTTCTGCAATCCGGCTGTGTTTCCCCTTTATTTCCTGTATATAGAAGAACTGACGGAGTATCGCCCTAACCGTTGGCGGCAGGTGCTCTGCCTATTGCCGTCGCTGCTTTGCTTCTTAGCGACGGGCGTGCTTTATCTGCTAATGGATGGTCAGCAAACGGCCCGCTTCATGGAACAATGCCTCTATGGCGGTGACCTTTCCTCGCTTTCCGGCATTGCCTGGTGGCAAGGCGTGGCTCATGTCATAGTCAGGATCGTGTTTGCCCTGCAGATACCATTAGTATTGTACTATGGCTTCCGTAGGATTACGGCCTACAATGCTGTCGTGGAATCCAACTATTCGAATGTCGAAGGCAAGCGGATCCTGGGTGTGAAAACCCTATTGGTGCTCTTTGCGGTCACATCGTTCGTGGCCTTTATCTTCAACATCATAGGGCGTCAGGAGTTTATCGAAGGACCAGAACCCCTTACATTTCCAGCCGTACTCTTCTCATTGCTGTTACTTCTGATAGGGCATGTGGGCCTGAGCCAGCAGTTCTCAGTACAGGATATCGAGGCCGAGGTCTTTCAGGAAACCGAGCCCATGCCTGAAGACGGCGGAGTCAGCGAACTGTTGGAAGGTATTAAGAAGCTGGTGAACGATGAGAAGCTTTTCCTCTATCCTAACCTGAAAGTCAGTGACTTAGCCACTCGTCTTCATAGTAATCGAAACTATATCTATCATGCCATCAATGTGGAAATGGGCGTGTCGTTTTCGGATTATATCAACGGTCTGCGTGTTGACTATGCCGCAAGACTACTTGAGGCGAAACCCGACTTATCCATCAATGATGTGATGATTAAATCGGGCTTCACCTCAACCAGCGCTTTCTATCGAAACTTTAAGAAGTTCAAGGGGATTACCCCAACGGAGAAACGGGTGTTAAAAAGCTGAGGCTTTCAGTTTCAATCCCGCTGTCTCGTCGATGCCGAACATGAGGTTCATGTTCTGCACGGCCTGACCGACGGCACCTTTCAAGAGGTTGTCGATACAGGAGGTGACAAGCAGTTTGTTGTCGAAGGCATCGATGTGGACGAGACATTTGTTGGTATTCACCACCTGCTTCAGGTCGAGCGAATGGTCGCAGTAGTGGGTGAAGGCAGCATCGCGGTAGAAATCCTTATAGGCCTGGATAACCTCATTGGCATCGGCCTTGGTGCGGATGACCTCCGTACAGAAGATGCCACGGGCGAAGTCGCCACGATAGGGGATGAAGTCGATGTCGACATCGAGCGAACCCTGTGTCTGTATCAGCGACTGACGGATCTCGGCCAGATGCTGGTGGGTGAAGGGCTTATAGATGCTCAGGTTGTTGTTGCGCCAGGAGAAGTGGGTGGTGGCACCTGGCTTCTGACCAGCGCCCGTGGAACCGGTGATGGCATTCACGGCAACATCGTATTTCAAGAGTCCCAGTTTCGCAGCAGGTAACAGTCCTAATTGGATGCAGGTGGCGAAACAGCCTGGGTTAGCCACATGCTGGGCTTGCTGGATCTCGGCTTTGTTGATCTCCGGCAGACCATACACATAGTCGTGGTCGCCCTTAATCCTGAAGTCCTGTGCCAAGTCAATGATCTTGACGTTCTCCGGGATGGTGTGCTCCTTCAGGAAGGCCTCGCTCTTGCCGTGACCAAAGCAGAAGAAGATGACATCGACCTGGTCGAAGGGCATCTCGTCGGTAAACTTCAGATCGGTCTCGCCGATCAGACCTTCATGCACATCGCTGACCAGATTGCCGGCATTACTCTCGGAGTTGGCAAAGACAATCTCTGCCTCGGGGTGGTTCAGCAATACACGGATAAGTTCACCACCCGTGTAGCCTGCCGCACCTAATATGCCTACCTTAATCATCTCTTCTCGTCTTTGTGGATGCCATAGTAAACACGCAGCGGTGTGGAGCTGACCTTGATGAAGCCCTTGGCCTCGTCGGCAGTCCAACCGGTCTGCGTCTCGCCATATTCGCCCAACTTGCTCTTGGTCAGGTCGTTGACAGAATCAACGCCTACCGTCTCAAAGCCATAAGGGCGCAGTTTCAGGATAGCAGTGCCTGTCACGTTGCGCTGGCTGGAGGTGAGCATGGCCTCGATATCCGGCATCACAGGCTCCAGATACTGGCTCTCATGGAGGAACATGCCGTACCAGTTGGCTACCTGGTCTTTCCAGTACTGCTGCCACTTGGAGAGGGTTGACTTCTCCAACAGACGGTGGGCCTCGATGATCAGCTTCGGTGCAGCGGCCTCGAAGCCTACACGGCCCTTGATGCCGATAATGGTGTCGCCCACGTTGGCATCGCGGCCAATGGCATACGATGCACCAATTTCCTCAATCTTCTGGATGGCCTTGATTCTGTCGTCGAACTGCTCACTATTGACGGCAACGATCTCACCTTTTTCAAAAGTAATCTTCAATGTGGCCTCCTGCTCTTTAGCTGTGACATGTTTGAGATATGCATCCTCTGGCAGACCTTGTGTGGCGTCAAGCAGTTCGCCGCCACAAATGCTGGTACCCCAGATACCGACATTATAGCTGTATTTCAGTTTCGTGAAGTCGGCAAAGAATCCGTGCTCGTTCAGGAAATCCACCTCCTCCTTGCGCGTGAGCTTCTTATCACGTGTCAGGGTGATGATCTCCACACCAGGTGCCATCACAAGGAAGGTCATATCGAAACGGATCTGGTCGTTGCCGGCACCTGTGCTTCCGTGAGCGATGGCATCGGCACCAATCTCCTTGGCATAGCGGGCAATGGCAATAGCCTGGAAGATACGCTCGCTGGAGACTGAGATAGGATAACAATTGTTACGCAGCACATTGCCGAAAATCATGTATTTCAGCGACTTGGCATAATACTCCTGTGTCACGTCGAGGGTCACGTACTGAACGGCCCCCAGTTTATAAGCGTTCTCTTCGTTGGTCTTCAACTGTTCGGCGCTGAATCCGCCGGTATTGGCGCAGGCGGCATAGACGTCCCAGCCGTCCTGAGCTAACTTCATGACCGTGTAGGAGGTGTCGAGGCCTCCGGAAAATGCGACTACTACTTTTTTGTTTGCCATATCTTTTTTACCTTTTTACCTTCTTACTTTTTTACTTTTTTACCTTTTTACCTTTTTACCTTTTCTATTGTTCTTCTAATTCTTGCAGATGACGGATGCGCGAGAGGGCTTCATCGGGAATCTTCGCGGGCAGATGCTCTGTCGGATCGTAGAGCATAGCTGTGCAGATGCAGTATTTACGGCCTGTGCGATGCAGCACATCGACATTGACACATCCCTCACAGCCTTTCCAGAACGCTTCGTCTTCCGTCAGATCGGCGAAAGTAACGGGCTGATAGCCTAAGGCTGTATTCATGGCCATGACGGCAGCGCCGCTTGTCAAAGAGAAAATCTTGGCATGGGGCCAACGGGTGCGGGCCAGGGTGAATGTCATATCCTTGATGCGCTTGGCGACATGATGTCCCCGGAAGTCCGGGTGTACAATCAGACCGGAGGTTGTCACATACTGTTGGTTCTCCCAAGTCTCGATGTAGCTGAATCCGGCAAACCGTCCGTCTTTCGTCAGGGCGATGACTGCCTTGGCTTCTAACATCTTCTTTGTCAGATATTCGTGTGTGCGTTTTGCGATACCAGTGCCTCGAACCTTTGCAGCGTCAGCAATCGTCTCTAAGATGGTGTCGACGTACTTCTCGTGCTCCGGCCCAGCTATTAATACTTCAATTTCAATTTCTTGTTCCATGTTATTGCAGTAGCAAATATATCACTATTCACTTTTCACTATTCACCTTTTACTTTTATCTCATGCTGGGGATGATGTCGTTCAGGGCTGCTATCACTTCCTGATGCTTGACGCCTTCCTTGATCACGATGAAGATCGTATCGTCGCCAGCTATGGTACCAATGATTTCCGGAATGTCGCTGCTGTCAATGTTCCAGGCGATGGCACTGGCATAGCCGGGACGTGTCTTGATGACGCCCATGTTGCCAGAGAAATTGATACTGACAAACCCTGGTACCTGCATCATCTCCCGAATGTTGCTTGGCGTGGAGATGCGCTTGTACATCGTGTCGTTGGGCAACACATAGATGTAGTTGCCGCCCATCGTGGCTGCCTTGGCCACCTTCAGCTGCTTCAGATCGCGACTCAATGTGGCTTGCGTGAGCTTGAAACCTTCTTTCTGGAGCGCGTTGAGCAACTCATCCTGACTGCCAAGTTGTTGGCTTGAAATGATGAGTCGGAGGGCCTCCAAACGGTTGTTCTTTTCCTTCATCTTGGTATATTTANNCTATCGCTTCATGTCGAAACCAACGCGTACACCATCGTATTGCTTGCTCAGGTCGCTGATGGTCTGAAGATCTGTCCTGCCGCTTAAGGCCGACATCGTCTGCAGGACGGTCAACAACTTCTTGGCCTCAAACAGAATGGAGATGCCGTTGATTTCACGCTTGGTGTAGCAGTTGATGGACAGCAGCAGTCCTTTCAGTTTGATCTGTTGGGATGCTTCGTTGAAGGTGTAGGTGCCGCTGAAATTGGTGCCGGCAATCCTTGAAGTGAAAGTACCGTCCTGATTGAAAGTGATTTGCGTGTTGCTGGCAGATATGCCTACCTGCTCATAATAGGGCCGTATTTTTTCCTCAATCTGTGCGGCGGCTACTTCACCACCGGCCTTGGCCAGAAGATTCTCACTTGTAAAGGCACAGCCAGGACCGCTGTAGGTCCAAGAGCCGATAAGGTTCTGGGCTGATACCTTGTCAAGACCGATAACACTTGTGATGGCATTGATCACACCACCGTTCTGCATGGCACTGAGTACCTGATTCATGTTGCCACAACCTGCCATCAGCATGCTGGCAATGGCTACGAGTAAAAATGAAATCTTTCTCATATTATTATTTCATTGATTGTTAATGTCGCTGTAAATCTTTGCAAAGTTACAAACTTTTCCGCCAATAACAATCGTTTTATCAGAAATTAACTTATTAGATACAGAGTCGTTAATTTGCCAGCTGCTATATATAATATCTGTCTCTTATACACATCT
>LXOW01295255.1_pt1 | contig 11098 bp, 4 predicted proteins | sample 1368591 | NCBI WGS metagenome assembly LXOW01 (sample SAMN04884650, study PRJNA319009) | bovine gut metagenome | isolation source: Cow rumen | host: Bos taurus | place: Italy: Legnaro (PD) | collected 2014-07-09
TACCACGACGTGGGCAAGGACAAGCATCGCCGCATGATGCCCCCAACGGTGTATAATCCACAGAACTATCCCATGTCATCCCCTACAGACGAGACCCTCGACCGTTGCTGCCGGCAAATAGAAGCATACGGACTGAAGGTCGTCATCGGAGGCTAAGCATATTCATTAACAAATAACAATAGCGACTCTATGGCTGAGCAAAAACTACCAACAATTGAAGAGGTTTTCTCATGGATGAGGAAACTCTATGACGAGAGTTATTCGGGTCTGACAAAGACTGAGAAGAGTGAGCAACACATGTATGGCACGATGGTTACGACGCCTAACGACAAGAAGTTTATCGTGCGTATGCTGGATGAGACGAGTCAGGTGCGAGACACCCAGAAACTGGCTCGGCGGGTGAAGGATCTCATCGATCAGTACGGCATCCCTAAGTTCCTTGGACCAGTAGACCACTCGCTGTTTTGGATGTACCAGCAGTTTGCCTATACGCCATTGTTCAACTGGGCGGCAGTGCCCATCATCAAATGGCGACTGCGTAGAGACACGAGTCGGGTGATTATTGATGCAGCACGTCCAAACCTAACGAATCACCTGGCAACCCGCTTTGGACAGGACATCGGGCAGAACGTGAACCTGCTGGGTGAGGTGGTGCTCGGCGACGGCGAGGCAGACAAGCGCTACTACTCATATCTGGAAGCCCTGAAGGAGCCCGACATCAACTATATCAGCGTAAAGATTTCCGGCATCTATGCCCAGACGCATGCGCTGAACTATAAGGAGTCGTTCCCTGAACTCATCCGCCGTATGTCGGCCCTCTATCAGGCAGCTATCGACAACCCTTATACGACGCCCGACGGACAGAAGCGCGCCAAGTTCATCAACCTCGATATGGAGGAATATAAGGATGCCCACCTGACGATGAAACTCTTCAAGGACGTGCTCTCCCTGCCGCAGTTCAAGAANNTTCAAGAACTACGAGGCGGGTATCGTGGTGCAGGCCTATCTGCCCGATGCCTGGGACTTCCAGACCGAGCTGCTCGAGTTTGCGCGCCAGCGTGTGAAGGCGGGCGGATCGCCCATCAAGATGCGTATCGTGAAGGGATGTAACCTCGACATGGAGAATATCGTGAGCGACCTGCGCGGGTGGCCGAATCCCGTCAGGAGCAACAAGACCGAGGTGGATGCCAACTACCTGCATATCATCGAGCGCGGCCTGAAACCGGAAAACGCACAGGTGCTCCATATCGGCATGGCCTCGCATAATCTCTTTACCATCTCGTATGCCTACCTGCTCACGCAGATGTATCAGACGCCTAAGGACTGCTTCTGCTTCGAGATGCTCGAAGGTATGGCCAACCACGTGTGGAGGGCACAGAAGAAACTGGGCAATCACGTGATCCTCTATACCCCGGTGGTGAAGAAGGAACACTTCCTGAATGCCATCAGCTATCTGGTGCGTCGCATGGATGAGAATACTGCCCCTGACAATTTCCTGACACACTCGTTCTCGCTGAGACCCGATACGAAGGAATGGAAGGGTCTTGAGCAGCAGTTCATCGATGCCTACAATATGAAGGACTCGCTGACACATAAGCCTACTCGCGATCAGAACCGCCTGCTGCCCTACAAAGGCATGGAGCCGGCAGACGAGATGCTCAACGAGCCCGACACCGACTTCGACCGTTTCGTCAATCAGCAGTGGGTAGAGCAGATCTTCGCCAAGTGGCAGAGCGACGGTAAGATGACAGGCAACAAGGCCGGGTTTGATGGTTGGAAGCCTGGCGACCTCCTACCGACTCAGGTAGGCAGCGTACGCTTCTATAATGACGACTGTGTGAAATACTATGACCGTTCGCAAGTGGGCGATGTGCTCGTCTGCGAGATGTCGCGCGCCAATAAGGAGCAGACACAGCGCATCCTAGATACCGCCGACAAAGCTGCAGCCGAATGGAGTAAGACCACCATTGAGCAGCGCCACCAGATGATGTATAAGGCAGCCAATATCCTCGGCCAGATGCGAGGCGACCTGAATGGTGCGATGTGCGCCATCACGGGAAAGACCATTGAAGAGGCCGACGTGGAGGTGAGTGAGGGTATCGACTACTGCCGATTCTATACAACGACCATGAAGAAGTTCGCTCAGCTCGACGATATCGAGATGAAGGCCAAGGGCGTGGTGCTCGTGCTCTCTCCCTGGAACTTCCCCTGTGCGATTCCTTGTGGTGGTGTGGTGGCAGCCCTCGCCAGCGGAAACGCATGTATCCTGAAGCCTGCAACAGTGGCAGCCCCCGTCGCCTGGCTCTTCGCCAAGGCCTTCTGGGAGGCTGGCGTGCCCAAGGAAGCCCTGCAGGTGGTGATTACAGACCGTGAGGCAACCCCATTGCTCACCTCGTCGCCCATTGTGAAGCATATCATCCTCACAGGCGGCACAGAGACGGCGCAGGCCATCGCCCATGCCAATCCCCGCAAGCCGCTGTCGGCTGAGACGGGAGGCAAGAACGTCATCATCCTCTCTGCCAAGGGAGATCGCGACCATGCGATCATGAATGCCTGTCGGTCTGCCTTCGGTAATGCAGGCCAGAAGTGCTCGGCCTGTTCACTGTTGCTCGTGGAGCGGAGTGTCTATGAGAATCCGGAGTTCTTCGAGAAGCTGAAAGACTGTGCCTCGTCGCTGAAGGTCGGCGGTGTCTGGAATGCCGGAAATATCGTAGGCCCGATGATTACTAATCAGAACGATAAGTTGCAGAAGGCCTTCACCCTCGAACCTGGCGAGCGTTGGCTTATCGCCCCTGAGTTCGTGGATGAGAAGAAGTATATCCTCAAACCCACTGTCAAGGTAGACGTGAAACCTGGATCCTATACCTTCCGTACAGAACTCTTCGCACCATTGCTCGCTGTGGCGCCCTTCGACACCCTTGAGGAAGCCGTCGGATTGGTGAACGGTCTCGACTATGGCCTTACCAGCGGACTCCAGTCGCTTGATGAGCAGGAGCAGAGATACTGGAAGAACCATATCCAGGCTGGCAACCTATATATTAACAGAGGTATCACGGGTGCTGTCGTCAACCGTCAGCCCTTTGGCGGCATGAAGCTCTCAGCCTTTGGGCCTGGTCTGAAAGCCGGAGGTCCTAACTACTGCGCACAGTTTATGACCATCACAGACAAGCCCGGCTCCACGACAGATTATGTGAAGTCGTATGCAGAGTGGTATGAGAAGGAGTTCCACCATGCCCGTAACATCCAGCCGAAGATACGTGGAGAGCAGAATGTATTCCGTTATCTGCCCCTCTCAGGAGGCATGGTGTTAAGGCTCTTTGGCGACGAGACCCTCCAACAGATCCAGATGGTGCAGCTCGCAGCCAAGACCGTTGGCACCCCGCTGACGATCTCTGCCGCCGCAGATCATCCGCTCGCCTCGCAGATCAGTGGCCTCAAGAAGGAGAGTCTCGCCGACTTCTGCGCTTCCATCAAGGATTATGAGCGTATCCGCACTATCTCTGCTCAGGTACCAGATGAAGTGTTCGAGGCTGCCGCCAACAGCGACAAGTACATCGCGCAGTCGGCTCCCGTCAGCAACGGCCGTATCGAGCTCGCCCTCTACATTAAGGAGCAGTCGATCTCGAACGAGTACCACCGCTACGGATCGCAGATCGAAGTCCCTGAAATAGAATAATAACACATGTAACTCCAGAGAAAAGAATGCAACGACTGAAGTTCTTGGCCGTATTGACGCTATTAGCTCTTTCTGCTACGGCACAAAAGAGAATATCTTGGAACACCCCAGGGGCAGGTAATCCGATTATCCCCGGCTACTTTGCCGACCCCACGATTCGTAAGTTCGGGGATACCTATTATCTATATGCCACCACCGACGGCACAGGCAACGGGTATGGTCCGGCACAGGTGTGGGTGTCGAAGGACTTCAGGAACTGGAAGAATGTCGTGATGAACTGGCCCACTACCGAGGTGGTATGGGCTCCCGATGTGGTGCAGCAGACGGACAGCACCTTCCGTTACTACTATTGCGAGCCTTGCAACATCATTGTCGGAGAAGGCCCGTCGCCCATCGGCCCGTGGCATAATATCCTGGGGAAAGACGATGCCGTGATGGTGCCCGACCGATATGTGCATAATGTCATCACCCTCGACCCCCAGCTTTTCCGCGATGATGACGGACAGGAGTATCTCTATTTCACCACCTGGGGCATCTACGACGGCTTCGGCTGCGGAGTGGCTAAAGTTCAAAGTTCCGCTCGGCTTGCCGCTTGCTACCAACGAAGTGAAATACATGGTGATGCGAGGAACTGGAAAGAAGATGCGCCATTCCCCATAGCAGCCGATGAGTTCTTCTCGGAGAAGCGGCTGATTCCCAATACGGAACTGAAGGATGTCTTCGAGGCACCGTTTGTGTTCAAGCGTGGCGATACGTATTACTTCACCTATTCGTCCGGTTCGTGTCACGACCATACCTATCGTGTGCAGTATGCCGTCTCGAAGGCTGGACCAATGGGACCGTTTACATATAAGGGCTGCATCCTGGAAACCAATGCCGACGGTACTATCCACGGGCCTGGCCATCATAGTATCATCGAGGAAAACGGACACTACTACATCGTCTATCATCGTCATAACAATCCCCATTCTGTTCACGGCTTCAACCGTCAGGTGTGTATCGACGAGATGAGTTTCGATGCCGAGGGGAATATCCTCCCCGTCATCCCCACCCACGATGCCCGCGATGTATCATTCCTCATTCCACATTCCTCATTCCACATTCCACAAAATCTCGCCTTTGGCGCCAAGGTCACTGCCAGCAGCTATTACGACGAATGGTTCAAGCCAGAGTATGCTGTGGACGACAACAACGGTACCCTTTGGAAGGCCCGCCATACTAACTGGGACCCTCAGAAGCACGACGAGTGGCTTCAGGTAGACCTCGGCAAAGTGATGAAGTTCAATGAGGTGTGGACGCAGTTCGAATATCCCACCTTCTTCTATCAGTACAAGATTGAGACATCCGTCGATGGTAGGACATGGACGATGTTTGCCGACCGTACAGACAACACCATGCAAGGCTCACCGATGATAGACTGCAAGAAGGTGAAGGCCCGTTATCTGCGCATCACCGTTTCCGACACCCAGAAGAACGGACACATGCCCGCCATCTGGAATGTGAAGGTGTGGCAGGATGCTCCGCTACTGCCGGAAACCGATGTAAAGTCATACGACGGCTACCCCGGTATGCACAAGAAGGATGTGGAGTCGGCAACTCGCAGCCAGAATGCCAGCATCACGCTTGATGCCAGCAAAATAGGAAAGGACAAACCTATGGACGTGACGGAGATTGTGACGGCTGAGGGCATCACGCTGAAGGCCAACAAGCCCATCCGTCTCAGAGTAAAGGATGGACGCTGGGCACTCTTCTTCAATGGCTCGCAGTCGCTGTCCACTCTGCAACCATTGCCAGAGGCATATCGCTACAACGCCCCCTATTCCATCAGCGTGTGGGCATTGCAGACAGAGGTGGGCCCGGTAGCCACATTGGCATCGCTGAGCGGTTCACATGCTGATCTTGCCACAACGGAATTGCGTTTAGGGACAGACCAAAAGGCAGGTGTTATCAATCATAATGGCTCTTTTGAGAGCTGCGGCCTGCCTGAGGCTGTCGCGGCATCGGAAGGTCATTGGCATCATTGGGTGGTGACGTTCGACGGATGGAAGGAACAAATCTATCGCGACGGTGAGATGATACATGAGCAAAATAACTTCATGATGGTGCGCCCTGAAGGAAAAATCGTAATAGGAGCCGATGGTAGCAGAGCAAACTGCTTCAGGGGGTATATCAGCGAACTCACCATCAAACCATGTTCCACTACGGCTGACGAGGTGAGAATGATGTATCATCAGAAAAAGGACGAGCATCTTCCTTCGCTTGGCGACGATGACTTCGACGAGAGCGACCCAGACAGCCGTTTCACGCTCTCGGCAGACATGAAGGCCGTGTATGAGAAGCACGATGAACAGACGCTGTCAGCCACATCACCCGACTTCCTCAGCGACCCATTGAAGAATGGAGGCTATATCTATAAAGAGGTGGAAGGGGACTTTGTCATGATGGCCAGCTTCTCTGACATGGAGGGACTCGCAGAACACCAGGTAAAAGGATATAATGAGTGTGGACTACTTGTAAAAGAAGGCGAAACACTTTATCAGCTTGGTGTGTTCCCCCTATACAACTGCGGCAACATGCTGACGATAACCAATCAGGAGGGACGCCCGCAGTATCCAAACTATAAAGGCTATGACTTCGACCGCATCCTACAGTTCGAACGTCGAGGCAACCAGCTCTTCGCCCGCACCAGCCACGATGGCCAGATCTGGCATAATATGCCTGGTTCACCCATGGATGTCATGACGCCTACACTCTCTATTGGTGTCTATCAGACGACCTATTCTGACAATCTGTCGTGGGCTAAGCTGAAAGACATCTTCATCTATCAATTTGCCCCATGATCAGACGAATACTGCTATTATTACTTTGTCTTTGGGGACTGTCAGCCCATGCAGCCATTGAATACGGCTACCGTAGCATCACGATGAACGAGGGCCTGGCCTCTAATGCCGTACGTAATATCGTACAGGACAAAAACGGTTACATCTGGTTTGGCACAGATAACGGCCTTTGCCGCTATGACGGCAAGAGAGTGTTGCCCTTCCGTATCGCAGAGTTAGGTCTCAATCAATACATATCAGCCCTGCTTGCCTGCAATGAGGGCTTATATGTGGGTACAGGAAAAGGGGTGTTCTATATTGATTTCAACCGCCAGACATTCCATAAACTTCCGATGGATATCCATTCTACGGTCACCTGGCTGTCTACTGACAAGGAAGGTAATCTGTGGGTATCGACAATGGCACAGGGTGTCTGGCTGTATCATGTGAAGACAGGTCAGCTCAAGCAATACGACCTGAAGGCTGCAGGTAATGCCGTGGCTCAGGTGTTCGTGGACAACAGCAACCAGATATGGACTGTGACCAAATGGGGAGAGCCTGTGGTGCAGAAACTGAACCGCCTTCACGACCAGTTCGAACCTGTCAGCCTGACGTTTGACGGTATCGCCACCTCACTCCGCATGCTTCAGACCAAGGACGGAAGACTCTGGCTGGGCACATGGGAACACGGACTGCTGCAGATGCACAACGACGGCACGCTGGAACGTGTGCTCAACCCACAGCAGGCGGGCTTACATATTCACGCCTTATATGAAGAGTCGGAGGACTGCATCTGCATCGGGTGTGACGACGGGCTTGTGCGGGTCAATCCAAAGAATGGGGAATGGGAAAAGTTTGACGACCGTTTTGTGTATGCCATTACCAACGATACAGAAGGAGGTCTGTGGATAGGCACGTTCTATAGCGGCGTGAGGTATATCTCACCTGTAGGCAAGCGCTTCGACGGCTTCTCTATGGCAAACGGTCTTACCGGTAATGTCATTTCCCGCTTTTGCGAGGACAGTCAGGGCCGCATTTGGATTGGCAGCGACGATGGCGGACTGATGTGCTATTCGCCCAAAGAGGATCGCTTCGTCAGCTATCCCAAACAGGACTTACTTTCTAAACGCAATGTCCACGCCTTGTGTCTCGACAACCATCATGACCTATGGATAGGCACCTATACGGACGGTGTGATGGTGATGAATCTGGACACTGGCAGGCTGCGCCAGTATGTGGAGGCCGACGACTCAACAGGCATCGACAACTCCAGCTCGTACGCCATCTATCAGGACTCAGAGGGCAATATGTGGGTGGCTACGATGGAAGGGCTTTGCCGGTATGACTATCAGCAAAATGCGTTTAAACGTATCGGCAAGATCAATGCCATCACCATCGACATCGATGAGGATAAAGACGGCTGCCTCTGGCTGTCGACTCAAGGCGAGGGCCTGTGGAGGTATGACAATAAGACCGGGGAATTCCGGAATTACCGCTGTGAAGACCGCCTGGATGACACTTCGCTGCCCGACAACCAGATCAACTGCTGTCATATTGACGAGAAGGGGAAACTATGGATAGGGACATTTGCCGGACTCTGCATCTACGACCAGGCTCACGACCGCTTCCAAAGAGTCGGTCTCGACATACCGAGCCAGAACATCATGGGCATCATTGAAGATAACGGTGCGCTGTGGCTTTCAACAGAACGGGGCATCGTAAAGTATGTGCCTGAAGAGGGCATACAGCGGTTCACACGCCATGACGGTCTGGTCTGCGAGCAGTTCCAGCCTAACAGCGCCTTCAAGGCCAGCGACGGACATGTCTATTTCGGCACCACCAACGGATTCAACGGGTTCTACCCCTATCAGATCAAGGCAAACAGCGTGATGCCGCCGGTATATGTCACCTCGATGAGCATCCTGAACAAAGAGGAACGCCATAGCGACGGCCTGCCCATGGACCTGACGCAGACGAAAGAGATTACCATAGGCTACGGCGATTCCAAGATGTTCAGCCTCTCGTTTGCCTCGCTGAGCTATTGCTCGCCTGAAAAGATACAATATGCTTATATGCTTGAGGGCTTCGACCGCGACTGGAACTATGTGGGGAACCAGAATCAGGCAACATATACCAACCTGCCTGCCGGCACCTATACGTTCCGTGTGAAGGCCACAAACAACGACGGTGTGTGGTCCACCAATGAGGCTACGCTCAAGATCATCGTCCAGCCCCCATTCTGGTGGAGCTGGTATGCCAAGATTTTCTATCTCCTGTTGTTGGGTGGTATCATCTGGCAATATGTACACTTCCGTCTGCGTCGTGAAGAACATCGTCACCAGCGCGAGATGCAGCGACTGAACGAGGAAAAGGAAAAAGAGGTACGTGAGGCTCGTCTGAACTTCTTCACGATGATCGCCCATGAGATCCGCACCCCCGTTTCCCTCATCATCGGCCCCCTGGAACAACTGAAGAAAGCCTCAACCCTCCCAGGCCTCGACGTCATCGACCGCAACGCCCACCGCCTCCTGGAACTCGTCAACCAGCTGCTCGACTTCCGTAAAGTGGAGCAGCTGATGCTGGTGATGCACTTCGCCCCCCACAACATCCACGACCTCATCCGCTCCGTGAGTGAACGCTTTGCACCGACATTTGAGCAGGGTGGCAAGCAGTTTTCCGTCACCTACCCTGACGAACGCTTCACCGCCATCATCGACCGTGAGGCTGTCATCAAGGTGATCAGCAACCTGTTGACCAATGCCAATAAGTACACCAAGGACGATGTGAAACTGAGTTGTATCGTGGAGCCCGACGGTGAGCACTTCCGCATCGTGGTGAGCGACAACGGCATCGGCATCAAGCCAGAAGACCAGCATCGCATCTTCGAACCATTCTTCCAGGCTGAGGGCAACAAGCCCGGCACTGGCATCGGCCTCAATATCGTCAAGTCCATCGTCGATCAGCACCACGGTGATATCTCCGTCGTTTCCGAGCTGGGCAAAGGCTCGACCTTCACGGTCGTGCTGCCGGTGAATCAAGAAGAGAATGGAAAAGAAGTTAAAGGGAAGTTAAAAGGAAGTGAAAAGGACAATACAGAGGAGGCCACAGACATACGTCCCTTTAACTCCCCTTTAACTTCCCCACAAAGCCCTTTAACTTCCCTTCAACAAACCCTCCTCATCGTTGAAGACTCCGATGATATGCGCGACTTCTTGGAGAACAACTTCCGTGAGCAGTATGAGGTCATCACGGCAGGCGACGGCATTGAGGCGCTTGACCAATTGAAGAAGCACGAGGTCAACATCATCATCAGCGACTGGATGATGCCTCGGATGGACGGAGCCGAACTGTGCCGAAGGGTTCGCAGCAACCAGCTGACGAGTCACATCCCCTTCGTGATGCTCACCGCCAAGACTGACGATGACTCCAAGGTCGAAGGTATGGACGTAGGTGCCGACACCTATATCGAAAAGCCTTTCTCCGTGCAATACCTTGAAGCCTGCATCCGTAACATCCTTCAGATTCGTCGCCGGCTGATGGAGAAGTTCTCAACCCAGCCGCTGGAACCCGTGACAGAGATTGCACAGAATCCGACAGACAACGACTTCCTGATCCGAATGAACAAGATCATTGAGGAGAACTTCTCGAATTCAGACCTTAACGTCGATTTCCTCGCCGACCGTCTGAACATCAGCCGCAGCGGACTCTTTGCAAAGATCAAGACCCTGGCTGACGTCACACCCAATGAGATGATTCAGATCGTCCGACTGAAACGAGCCGCCCAGCTGCTGCACGAAGGCGACTATCTGGTAAGCGAAGTGGGCTATATGGTGGGATTCTCCAATCCTTCATACTTCTCCAAGTGCTTCCAGAAGCAGTTCGGCATCCGCCCCGCAGACTATATGAAAACAAGCAAAGGGGATGTGTCAATATTAACCACAACGGATTTCACGGATTAAACGGATTATCTAAGTTGCTGATTATCAGCAGGGCTTAAATCCGTTTAATCCGTGAAATCCGTTGTTTTTCAATCAATCTTGTATTTTCTTCACTATTTTTCCGCTGCAAGCATTTCCAGGTGTACGGGGCCCATTAGGCCGGAGGGAGCGAGAGTACCCATATCCTGCGAGAGGCTCTTGACGCCATAGAAGGCTACGGGTGTGAAGCTGTGGCCCTCCACGCCGGGCTGTCCATCGCCAATCAGACGGTTCACCCAAGTATTCACCACCTTCACCTCGATGGTATTCTTACCGGGTTTCAACTGTCCCTCGAAGTTCACCTTGTACGGGGCTTTCCACAGGAAGTCCACGTGTTCGCCATTGATGAAGACATCGGCCATCTGCCCCACTTCGCCCAGGTCGATGCAGAGACCTGCGGGCAGGTTCTTTTTAGGCAGGGTGAAGGTATTCTGATAGGTGGCGGTGCCAGAGAAATACTTCACGTTTGGTTCGTCAGAATCCGTGAGGGAGGAAAGCGACGACCATGTGCGGGTACCTTCAGGAGCGTCCTGGCCATCGAAGGAAACCGTCCACGGGCCGTCGAGAGCCACTTCGCCAGCCGGCTTCAGAGGCGCGGGTTCTGCCAGAGGCATAGCGGCAGGATC